>SKEG01000638.1_pt1 | contig 34888 bp, 33 predicted proteins | sample 4826631 | NCBI WGS metagenome assembly SKEG01 (sample SAMN11008815, study PRJNA524170) | human gut metagenome | biome: Human fecal sample; material: Feces; isolation source: fecal sample from pouch patient p26, p34, p50 | host: Homo sapiens | place: Israel: Tel-Aviv | collected 2016-11-02
TATTTTTCTACTGTAAAGAATCCCCTATCTATTGATTTACACCATTTGCTATAACTTTTTTTAATATCCAAAATCTTTCATTTTTAATAAATTACCTATTAAAAAATAAAAAACGGTTGGGAAAACATTTTTTTGCTTTCCCAGCCGAATTTTATTAAAACACAATCTCTCTATTCCTGTGATCCATCATCGTCATCATCTTCTACCCATTGAGCATATCCACTCTGAAATGGCTCTTCTTCTTGTTTTTCTAATGATGTTTCTTCTGTTTTTTCTTCAACTGCTTCCTTCGCTTCTTCCGGCTTTGGATTTTTATATTTATCAAAAATTTCCATAAATTCTTTGCCGGTAATGGTTTCTTTTGAAATCAGAAATTGCGCTGCTTCATCAAGAATATCCATATTGTCACGAATGTAAGTCAATGCCTGCTGATAAGCTTCTTTTAAAATTCTCATGACAACATCATCAACTTTTGCTGCTGTAGACTCTGCACAATTCATAACGGCACGTCCATCCAAATATCGATTTGTAATAGATTCTAATCCCATCAAACCAAATTCCTCAGACATTCCATACTGTGTAACCATAGCTCTTGCCATCTTTGTTGCACGTTCAATATCATTGGATGCACCAGTTGTTACAGAATGGAATTTTATTTCTTCTGCTGCACGTCCTCCAAAGAAAGATACAAGATCTGCAAGCATTTCTTCTTTAGAATTTAAATATTTTTCTTCTTCCGGGCGCTGCATTGTATATCCAAGTGCTCCCATTGTACGAGGTACGATTGTAATCTTCTGAACAGGTTCTGATTCTTTTTGTAAGGCCATAACAAGCGCATGTCCAACCTCATGATATGCAACAATCTGTTTTTCCTTATCTCCAAGAATTCGATCTTTCTTTTCTTTACCTGCAATAACAACCTCTACAGCTTCAAAAAGATCCTTCTGTGATACTGCTTTCCTTCCGGCTTTCACTGCACCAAGGGCAGCTTCATTAATCATATTCGCAAGATCTGATCCCACGGCTCCGGAAGTCGCGAGTGCAATTTCCTCAAAGTCAACCGTTTCATCCATTTTGACATCTTTCGCATGAACTTTTAATGTCTCAATTCTACCCTTCAAATCTGGACGTTCTACAATAACACGACGATCAAAACGTCCTGGTCTTAATAAAGCCTTATCAAGAACTTCCGGGCGGTTTGTTGCTGCCAGAATAATAATTCCTTTGGATGTATCAAATCCATCCATCTCAGCAAGTAAGGCATTTAATGTCTGCTCACGTTCATCGTTTCCTCCACCTTGAATTCCATTATCACGGCTCTTTCCAATAGCATCAATCTCATCAATAAAAATGATGCAAGGTGCCATCTGCTGTGCCTGTTTGAACAGATCACGAACTCTGGACGCACCAACACCGACAAACATTTCTACAAAGTCAGAACCTGACAGAGAAAAAAACGGTACACCGGCTTCTCCTGCCACAGCCTTTGCAAGTAATGTTTTACCAGTTCCTGGAGGTCCCACAAGCAATGCCCCTTTTGGAAGTTTAGCACCAATGGCTGTATACTTTCCAGGATTATGAAGAAAGTCTACCATTTCTGTAAGACTTTCCTTTGCCTCTCCCTGACCGGCTACATCTGCAAAAGTAACTCCTGTCTTCTTTTCGACATAAACTTTTGCATTGGATTTTCCAACTCCCATCATTCCACTGCTTCTCTTCATCATGAGAACAAGGAACCCAAAAATTAAGATCGTAGGCACAAGATTTAATGCGATTGCCAGGATCGTATTCATAGAATCCTGCGGCTTTTGATAAAACTTTACATTTCCATTCTTTGACAAACGATCCACCAGCTTATAATCACCACTGATTCTTTGAACCACATATGTCGTCTTATAAATCGGGTTTCCACTCTTCTTCGGTGTTACATTCAGCTGTTCATCTGTAACTTCAACACTTTTCACCTGATTTTTATCCAACATACTGATAAATTTATCATAAGAAATCGTTGTTTCTGTACCATTTTTCCATTTTGATACTACCTGATTAAAAAAGATTGTTCCAAGAATCGAAATTACAAGAAATATCACCAGCATTTTTGCGGTTTTCTTCTTATTCTCATCATCTTTCTTATTTCTTTTGTCTTGATTATTATCCAAAATTGTTCCTCCTTCGATTCATAAACACCATTATATGGTTTCTTCCTTTATAAATCAATAAAACCATTCTAAACTTTTTATAATTTTAACGGAAACTGGCATCTTTTTCATAAAATTGACTCTTTAAAACGATATATGGAAAAGATATTCCTTCCTTCTGGTGTTCTTTTGTCACCCCGATCAGAGTTGTATCAATGTAAATATGAGTCTTATCCATTGTAAATTCTTTCACCCTGATCTTGTAGCCTTTCCCTGGTTGTCTTCCATATCCGATTACATAATAAGTATAATCCATCGTTGTATAAGTAAAATGAAAAGCCTCTCCTTTCTCTTTCAGGATCAGCTCTTTCAATTCTCTTGGGATCACATTTTCTCTGCAAACTACATAAACAACTGGATCCCGTTTTGTCTTTATTTCCTGCCGACTACATCCAGCACAACAGATTGTTAACAATCCAAAAAGCAAACAGCATAACTTCTGTCTCATAAATCTTCCTGCTTTTTGATTATTTTATGCAATTCTCAGGAAAATAAGACATTCTGAATCATGGATTTTTTTTCTGTTTTTTCCTTTTCTATGTGATAACAAAGATAAAAGTGTTCTTTTGCCTGTTTTACTTTTTTTAAATCATTTCCATAGATCGTTGCAAGAGATTCTCCTTTTTTTGCAAAGTCTGCCACTTTTTTATGAAGGATCAAACCAACAGAAGGATCAATGATGCTATCCTTCGTCTCTCTTCCTCCTCCAAGCATCAGTGAACAAATTCCAATTTCTTCTGTATCAATTTTTGCAATATACCCTTCTTCCTTTGAAAAAACCTCTTCTACTATCGATGCTTGTGGGAAAAGATTGGTATCTTCTGTTACTTCTGGATTACCACCTTGCGCACTAATAAATTTACGAAATTTTTCTAATGCTTTTCCACTTTTCACACATTTTTGAACTTTTTGAAGTGCATCTTCCCGTGTATCTGTTTTACCTGCAGCGAGTAACATATAGGCCGCCAAATGGTAGACAAGTTCCTTAAAATCCTGTGGCCCATGACCTTTTAAGGTATCTATCGCTTCTTTTACTTCTAGTGCATTTCCAACTGCATAGCCAAGAGGTTCATCCATATTGGAAATCACCGCTGTCATATTTCTTCCAGCACCTTTTCCAATCATGATCATTTCCTTTGCTAGAGCTTTTGCATCTTCTTCTTTCTTCATAAATGCACCATTTCCTGTTTTCACGTCCAAGACAATCGCATCCGCACCTGCTGCAAGTTTTTTACTCATAATACTACTGGCAATTAAAGACATTTGATCAACTGTTGCTGTTACATCTCTTAACGCATACAATTTTTTATCTGCAGGAGCCAGATCTTTTGTCTGCGCCATAATAGCAACGCCAATCTCCTTTACCTGTTTCATAAAGTCTTCCTCAGAAAGGTTTGTTGAAAATCCAGGAATACTCTCAAGTTTATCAATTGTACCTCCAGTATGACCAAGTCCCCTCCCTGACATTTTTGCAACCGGCACTCCAAGAGCCGCAACGATGGGTGTTAAAGCAAGAGAAGTCTTATCTCCAACGCCTCCAGTGCTATGCTTATCTACCTTAATTCCTGGAATGGAAGATAAATCAAGGAAATCACCGCTGTTTGCCATTGCCATCGTAAGCTGTATGGTTTCTTTCTTTGTAAGACCTTGAAAATAAATAGCCATCATCATAGCTGACATCTGATAATCCGGAATCTCACCTTTTGTATACTGGCTGATCATCCATCCAATCTCATCCTCGGCAAGAACCTGTCCATTTCTCTTTTTTAAAATCAAATCATACATTCTCATAGGAACACCTCCTGTCTGTTTTTCTTTTATTCACAGTCTGACTGAACCCTAGGATTCTGCTGACGGGATTCTAGTGCCAGCGTGCATCTTATGGATCTAGTCCATAGACTTTGACAGGCACATCTGCTCCGAAGCAACAGATACGGACAGCCCAACGGCCACAATTGTTCAGTGATCTAAACGGTCTCGTATTCTCAAAGCATAAATTGCTTCTTTGAAGGATGCACAGTCAGACACCCTTTTTTCTTTATTTTATGCAACGGCACGAATGCCGGAGTTTTTCACATGTTTCCTGGAACGGATGATCTCTTCGATCATGTCCTGTTCTTTGTTTAACTGAGTTTCAAAAGTTGCAAGGCATTTCTGCCGGTCAATGGTCTTTGTTATCAGATCGATACAGTACAACAGAAAGGAGGAATACCAATCTCTCTGAACTTTGGTCCCATCCTGTAGGTAGTAGTACATTCTCTGCGATAGTTTCTTTTTGATAGAAACATCTGCGGTATGGTCATACTGACTTGACCCGATCGTCTGCCGAAACTTCGATATAGGTCCCGCCAGTCAATGTAAATAGTTGTTCTACTTTTGCCTTTTTGGATCGTGCCATCTGGGTTGTAATTTTCCGGGTTCATCGCACGTCTGGAACGGTCCATTGCCCGTTATCTATTTTAATACTGCTATCCTGACTGAACCCATGGGGTTCTACTGGCGAGATTCTAGTACCAACGTACATCTTACGAACAAAGTTCATAGACTTTGGCTGGCACATCTGCTCCGGAGCAGTAGATACGGACATGCAGCCCAGCGGCCACAATTGTTCAAATCATTGAACGGTCTCGTATTCTCAAGACACTTTGTCTCAAAGGACACACAGTCGGATGCCCTGTTCTATCTTTTCTTTTAAGCAGCGACACGGATGCCGGAATTTATGATACATTTCTTTAAACAGAGATCTTTCATCGCATTCCTGCAATGATCCCACGTAACATGATATACTTCCTGCATTTCATTCATCTGGTCACTGACCGTTCGAAGATCTTTCTGCAGATCTTTCAGATGCCTTTTCTATACGTTTGACAGTTCTTTGATCTGCTGCAGTGCTTTGATGCTTTTGTTGATCTTGCTGTAACTTTTTCGCATACCACGGTATTTCTTTGTTCGTAGCAGCTGTTCCAGGTTCCGTTTCATGATCCCCAGTAGTTCATTTCCACACTGACGGAGCAGATCTGCCTGATGGAACAGATGTCGTTTCTCATCTTCCGGAAGGTTCGTTTCCAGGATCAGGACATGTCTTGGAGAAGCTTTATGATACTCTCACAGACATTTTTCATATTCTGTTACCTGATGTTTCTTTCGTTCTGTCATGGCTTCTCATTTCTGATCATTTTATTTTTTTGTTCCTCGATATACTTTGTTACAGTTTCTGCACTGATATGTCCAATCGTTGAGACGAAATACCCTGGAGACCATAAAACTCCACATCTTGCATAAAAATTTTTTAATTCTGGATACAAACGGAAAAGTTCTATTGCGCTGATACTCTTTAACGTCCGAACAATATCGCATGGAGCGACTGTTTGTGGACAATCTACAAAGATGTGGATATGATCCGGCATGATCTCCATTGCCTTTATGATATATCGGTATCTATCACAAATTTCTGCAAGGATCTTTTTTAATGATTCATCAATACCGTCTTTTAATACGGAGAAACGAAACTTCGGACACCATATGATATGATACTGTATCAGGTATTTGCAATGGCTTTTCGTATGATACATATTTTCCATCTCAATCCTCCAATTGGAATTTTTCCTTGATTGCGCGTCGCATAAGCTGTTGAAACGTGATCGTTTTTCCTTCCTCTACAGAATAAATGCGTGCGAGGTTTTCAAGCTGTGTTTTCCATTCAGATGGAATTGAGATATTTACTTGCGTGTTATTCGTTCTTGGTCTTCCCATGATATCCTCCAAAACAAAAATATTATACATAGATTATATAATGATTCTATGCATAATACAAGATGCTTTCTATTTTTTATTTTGGAATATGGCTTCATCCCAGAGGCAAGCCACTGGGTTTTCGCCTGTATATTTTATAACATCTAACTAGTTACAAAAAATCACGATTTCTTTATATTATTTAAAACTTTTATCCATAATATCATATGATATATTGACAAAGTATATTTGTATCTACTATAATAAAAATAGGAATCATTACTATTTATAAGAAGGAGGTTTTTCTATGGCTGATTTAAAAGGTACAAAAACAGAAGCAAATTTAATGGCTGCTTTTGCAGGAGAATCACAGGCTCGTACAAAATATGATTTTTATGCAAGTCAGGCAAAAAAAGACGGATATGTTCAATTTGGGAATATTTTTTCAGAAACTGCTCTAAATGAAAAAGAACATGCAAAAATCTGGTTTAAGCTTCTTCACGGAGGTAACGTTCCTTCCACGATTGAAAATTTAAAAGATGCTGCAAATGGTGAAAATTTTGAATGGTCTCAAATGTATCCTTCCTTTGCAAAAGAAGCCAGAGAAGAGGGATTTGATGAAATTGCCAATTTATTTGAAATGGTTGCTGCCATCGAAAAGCATCATGATGAACGCTATCAGCAGCTAACTTCCAACCTTGAAAAAGACATTGTCTACCATCGGGATGTTGAAGTTGCATGGATCTGTACAAACTGTGGTCATGTTCACTATGGAAAAGAAGCACCAAAAGAATGTCCGGTATGTGCTCATCCTCAAAAATACTTTCAACTTCGTATAAAAGATTATTAAAGAATAAGCAGATTTCGCAAGCGAAATCTGCTTTATTTTTTAGCACTGGCTCTTTTTTCTTTTGCTCCTCTTTCTCAAGATTGCCACAAGTGCAACAATCGCAAGAAAATCAAGCATAAACAATAAAATTCTTTTTGTATTATAAATACTTTTTCCAGTTAAATCAGTTTCTGTAGGAAGATGATTGTCCTGATCCATCGTTTTTAATTTTTCTGTATTGCAAATCTGTTCAATTGTTAAATATTTTTTTATATTCCACCTTATATCATATATTTTTCTTCCTTTATAATAAAACCTTGTTGCATTTTTATTCACTGTAAATTTTTTCATCCGTCCATCTGAGTTAATAAAATACTTAAGTTTTGTTTTCTGAAAATCTTGATTTTTCTGAAATGGAGCAAATGACAATGTATTGTAATGATCGGTATCCGTCTCGTAAAGTCCATTGGCTATCACCCATTTCCCTTTTTCTTTTTTCAAGGAAGCTACAATACAATCTCCTTCTTCCATCATCTTCTTCCCATAGTAAGACCATTGATAAGAAATCTCTTTTTTTCTTGGAATGACATAACGATGATTTTTTTCTCTTTTTTCGATCGAGGTGTCGCTTAACTGAACATTAATATAATCCGTCACTTTCAGTACAATATAATGTTTTGATACATGAGACACTTTGCCTGCGAATACGACATCCTGTCCCTGATTGGACATCATCCGATCCTGTATCGTTCCTGCTGACACCGGCAATGCCGAGTAAAAACCAATCAAACAGACAATCAGACAAATGATCCATTTCTTTTTCATTTGCTCCACCTCCTACTGATGCTTCCATTACCTATTATATACAGATAGCATTCATGATTTATGACAGAAATACTGAATTTTTCTTACATTTTTCTTATGAAAACATCAAAAATTCTTATAGTATAAAAAATGCTCCGCTTACGGAGCCTTCGCACCGTTGCGGAACATCTCTTTTCATTCATATATTTCAGGTTTTATTTCACAGAAAGAATCTGTTTATTCACCTGTCCTTCCAAAGCTCCATAAGTAAAGGAAATAGAAGCTCCTTCTCCTTTTTCATTTAATACTTTTTTCACTTCTTCTTTTTCTACAAAAAATGTCTGATATTCTCCGTCTGACATTTTAATCTCAACAGAAGATGAATCTGCCCATCCTTCAAAAGTTCCTGAAGCTTCCTTTGGTTTTGCCTTTTCATCTTGTTTTGTTGCGATATCATCTTTTTTTACAGCCTCTGTTGTTCCTTCTGTTTTCGTTTCTGTCGTTGCAACAGTCTGTCCCTTTGATGTTTCTTCCTGTGTTGTCTTATCACTTGATACAGAAGATTCCGGACTGCTCGGACTTTTCTTTCCACATGCCACCAGAGCTGCTGATGCACTAATGACCAATATAGTAGAAATCAATAAAAATTTCTTTCTCATCTTTTTTTCCTCCTAGTGTCATATTGGTACCCTAAGTTTAGTATATCCCATTTGCCGACAGAAGGCAAGCGATCCGCCATCACCTCTAAGCAAATTTATATCATATTCCTTCTGTTTTCTTCATATCATTAGAGGTAGAACTTTGAGGAGGATATATGTTGAACGAAAAATATCAAATTTTGTTAGACCAATACGATATTCATGCAGACCATTTTCGTCGAAACAGAGGCGGCATTCTTTGTTATAGCGATCATGGGATTTTTTCTCTTGCACGAACATCTCTATCTGAAGAACGTCTAACGGCTGTTTCACAATGGACACAAAAATTAAAAGATGCAGGTTTCCCTTATGTAGATCAATATATTTTAAATAAAAATAATTGTTTTCTTTCTTATGATAAGTATTATGAACCTTATGCTTTAAGAAAAACATTTTCCGGACCGGAATGTGATATTCATTCTTTAAAAGATATAAAGACAGCAGCCTCTTCCCTGGCTTTCCTTCATTGTATCTCAATGGACCTTACTTTTTCTTCCGATTATCTGCATAAATATACTTCTATCTGCCGCCATTATCATCAAAAATATACGGAAATAAAAAGCATTTTCCGCTATATAAAAAAGAAAAAGAACAAAGGAACTTTCGAATATCTGTTTTTAAATGAAATAAATGATATTTTAAAACAGATGGAATACGCCATAACACTCCTTGGCAGTAGCCCACCTTCTCATACCGGCTGGTGTCATGGTGCTTTCCAACACCATAATGTCATCTTGTCTGGCAACCATACAGCTATCATTCATTTTGAACATTTTTTTTATGGCTATCCGCTCCTTGACTTATATTACTTTTTACAAAAAGTCCTGGAAAAAAATGATTATCAATTTCGTTTTTGTGAAACGATCCTTCAAGGATATCAAATAAAATATCCTCTTTCCAGACAGGATCTGACCTGCCTTTACGGGCTTCTTTTATTTCCAGAAAAGTTCTGGAAAATTTCAAATCAGTATATGGCCCACAAAAAACACTTCGTTTCTCCGCGTTATATTGACAAATTGAATCAATTTATCGTTTCAAGAGAGATTCGGACGATTTTTCTCGAAAAATATTTACAAACTTATAATGTTTTTTAAACCATTTTGAGGTATAATTAAACAAAGGCATTTTTTAAGAACTAAAGGAGGAGTAATTATGAACTACAAAGAAACTTATCAGGAATGGCTTAGCAATCCCTATTTTGATGAGGATACAAAAAAGGAACTGAAAGCTATTGAAAATGACGATAACGAAATCAAGGAACGTTTTTACGCTGACCTTGCTTTCGGTACTGCCGGACTTCGTGGAATTATTGGTGCCGGTATTAACCGCATGAACATTTATGTGGTAAGAAAAGCAACACAGGGATTGGCAAATTATATTCTTGAACAAAATACAGACAAAAAGAGAGTTGCTATTGCTTTTGACTCTAGACATATGTCACCAGAATTCGCAGACGAAGCTGCACGCTGTCTGGCTGCCAATGGTATCAAAGCATTTATTTTTGAATCTCTGCGCCCAACACCTGAATTATCTTTTGCTGTAAGATACCTTGACTGTATTGCTGGTATTAATGTAACTGCCAGCCATAATCCACCAGCTTATAATGGATACAAAGTATACTGGGAAGATGGTGCTCAGTTTACAGATCCGCATGCCTCAGGAGTTACTGCCAAGGTTAATGCAATTACAGATATTTCTATCTGCAAAACAATGCCAAAAGAAGATGCTCAAAAAGCTGGATTATATGAAGTCATCGGAGCCAAAGTCGATGATGCCTACATCGCTGAGGTTGAAAAACAGGTATTAAATAAAAAGGCGATTGATGAAATGTCTTCCAAATTGAAGATTGTCTACACTCCTCTTCATGGAACCGGAAATTTACCTGTAAGACGCGTTCTGAAAGATCTTGGATTTGAACATGTTTATGTTGTACCAGAACAGGAACTTCCTGATGGTGATTTCCCAACTGTAAGTTATCCAAACCCAGAAGCAAAAGAAGCTTTCGCTCTTGGTCTTGCACTTGCAAAAGAAAAAGATGCTGATCTTGTTCTTGCGACTGACCCGGATGCTGACCGTCTTGGAGTTTATGTAAAAGACACTAAATCTGGAGAATATATCCCATTAACAGGAAACATGTCTGGTTCTCTGTTATGTGAATATGTATTAAGCCAGCGTAAAGCAATCAATGGCTCTCTTCCAAAAGATGGAGCTGTTGTAAAATCTATTGTAACAACAAACCTGGTAGATGCTGTTGCAAAAGGATATGGTGTAAAACTGATTGAAGTATTAACTGGATTTAAATGGATTGGAAAAGAAATTCTTGGATTTGAACAAAGCGGAAAAGGTACTTATCTGTTTGGACTGGAAGAAAGTTATGGATGCCTGATTGGTACTTATGCAAGAGATAAAGATGCCGTATCTGCAACAGTTGCTCTTTGCGAAGCTGCAGCTTACTATGCAACTCAAGGCAAAACTTTATGGGATGTTATGATCGAAATGTATGAAAAATACGGATACTATATTGATCGCATCACAGCTATGGATTTCCCTGGATTAGAAGGTATGGATAAGATGAAGAGCATACTTTCTGCATTCCGTGAAAATCCACCAAAAGAAATTGCAGGATATCCAGTTGTTAAAGTTCGTGATTACAGCAACGATACCATTCTTGATGTAGCAACTGGAAAAACAGAACCGATCGGATTACCTTCCTCCAATGTTCTTTATTATGAACTGGAAGGCGGAGCATGGTTATGTGTACGCCCATCTGGAACAGAACCAAAGATTAAATTCTACTATGGTGTAAAAGCTGACACTATGGAAGCTGCTCAGGCAGAGAGCGATAAACTGGATGCATGGGCAAAAACTCAAGGATAAAAATTTACATATGTAAAAAAGATCCGGCAGAATCTGTCGGATCTTTTCTTTTTTCATTTTATCAATGAATTATTTACTTTTCTGTGTTGCAGTTGTTGTTGATGTCTGTGTTTGTGTTGTAGCAGTTGTTGTTGCTTTATAGCTGAATTTTACTTCTTTCCACAGATCCTGATCAACGGATTTACTATCATCCCATTCTTTATCTGCTTTCTTTGTCCATTTCTTATAGACTTTTTCATAAGCAGCCTGCTGTTTTTCCTGAAGCAGTGTTGTCTTATTGGTTTTTGCTGCACTCTTATCATTTGGATTCAGCATTTTAATGATAACATAAGCATTATCTGTTTCTACAATATCACTAACTTCGTTCTTTGATAATTTTGCTGCTGCATCTTCGAATTTTGTTCCAAGTTCTGCTTTTCCTTTTGTATAAGATTCTTCGTTATCTGTATTAACAGAGAATTTCTTTGCTACATCGGATACGCTTTCTCCATTTTTAATTGCCTTTAATGCAGATTTTGCTTTTGTTAACTGATCTTTCTTTTCAGATGCTGACATTGCAGTTGCTTTTCCTGTCTTACTATCTGTCTTCTGTGTTGTGAATACAAGTTTATAAACTTTTACCGTCTTTGCTTCTTCATCAGATACAGATACATTTGCTTTTTTAATAATTGCATTCATAACCTTACTTGCAATCATACTTTCTTTGTAAAGTGCTGTAATCGCATCTTTGTCTGCTTCTGTTTTTTTCATGACTTTCTTACCAGTCTCATCTTTTACAAAGGCATTCACGTTTTCTTTTAACTGTTTCTTTTCTGCTTTTGTCAGTTTTACTTTATAATCATCTGCATGAGCTGCGAGTACTTTAATTTGTTTTAACTGATTGATAACGCTGCTCTTTACAGAATCCTGCATTGTAATTTTCTTACCTTTACTGTCTGTTCCTACCTGTGTAGACCACATTTTGTCTCCAAAATAAGATCCATACTGAGCTTCTGCCTGATACTGCATAATTCTTGCATATACATGAGCTTCCTGGAATGTAACTTTCTGTCCTGCATACTCAAATAATGTCTTTTCATTCTTACTTTTACATCCTGTAAGAACAGAAGCTGACAAAGTGAGTACTGCAACCAAGCATAAAAGCTTCTTTGCTAATCTCTTCATTTCAATTTGTCTCCTTCATAAATTTTCTGAACTTCGCATTTCACTTGGACTATTATACTACAATGTTATCTCATTATCAACGAATTCAGCGAGTTCACACAATGTTCAATTTTTTCCAATTCCTCGCATTTTCTTGTTTTTTCAAGGTTCAATACAAAAAAAGGTGTTTTCCCTGGGCGGAAAGAAAGTTCCCCTTTGCTCTCCTCTAAAATTTCCGGAATCCTATCAATATCGACTTTTGCATTCGGTCTCATTCCAAAGAAAACTTCTGATTTTTTCTGTTTTACTTCTGAGATATAAGCCCGATGTGCCAATGCTTTTAAAAATGCTGCATACAAAAGATTATAAACAGCTTTTGGAAGTTCTCCAAAACGATCGATTAATTCATCTGTCATATCCTCCATCTCATCCTTATTTTCAATAGAAGAAATGCGTTTATAAAGTTCAAGTTTTTGATACTCATTTTTCACATAAGAAGATGGAATAAATGCATTGACATCAAGATCCAGGGTTGTCTCAAATTCCTCTTCTTCTGTAAGATTTCCTTTTAACCGCATGACAGCATCATTTAACATCTTGCAATAAAGGTCATATCCAACTGCTTCCATATGACCAGACTGCGCCTGTCCGAGAAGGTTGCCAGCTCCCCTGATTTCAAGATCCCTCATGGCAATCTTATAACCAGATCCAAGATCTGTAAACTCACGAATTGCCTGCAGTCTTTTCTCCGCAGTTTCCTTTAATAAAGTATTCTGTTTATACATTAAGAATGCAAATGCATTACGATTCGAACGTCCAACACGTCCACGAAGCTGATATAATTGAGAAAGGCCTAACTGATTTGCATCATGAATAATCATCGTATTAACATTCGGAATATCAAGTCCAGTTTCAATAATCGTTGTAGAAACAAGCAGATCTATTTCTTTATTCATAAATTGCATCATGATCTTTTCCAATTCACGTTCTTTCATTTGTCCATGAGCATAAGCAATCCGAACGTTTGGCAATATTTTTTTCAATTGTGCCGTAATTTCTGCAATATTATTCACACGATTATATACATAATATATCTGTCCTCCACGTGTCATTTCACGGTAAACTGCCTCTTTCACAAGCTCCTCATTATATTCCATAACATAAGTCTGAATTGCCCTTCGATCATGTGGCGGTTCTTCAAGAAGACTCATATCACGAATTCCAATAAGGCTCATATGCAATGTCCTTGGAATTGGAGTTGCTGACAGTGAAAGTACATCCACATCTTTTTTCATTTTTTTAATTTTTTCTTTATGATTGACACCAAAACGTTGCTCTTCATCAATGATTAAAAGCCCAAGATTTTTATACTGCATATCTTTTGAAAGCAATCGATGAGTTCCAACAACAACATCTACTGTTCCATTTTTTAATCCTTCCAATGTTTCCTTTTGTTCCTTAGGAGTACAAAAACGAGACATCATACGAACACTGATTGGATAATTTTTGAATCGTTCAGAAAATGTATTAAAATGCTGCTGCGCAAGAATTGTCGTTGGCACTAAATAAGCAACCTGCTTCCCATTATCTACGGCTTTAAATGCTGCACGTATGGCAACCTCTGTTTTTCCATAACCAACATCCCCACAAATCAAACGATCCATGATTTTTTTACTTTCCATATCATGTTTTGTATCTTCAATCGCGTTCAACTGATCCTGTGTTTCATCATATGGAAATAATTCTTCAAATTCCTTCTGCCATATGCTGTCTTTTTGATAAACATACCCTTCTTTTGCCTGACGAACTGCATAAAGTTCTACCAACTCTTTTGCAATATCTTGTACCTGTCCTCTAACTTTTTTCTTTGTTTTTTTCCATTCGCTTCCACCTAGCTTATGAAGTTTCGGCTTTCTTGCATTCGAACTTGCATATTTTGCAATTTGATCCAAATCCGATGCCAAAATAAACAGATTATCGCCACCCTGATATTCAATACTAATATAATCTTTTTCAACACCAGCTACCGTAATTTTCTCAATTCCACGGTAAATTCCAACTCCATGCTTTTCATGGACAACATAATCTCCAATATTAATATCTGCAAAACTATGAATCTTATTCCCTTTAATCCTTGACTTTTCTTTTTTCCTCTGTTTTGCTTTTCTTCCTTTAAAAATATCACTTTCTGAAATTAGAACCCAACGTGTCTTTGGATATTCAATCCCAGCCTTCAATTTGCCGGCCGTAACAATGATCTGTCCTTTTTGTGGTTCTTTTGACAGATTTTTATCATAAGTCACAGTAAGTTCATGGTCCCTCATATCTTCAGCCAAACGTTTAGCCCTTGTTACAGAAGGTGAAACAACAATAATATGATAGTCATCTTCTTGATATTTTTTCAAATCTTTTATTAGCTCTTCAAAGCTATTGTTATAAGATTGTATGGATCGATTTTCCATAAAATATGTTTTAAAAACCGGAACTTCTTCAATCTGCGCTGATAATGTACTAAAACATACCATCTTATGCTTTTGCATCTGAACAATTGCTTGATTAAATTCCGTTACTGTTTCTGTCTGTTTAGGAAGAAGATATCCTCCTTCTAGGCGACTTTTCATACTTTCCGTAAATTCCATATAAAAACCATTCGCACGTTCTTTGATATGCTTCAATTCATCGACATAAAAAATACTGTCTTCTGGGAAATAAGATAAAATGCTGACAAGATTTTCATAAAAATACGGAAGATATCCTTCTACTCCAATCAGCATATGAAGTTCCGAAAGTTCTTCCCGAACTCTATTTATTTCTTTTGTCAGACGCCCCTCTTTTTCTGCTTCCTGATTTTTATGGAAGTGCTTTTTTAGATTTTTATAATCTTCTTCCATTCCAGACAAAGCCTGATCAATTCTTTTCTGTTCTAAAACAATTTCCGTTGCCGGATAGATGGTAAGGCTTTGAACTTCCTCTATCGATCTCTGACTCTCCGCATCAAAACTTCGAATAGAATCAATTTCATCTCCCCAAAATTCCATACGATATGGACATTCCCCAGTATATGGATAAACGTCAACAATTCCTCCTCGGATTGCAAATTCTCCCGGTGCCTCTACAAATCCTGTTTTTTCATAGCCAATTTCCACTAATTTTTTAGAAAGATTTTCTTCTTTTGCAGTATCTCCCGGCTTCCATATCATTTTATGTTTTTGAATCTCACAAAGTGGAACAACTCGATCCATAACGGCATCAATCGTCATAACATAGACGCCGCCCTCGCCTTCTATAATCTTCTTAATACACTGCATTCTCTCTCTGGCAATTGCATTTCCATGAACATCTGCGCTATAAAAAAGAGGATCTTTTGCCGGAAGAAAAAATACTTTTTCTCCAAAAAACGGATATCCATCTATCCATTGTCTAGCACTTTCTTCATCAGGCACGACAACTATTTTATAATTCTTTTTTCCATTTTCTCCAAGAAGACTTGTTAAATGCCATTTTCCTGTATCCGTACACCCAGATATAAAAACCGGAGCCTTATCTTTCTTAAAAGCCTGTCTGATTTGTTCATACTCATTATCATTTTTTAAGATTTCTTCCAACACTTTTTCAACCTACTTCTTTTTATTATTATGACGATTCATGGCTTCTGTAATATCTCCAGATACGATCAATTTGGCTGCATCATAAACATCATCCATTCGTTCTGATAAAATAGCCTGATCTTCCTTACTGAAATGCCCAAGTACATAATCTGCGAGATCATATCCTTTTGGTTTTGCGCCTACTCCGATCTTAATCCTAGGAAATTCCATACTTCCAAGATGACTGATAATACTCTTGATTCCATTATGTCCACCTGCACTTCCTTTTCGTCGAATGCGAAGTCTTCCTACATCTAAATCAATATCATCAAATATAATTAAAAAATCTTCTGGCTCAAGCTTATAGAAATCCATAATCGGCCGAAGACTTTCTCCACTTAGATTCATATAAGTCTGTGGCTTTGCAAGAAGAACTTTTTCACCTTCTATATAACCACTTCCAATCAAAGCTTTATATTTGCCTGTATTTATATTTATTCCTACTTTCTCTGCAATATAATCAATGGCTGCAAAACCAATGTTATGTCTCGTATTTTCATATTTCTTTTCTGGATTTCCAAGTCCCACAATAATTTTCATATTTTTTAACTCCTTCCATACTGGTCCATTTCCTATTTTTTACATACTTAAGACCCGGGAACCATTTGATTCCCGGGCTTCTATAATTCTTCGTTCTGTTGTTTATTTTAACAAGAAACTTTCTTTTCGTCTACTGAAATTTTCCCGTAGGATAAAAGGAAATTTTATAAAGACTGGAAAAATGTTCTTGTTTTCTTTACTTTTTCCATTAATTTTTTGAATGCTTCTGGTGTTAAAGACTGTGGACCATCGCAAAGAGCTTTTGCGGGATCATTATGAACCTCAATCATGAGTCCGTCTGCACCAGCCGCAATTGCTGCAAGAGACATCGGCTCTACCATCTCACGGATTCCTGTTGCATGCGATGGATCTACAATAACTGGCAAATGAGATTTCTTTTTAATCATTGGAATTGCAGAAAGATCCAGCGTGTTTCTCATTGCTGTCTCATAGGTACGGATTCCACGTTCACAAAGAATTACTTTTTCATTTCCACCAGCCATAATATATTCTGCACTCATTAACCATTCTTCAATCGTGCTTGCCATTCCTCGTTTTAAAAGAATTGGTTTATCAATTTTACCAAGCTCTTTTAATAATTCAAAGTTTTGCATATTTCTTGTTCCAACCTGGATTAAATCTACATCTTCAAATAAAGGAAGGTGACTAGCATCCATAATTTCTGTAACGACTGGAAGTCCTGTTGCTTTTTTTGCTTCCAAAAGAAGTTTTAATCCGTCTCCATGAAGTCCCTGGAAAGAGTATGGGGAAGTACGTGGTTTGAAAGCTCCTCCACGAAGCAACCCAGCGCCTGCTTCTTTGACTTTCTGTGCAACTTCAATCATTTGATCTTTGGATTCAATCGAACAAGGTCCTCCAATGATCTCAAAATTTCCTCCGCCAATCTTTACATTTCCAACTTCAATTACCGAATCATCTGGATGGAACTTACGATTTGCTTTTTTGTAAGGTTCCTGAATTCGTTGCACATTTTCCACAATATCATTCGCCATAATATGACGCATATCCACAATGGATGTATCTCCTACTAATCCAAGAATTCTTGTATTTTCTCCATTCGATTCATGAATAGAAAGTCCCTGCTGTTCCATTTCCTGCTTTAGTGCATCAACCTGTTTTTCTTCTGCCTGCTTTTTTAAAATAATAATCATAATGTACTCCTTTTCTTTATGCACTCTCCACAGATGTCTGACAAACTCCAAAAAGGAAAAGGCATACATTCTGTGCAAGAATGCATGCCTTATATTTTCTCTAAATATGTTCGAAGCTATCTGCTTCCTGGCGATGATTCATTGCAACAAAAAGATTCAGGATAAAAATAATAACCCTGAAAGTAAAAATAGTATGCGCAATTTGTCATCTGTTTTGTCAGCATTTTCCATAACTCCTATTTTTGATAATCTTACAATATCGTATATAGCATAGAATGTCAATAGTTTCATAGAAGAAATTTATAACTATAATAATTTTTTTCTATAAATTCGAATTTTTTTTATAAAAAAATATCATTTTCTTCACAACTTTTTCACATTTTCAGGTTATACTATATCTATAACAAGAGACGATAGCCAGCGGATCTTGTTAGAACTTTTTTTCATACTTTTTCATAATAACCGGAGATTCCCCCTTAGATCTCCGGTTCCTCTTTTCCAGAGGTGAGAACGGCCACCTTCTGCCTTATCTTATTAAGACAGAAGATGGCCGTTTCTTCATTTCTTATTTCTTGTGAAATTTACGCCTGATGATAATCTGCAAGAAAATCTCCAAGTCCTTTACATGCTTTCTTTAATTGATCAAGATCTGGCAGATAAACAATTCGGAAATGATCTGGTTTTTCCCAATGGAATCCTCCACCATGTGTTAAAAGAATATGTTTTTCCTTCAGGAAATCCAACACAAACTGCTCATCATCATGAATATTAAATTTCTCAACATCAATTTTCGGGAAAATGTAAAATGCAGCCTTTGGTTTTACCGTAGAGATACCAGGGATATCATTTAAGGCATTATAAATATATTCTCGCTGTTCATAGATTCTTCCTCCCGGAAGCAATGCTTCGTCAGTCTTTTTCGGTCCTCCAAGTGCGGTCTGAATAATCGACTGTGCCGGAACATTTGCACAAAGACGCATCGAGGATAATAGGTTCAATCCTTCGATATAACCTTTGGCTTTCGATTTATCTCCGCTCAGACAAAGCCATCCACTTCGATAACCTGCAATTCTATGAGACTTTGATAAACCATTAAAATTCAATACCATAAGATCTGGGGCTAAAGATCCAAGAGCTGTATGTTCCTGTCCGTCCATTACCAAACGATCATAAATTTCATCTGCAAATAATAGAAGTCCATGTTCTCTTGCCACCTGTACAATATCATTAAGAACTTCTTTTGGATATAATGCACCTGTTGGATTATTTGGGTTAATGACAACAATCCCTTTGGTTCTTGGCGTTACTTTTTTGCGGATATCTTCAATATCTGGATACCACTCAGCCTTTTCATCACACATATAATGTACAGCAGTTCCACCTGCCAGTGTTACAGAAGCTGTCCATAATGGATAATCTGGAGAAGGAACCAGAATCTCATCTCCAGGATTTAAAAGCCCCTGCATTGACATCGTAATCAGTTCACTAACCCCATTTCCTGTATAAATATCATTGATATCTACATTTGGAATATTTTTGTACTGACAATACTGCATAATCGCTTTTCTTGCAGAAAACAGACCCTTTGAATCAGAATAACCTTCCGTATCACGCAAATTCATCATCATGTCTTGTACAATTTCATCCGGTGCCATAAATTGAAATGGTGCCGGATTTCCGATATTTAATTTTAAAATATCGATTCCTTCTGCGATCATCTTGTTTGCTTCATCCATAACTGGTCCACGGATATCATAACAGACATGATCCAGTTTTGATGATTTTTCAAATTTATCCATATTACAAAATCCTCCTACATTTGCTTTCTAACGATCGCATACTCATCATCCATCTGAAAATACGGGCAGTCCCAGTCGCTATAACTCATAAATCTTGCCATTTCATCTTCATCTAGATTTACTTCACATACATAATATTCATAATCTTCGTCATATACATAATTACTACAATATTCACATCCTGCACTTTTAAGCTTCTTTTCCATCGAAAACCTCCTGTAATACTCTGGCAAAGTCGAGCAAAGAATCATAAGTTCCTGCAAGCATCCAGTCAACCTTTTTTGTATCTCTTACAAGATCTGGTATCATCACCGGCATTAATCCAGCTTTATAAGCTGATTCAATACCGTTTGGAGCATCCTCAAGAGCAATCGCCTTCGATGGATGAATCTGCAGTTGTTCACACGCTTTCTCATAAATATCCGGTGCAGGTTTCCCATGCTCTACCATATCTCCTGTAATCACCGCATCAAAACTTTGTGAAATATGAACTCGTTCAAGATTCGAATGCACGTATTGTCCGCTGGATGAAGTTGCAACCGCTCTTCTTATCTTATACTTTTTTAGAAGATCCAACAACTCATATAAGCCTTTTTTTACCGGAACCTGTTCTTTTTTTATTAATTTTTGATAAGCCGCTCGATATGTATCAAGAAATTTTTCAAAAGGAAATTCTTCTCCATAGTTCTTTTTAAAATATTTCTCTCTGTTTTGTACATTTAAACCAAGAGTATGTTCGATATTATGACCTAGGGGACCATATCCCATCGCTTCTCCCGCAAGATCCCAAGATTTTTGTACATAGCGTTCACTATCAAACATCAAACCATCCAGATCAAAAACGACTGCCTGAATTTCGTTTAATTTTTGTCTTTCCATTGTATTGCCTTTCTTCTTATTTTATCACTTCATGAATCCACTCTGACACAATATCATATGCCTTCTCTTGAAGGTGAATTCCATCCATTGTATAGTCAAGAGGAAGCTCTCCATTTTTGTCTGCCAACCGCTCATACATATTGACATAAGGGAAATTTTCTAACACACAAAGGCGTTCAATTTCTCCATTAATTTTACGAATTTCTTCATTTGATTTTTCTTTTGCCCACGATGGCATCAATCCGATCCTTCTTGTATATGCTGGATATAATGATTCGATATAAATTTCTGTCTGCGGAAGTGATTCTCTAATTTTTTTTGCCAGATTTACAAGCTGCCCAGCAACAATTTTATATCCACGATACAAAGACATTTGAAAATCATTAGCCCCACCCTGCATAAGTATCACATCAGGATTGTAAGAGATAACATCATATTGTACCCTAGCCTTCATCTCTGGAATGGTATCTCCTGCCACTCCACGATTTATAAATTCCACCGGAAGATCTTGAAGCTTATTCATTGGAAAATAATCCGTCAATGAATCTCCGAACATTACTACTCTTTTTTGCTTCATAGTTTTTTCCTTCTTATGCTAATACTTTCTCTTTTAATCTATTTTTTTGTTCCTCTGAAATTCCAAGACTTTCTTTCAAAAATCCAGAAACAGAATGATTTTGTTCTTCCATAACATCAAAAGCGGCCTGTAAATACTCTTCTTTTGCAAGGAAAAGACCTTCCATCCGCTCAATTTTCTCTCTATGGAAACCCATGTTATGAAATTTTTTTTGAATTTTTTCAATTCTTCTTGCTGCAAAATGATTGGTTTTCAGATAATCCTCCATGATATCTTCTTTCGAAACATCCAGCAACGAAAGCACCATAGCAGATAATAATCCACATCGATCTTTTCCTTCCGTACAATGCCACAAAACCGATCCGTTCTCCATCGCAATAATTTCATTTAATGCTTTTGCTATCTGTTTTCTGCAAAAGGATTTTTGGATCATCATTTTATAAAGTTCGGTCATCTTTGGGATATCATCCATATGCATCATATGTCTTTTTGTCTTCTTTTCATGACTAATGCCAACCATACTTTCCAGGAAAAATGGAATATTCATATAAACAGCACCTGGAACTTTCAAATCAGCTTCCTGATCAATTTCCATTGGCGTCCGAAGATCAATGATTTTATGCAGATGATACTGCTGACTTAAAATCTTGGTATCTCTTTGCGTAATTCTTGAAAGACGATTGCTTCGAATAAGATATCCCTCTTTGATAACGGCCCCATCCATTGTTCTGATGCCGCCAAGATCCCTTGCATTATCTGCACCTGTTAATTCTATTTTTCCCATAAATTTTTAACCTCATCTCCTTCCGTGCCTTAATTTTTTCACTCTTTTATATTTGATTATATAATATAATAGCCGGACTTTCCAGTCCGGCTATTTAGAGATTTTTCTCTTTTATTTTTCTACAACTCCACCTTCTACTACGAGATTTTCCGGATTTGCGGATGCTCCGTAAACCGGTTTTAATGTTTTTTCATAGTCTTTATGGAAGAATTTTTCTTTTGCAAGAGATTTGATTTCTTTGTTAATATAATCTTTCAGTTCTTTATTTCCTTTTTGAACTGCAGGTGCGATTGTATCTACATTTCCAAGAGAATCAATTCCTACTTTGAATCCTTTATTTTCCAGTGCCCATGCAAGTACCTCTGTATTATCTGTAGACAGTGCATCTCCTCTTCCATCTGCGAGTGCATTGAATGCTTCACTGTACTGGTCAAACTTCAGAAGTTTTACTTTTGGATGATTCTTTGTAAAATATGTTTCTGCTGTTGTTCCTTTGCTGACAATCAAAGTTTTTCCATCCAACTGGCTCTCTTTTGTGATTTTTCCATTTGGAGATACAACTCCAAGAGATACCTTCATATATGGGAGTGCAAAGTCTACCTGTTCTGCACGTTCATCTGTTACAGTAAAGTTTGCAAGAATAATATCTACTTTTCCTGTTACAAGATATTCTACACGGCTTGCTGCTTCTACTGGCACATATTTTACTTTGACACCGAGATCTTTTGCAAGACGATTTCCAAAGTAAACATCATATCCCTGATAAGTTCCTTTTTCATCTACATAACCAAATGGTTTTTTATCACTGAAGACACCGATCACGATTTCTCCACTCTTTTTGATTTCTTTTAATGTTCTTGCTTTTGTTTTGCTTGTGGTCTGTGTTTTTGTCGTATCATCAGAACTATTTTTGCTTCCACCGCATCCTGTGAAAACACCAAGTGCCAATACGACAGTCAGAAATGCTACAAGTAATTTTTTCATAATTTTTTCCTCCTGATTACTTTTACGCTACAAATTCGAAAACGTTCAAAAACTGTTTTGCACGGTCGGTTTTTGGATTTTCAAAAAATTCTTCCGGAGTTCCTTCCTCCACAATTTTTCCCTGATCCATAAAAATAATTCTGTCTGCGACTGCTTTTGCAAATTGCATTTCATGAGTAACAATGACCATTGTACTTCCATTTTGGGCCATTTCAAGCATAACATCTAAAACCTCTCGCACCATTTCAGGATCTAGTGATGCTGTCACCTCATCAAAAAGCATAACCTCTGGATGCATACACAGTGCACGCACAATCGCAACACGCTGTTTCTGTCCTCCAGAAAGTTGTCTTGGAAAGGCATCCTTCTTTTCAAACAAGCCGACTCTCTTTAGCAGTTTTTCCGCTTCCTTTGTTACTTCCTCCTTTGCTCTATGCTGAGCTTTCATTGGAGCAAGAATAATATTCTTTAAAATATTCATATGAGGGAATAAATCATAGCTCTGAAATACCATGCCAATTTTCTGGCGAATCTGATGGATATTCTTTGCATTCTGAGAAATTTGTTCTCCATTCAGTTTTACCTCTCCTCCCTGAATATTTTCAAGACCATTGAGACATCGAAGCAGTGTACTTTTTCCACATCCCGATGGCCCAAGTACCACAACAACTTCTCCTTTTTTTACAGAAAATGAAATATCATCTAATACTTTATGATCTCCATATGCTTTTTCTATATGATTAATTTCAAGAACTGGTTTTTCCATGATCTCTCTCCTTCTTTTATTCTTTCCATACTTTCTCCAAATGTCCTGCAATCAATGAAATTGGATAACAGATAATGAAATACATAAAAAAGATCACTCCGTAAATCCATAATGCAGCGCTTGGAGATGTCAGTCTTGCAGATTCAATAATCTGCTGCCCTGTTTTTACAACCTCTACAACACCAATCAATACGATTAAAGATGTTGTTTTAATCATTCTTGTTACCAAATTCATGGCCTGAGGAATGAGACGCTTAACTGCTTGTGGAATCAGAATATAATAATAAATCTGGCCTTTGGTAAGACCAAGAGCCTTTCCGCTTTCCGTCTGATGCACAGAAATGGACTGAAGAGCTCCACGAACAAGGTCTCCCATTTCTGCTGTTCCCCAGAGAACAAATACAATCACAGATGCCGTCTCTCCGCCAAGATCCCATCCAAGATGCTTAGCACTTCCAAAATATACAAGAAACAATAATACAAGTTGCGGCATAATTCTAATAAATTCAAGGTATAATCTTGTAATAAAACGTATCAAAGGATTCTTTACCATCATAACAATTCCTAAAAGAACCCCAAACGCCAAGGATAATAAAACAGAAATTACTGAAATGCTAATCGTAACACCAAGTCCTTGAAGTAATCTGACCAAATTATCTCCCTGGAGTAAAATTTTAATTCCCAAATCCTGCATAACGAAGTCTCCTCTCTAAAAATGTTAATATAATAGAAACTGGAAGCAGGATGATCAAATAAGATACAACCAACATAAATAGTGCTTCATCTGTTTTATAATATAATCCAATCAAATCCTTTGCTACATGCATCAAATCCATTAACGCTACCACACTAAAAACAGATGTCTCTTTAATCAGGAAAATAGCATTTGCTCCGATCCCTGGTACTGCCACTGCAGCCGCCTGCGGAAATATAATATAGAAAAAGACTTGCCTTCTCGTAAGTCCAAGGCTCAATCCACTTTCCATTTGAATCCGGTCCACGGCTTCAATTCCACTTCGGAATGCCTCAGCCATGTAACTTCCACCAAGAAAGATCAGACCAGCAATCGCACATGTTTCTGACTGCAAAACAATTCCTATCTTTGGCAGACCAAAGTATAAAAAGAATAATTGGATCAGTAATGGCGTATTTCTAGATAGTTCAATATATATTCCTGCAATTTGTGATAGTACTGGTACTTTATAATAGCGAATCATTCCACATATTAATCCAAGAATCAAAGATCCAAGAATACCAATCCAGGCAATTCTTACAGTTAGAAGAGCTGCCTCCTTATACAAATCGCTGTATTGGACAATAAAATTCCAATCCATGATTTCACCTCTCATTTTCTTATTTCATATTAATTCGATATGGAAATAGTATATATTCATTATATTTTCTTGTCAAGTATCTTTGGTACATTTCAAAATTTTATTTTTTACTTCTTCCGAAAGTTCATCTATCAAATAATTTTTATGATGCTCTTTTTTCAAAAGATACTCCTCTTTTAATTTTTTCGATTCTTCTTCTATTTCTTTCTGAAACTCTCTTGCTGACAAAAGCCTACATCCCTGACCACGAATAATGATCTGTTCCAAACCGTCCGATGTTGCTACTGTCACATCATACTTTCTTCCATGCTCGTGTGCGAATTTTTCAATATACTGATCAGCAGTTTCTGCCTCTTTTGTATACACAACGTGAATATTATGATAATCCATCACTTCTGTCTCATGTCCCTTCACGCGATAAGCATCAAATACAACAATCAATTCACACTTTTTAATTCCCTGATAGTTGCATAAAACATCCATAAGTTTTCCTCTGGCTGCATCCATATTTGCATCTGAAAGTTCCTTTAGATCCTCCCAGGCGTAAATGATATTGTATCCATCTACCAGAAGATATTTTTTTGAAGGATCTCTTTTAATAGAAGGAACCGCTGACGATTTATAATCCTCTATGATTTGACTTTTTTTCTTTTTCTTCCATTTATTTTTGCGGCTCTGGTTTGCATAATAAGTTTGATTTAAGATTTGATCAACTTCTTCAGCATCAATCCACTGTTCTTCCTCATAAACAGACGAATGAATAACTTCCTCTTCATCCTGTAATCTTTCTTTTTCAAGAACAGATTCTATATGCATATAATCCTTCACCTGATCCCATGGAACCAAAAATCCTGCGCCATGAGAACAGAAGACGGAATCACACGGATTTTCTGTATCTCTATCTGGATCATATCCCTTTTCTTCAATAATTTCTTGCGCATTATGACATGGTTCATATCCTCCAAATGAAATAGAAAATCTTCCGGCTCCTTTCGTATAAGCAATCACTTCCATCTGATAATCCTGCACGCAGGATGCCGGTACTTTCCCGGTGAAAAGACATAGATTTCCTTCCGTCTGTGGTGGCTCAAAAGTCCCATGCATCTTTTCAAGATCCGTCATAGCTCTTCCGATACAGTTTTGGGGCACTTCTAACCGAAATTCATAATACGGTTCCAAAAGAATTGACTGTGCCTGCCGAAGTCCTTGTCGGACTGCACGATAGGTAGCTTGTCGGAAATCTCCACCTTCCGTATGTTTTTGATGTGCACGCCCAGATACCAATGTAATCTTTATATCTGTAATGGAAGAGCCTGTCAAAACACCTTTATGTTCCCGTTCCAAAAGGTGTGTCATAACAAGTCTCTGCCAGTTTTTATCTAAAACATCTTCACTACATGCCGTCTCAAACCTCATTCCACTGCCACGTTTTAGAGGTTCCAAAATCAAATGAACTTCTGCATAATGTCTAAGAGGCTCAAAATGACCAACCCCTTCAACCTTATCTTGGATTGTTTCACGATAAACAATATTTCCAGTACCAAATTCTACTGAAACGCCAAAACGCTCCTGTATAATATTTTTTAAGATTTCAATCTGAACCTTTCCCATCAGTTGTACTTGAATTTCCTGAAGTTCTTCTTTCCATATAATATGCCGCTGTGGTTCTTCCTCTTCCAGTTCATAAAGTTTTGGAAGCAAAACGGTAGGACTACATTCCTCTGGCAATATCATCTGATAAGTAAGCACTGGCTCAAGAAACGGTTCTATTCCATCTTGTTCCATTCCAAGTCCCTGGCCTGGCCTCGTTTTAGACAAACCCGTTACAGCACAGACTGTACCTGCTGGTGCTTCTTTCACTGTTTCATATTTGTCACCAGAGTAAATTCGAATCTGATTAACTTTTTCATCATCTGATAAACGATCTTTCACAGAAAAATTTCCACCGGTTACTTTTAAGTGTGTCAAACGATTCCCTTGCTCATCCCTTGTAATCTTAAAAACTCTTGCTCCAAAGTCATCTAAGTATTTTGGAACTTGTGTAAATTCTTCCAAGCCCTTAAGAAATTCATCAATTCCCTGAATCTTTAATGCTGAGCCGAAGAAGCAAGGAAAAATTTTTCGAGCCGAAATCATATTCAAAAGATCCTGCGTTTTTATCATCTCATGTTCAATGAAAAAATCCAAAAGATCCTCATCTTCCATTGCCACTGCTTCATAAAAATCTTTCTGATCAAAAGTTGCAAAATCAATGCAACCACTAGAAAGATTACTTTGTAGTTCTTCCATCAGTTTGCCTTTATCTGTCCCTTGCTGATCCATTTTATTAATAAACAAAAAGACCGGCACATGATACTGATTTAACAAACGCCATAATGTTCTTGTATGCCCTTGCACGCCATCCGCTCCGCTGATTACAAGAATGGCATAATCAAGTACCTGCAGAGTTCTTTCCATCTCTGCAGAAAAGTCTACATGCCCTGGAGTATCCAAAAGTGTTATTTCTTTATCCCCAAGCGAAAATACCGCCTGTCTGGAAAAAATCGTAATTCCACGTGCTCTCTCCTGAGCATCTGTATCAAGGTGCGCATTTCCATTATCCACACGTCCCATTTCCCGAATCATCCCGGTTTTGTATAAAATGCCTTCGGACAATGTTGTTTTTCCAGCATCCACATGAGCGAGCACACCAATTGTCAATTTTTTCATAAATTATCTCATTTCTTTTGTTTCAGTGCACGTCCATACGCATTAGTATCTTTCATACACTGAATAAAACTTTCCTTTGTTACATTCGCACCTTTTGGACGGAATTCCCACTCGGTCGTTGTCATTGCTTTTTCTGCCATTGCATCAAATTCCTCTTCTTTAATTTCAATATCATCAAAGCAAACTGGAAGTCCCATACTCTGATTAAAAGCTGCAATACGATCTCTTTCTGGCAATGCATTTTCAAATGTCAGAAGACATAATACTCCAAGTGATACAACCTCTCCATGCAGATGCTTTTCTCCACCTTCTGTTACCGTTGATCCATAATATACACAATGTGCAAGACTAGAGTTATAATAATAATCCGGTGCGGAACTTACCATATTTGAAACAAGTCCTGTACTGATAATGATATCCAACGCTACTTGTTCCAAATCATAAGAAACCTTTTTCTGTTTTAAATCCTCTAATGCTTTCTGCCCATATTCTACCAGTGGTGTTGTACAAATTCGACTGATTTGAACTCCCATCATCGGAGTATGTGATAGTTCATCTTCTTTCGATGCAAAAATTGCTTCACATTCTTTGCTCAATGCATCACCAATACCAGCCCATAAAAGATCTTGCGGTGAATCTGCAATGATAGAAGATTCAATAAAAGTATGATTTGCATTTTTCGGATAGTAATATTCTCTAAAAGATCCATCTGGATTGTAAATAACCGAGATTGCTGTAACTGCTGCACAGTTAGAAGCAACTGTTGGAAAACAAAATAATGGCTTATCCAGCTCATTCGCAAGATATTTACATGTGTCGCAAGCTCTTCCCCCACCGACAGCAAAAATCATATCTGCTTTTTTAACGACATCCTGTTCCATTAAGGCATTTCCATTTTCATAAGTGGAATCTCCACCATACCATAAAAAATCAAGAATTTCTACCTGAGAATCTTTAATTCCATCAAGAAGCTTCTCTTTTGCCTTTGACATTGCTGTCTTTCCACCAATAACAACCGCTGTTTTCCCAAAAAAACGTGTAACATATGGAATCCGTCTATAACACCCTGCACCTATTGTATAACTTGGTAAATTTATACTATAATCGCTCATCTTTTCTATCCCTTTCTAATATTTAATATATTATGAATATTATATTGCGGCACAAAGTATAAAACAAGCTTTTTTCACGGTACAACACTCGGCAATGTAGGATTTATTCCAGCAATCGAAACCAATTTTTACGAAATTCAAGAATGCCTTCTTTTTTCATTTTCCCAAGTTCTGATGACAATGCACTCCGGTCTACCGACAAATATTCTGCCAGCTGTTGCCGATTGTACGGAATCGTAAATTCTCTAGAGCCTGTAATCATCGCTTGAGAAGACAAATATGACAAAACCTTATCTCTTAAAGTTCTTTGTGACATATGTTCTACTTTTCTTGTCATCGCAAGAGTCCGTCTAGAAATAGAAGAAAGCAAGTTGCGTATCATCCGTGAATGAAATTCGCATCCGTTTGAACAGACGGTTAATATCTTCTGAATATCCAAAAACAAAATATCTGTATCTGTTTTTGCAATTACATTTACCTCTAACCATTGGACTCCCGCACAGGCATAAACTTCACCAAATAAATCTCCAGGGCCGGCTTCTCCAAGAATCATCCTATTTCCCCAGAAATCTTCTTTCATCATATGAACAGTTCCACAAAGCACCATTCCAATCTGCTGTGCCCTATCTCCACTGTGAAAAATAAATTCTTTCTTTTTATAATGCCGTCTTTTGGCAGAAAGACAGTGCATCATAGAATTTAAATCTTGCTCTTCTACTCCATCAAATAATGATGACTTCGGGATTTTCATTTTCACACCTCCATTTTTTTATCATACCGTAAATTTCTAAGAGAAAAAAGAGAAAACAAATAAGTTCCAATTTTTACAATCTTTCTTTTTCCTTCCTTTTTATAATAATTCATAAATTATGACAAAGGCGTTCTGATTTTTTTCAGAACGCCTTTTGCTTTTTTAAAACAGATTTTTTAATTTATCAAGTATTGTTTCTTTTTTCTTCGTTTCCTTCTTTTTCGTTTCTTTTTTCTTTTCGATTCCTTTTGTTTTCATCACAAATTGAACCACACTTATTTTCTTATTTTTAGATGAAACAAATGACTTTACTTTATAATCTTTTCCAGATAATTTTGATATTTCCTGATCGATTCCATCCAGAATCTGCTCATCAATATTTCCCGTTTGATTGGAGAATGTTTTTGTTCCTTCATAAAGTTTTCCTGTTCCATCTGTAAGCTTCTGTGCCCCTTCATTTAAAGAGGATGTTTTAGAAGCCAATGTCTGACTTCCATTTTTTAAAGAAGAAGCTCCATAAACTAGCTGTTTTGTTCCATCTGTAAGGTTTGATGATTTTTTTGATAACTGACTTGTTCCAGAAGAAAGCTGAGCAATCGCATTTTGAAGCTGATTCATCTGTCCAGGAATCGAATTCGTTGATGTCTTTAAAGTACCAATTCCTTGATCAAGTGCTGATATTCCATTTTTTACACTTTTCTCTTGGTTTCCACAAATCGATGTTTCTAATTTAGAAAGACCGCTCATCATTGTATCAACACCATCCGTCAATCCACCTTTTCCTGTCATCTGTTTTTGTAAGATCTCAAGATACGCCCTCATACTGCTATTTCCTTCATATAAACCAAACTTCAGCTGACTAGTTCCGCTTCCAAGTTTCGTAAGAATTGTCGATAGTCCTGGATTCGATCCATTTCCATCTAAAATTGCATGGAAAATTGCTGCATTCGTTTTCATACTCCCATATAGACTCTGAAGTTCTGCTGTCTTTTCTACTTTAGAAGATTCTGTTACCTCTTTTGTCTTTGTTACAGTATTCGTTACAGTATCCGTTTTTGTCATATAAATATCATTTGTTACAGTAATAACTGTATTCCCATTTTCATCCGTAGATGTTTCTCTTTTTGTTTCTGTATGATCCTTTGTATAAGTTCCTTCTTCTTTTTGAGTATCTTTTGTTGTCTGACCATCTTTTACCGTCCGACTTCCCACAACTGTGGACTTTTGATTGCTTATAATTTTCCCAAGTGTTTGTGTCTGTTGATCATATGCTGAAGACACACTATTTAATTTTTCACTGTACATTTTTGCTGCAGAAATTCCAGTTTCCAAATTTTCTACACCATTCTTTAACTGTCCCCCATCCGAAAGTGCTACTTTCATTGGAGCAAGTCCTTGAGAATCCATCTTCTGAAGTCCTTCTTTCATCTTAGAAAGACCACTTTTCATCTGAGAAAATCCCTGTTCTATTTGTTTCCATGCCGATGGATTCGAAAGATTGCTACTTCCATTTTTTAGCTGATTGACTGCACTTGTCATTTGTCCCATCAATATTGGAAGATTTTGTGTTTTTTGTTCCAACTGTTTTGCACCGGAAGCTACTTGATCCACACCATTTGTATAAGAAGCAACTCCTGGATTCAACTGACTAAGCCCTGCAAATAATGTATCCGCCCCTTTATAAACAGCATCAACACCTTGGCCATAAGCCAATAATCCAGATTTCATCGCTTTGGAGCCCTCATTCACCTGGTTCGCTCCTTCTTTTAAAGAAAAAACTCCACTTTTTAGTTTCTTTGTTTTATCTGTCAATTTCCCAGTATCAAGCTGACTGCTATCAATATCAAAAGACATTGGCACACCACTAATGGAAATCGGATCCATTTCAAAATCTTTTACCTCTGTCTCAATCACAAGATTTTTTTCCTGACCTGCCATAATATTATACATAACCTTCTTGTCATCACCAGAATTAGCCTCTGTTGCACCTTTTGTCTTAATATTTTTACAATGCTTTGTATTCAATGTCACAGAGATCTGCAGTAGAAAATTTTTAAAAAAATCCTGATCTGCATGCTCATTTTTTCGAATATTCAAATGAATTTTTAATCTTCCACTTTTTCCAGCCAAATCATCTGGAGAAATTTCCTCTCCATTAAGTTCATAAGTCAAATCAATGGTCCATGGAATACTTGCCGAATCCAGATTTCCTTGATAATAAAATTTTCCTTTCTTTGCATCGACCGTAATTTTATCTCCATTTTCTTTCAAAGAACGATCTGAAGACAAATTTTTTACAGAAGAATAATCTCCGTAATCTGTGATCTTTTGATCCTTTTTTATTTACAACATAAACACCATCTACAGAACCATCATTTTGCAAATTCACATATACATTTTCTTCTTTCTTTGTATCATCTGCTGCAAATACAGGCATCACAGAACCTGTGACCATAATGACAGATAATGTTGCTGCAATCACTGGACGATATATTTTTTTATTATTCATGTAAAGTTCCTCCTTTATAAAAGTCAGCATGAAGCGTTAACTTTTCAATTGCTTTATCAAATATCATTAAAAGTCCCGGCAATACAAAAATCACAAGAATAAATGAAATGATTGCTCCACGTCCAATCAAAATTCCAAGCTGACTCAATACACCATTGGTTGATACACTTCCAAGTACAATTCCAGAAACGGTAAGAATTGACGCAGAAGTAAGAATCGACATTGTACAACTTTGAATCGTCCGAAAAGCTGCTCTTTTTTTACCCATGGACTTTCGATAGTCACGATAACGATCGGTAAATAAAATACCATAATCGATCGTCGCTCCGAGCTGAACCGATGAGATAATCAAATACCCAATATAATAAAGATTACTTCCAGCAAAATAAGGCACTGTTAGATTTATCCAAATAGAAGCTTCAATCACAAGCGTTAAAATCACCGGAAGCAAAATCGACCGAAAGTTTACAAGTAAAATGACAAAGACAAATGCAATCGATAAGATATTGACTCTTGTCATATCCTGTGTAATCTTATTTTTAAGATCCTGTGTACTAGCAAGATTTCCTGCCATCAAAGATTCTTTTCCATAATATTTCTTTCCAGTTTTCTCAATTGTTTCAACCAGACGATCCCATCCAGCATTTCCTTCTTCTTTATCAACTGTTATAACATAACGGCTGTAATGCTCAGAATAAAGCTTTGATACCTGTTCTTGCGGCACAAAATCCTTTTTGGAATTGATTCTCCTACCGAATTTATATAAGAAACAATCGATGTCACACCATCAATTTTTTTCAACTGTCGATTTAATGCAATCTCTTTTTCCATATTCCCTTTGGGAACCATCAAAACGATCTGACTCGATACCCCATACTCTTTCTCAATTTCATTCATATCTCTTCCGAGTTGGGTTGCATTTGTTTGATAAACTTTACTTCCACCATAGAAAAAGTTGTTCTTCTGCTGTCCAAAATAAGATGGAATTATAAGAATAACAAACAACACGATCATAACTGGTTTCCAGTTCAAAACAATTTTAGATAATAAACGAAAACTCGGCAAAAAAGACTTATGTTCTGTCTTATCAATCAACGGATAAAAGATCATAGTCAATGCAGGCAACAAACATAAAACTGCAAACAAACTAAGAATAATTGCCTTTACCATGACCCATCCCATATCCGGTCCAATCTTAAATCTCATAAGAATGAGTGCTGCAAATCCTGTCACTGTTGTAAGTCCACTAGAAAGAACACTTCCCACAGACTGCTTAACCGCATGCACCATTGCATCCTGCACTTCTTGCCCCTGTTCACGATTTTCTGCAAACCGATGCAAAAGAAAAATTCCATAATCCATCGATACTGCCAGCTGAAGAATACTTCCGGCTGCATTCGTAACAAAAGAAATTGTACCAAACATTAAATTCGTACCACGATTGATCAAAATTGCAATTCCGATTGTTACCATAAAAAGAACCGGTTCAAATCACGAATTTGTTGCTAAAAGAAGAATTAAAAACACAATTGGCACAACAATCATAATAATCTTCTGAATTTCTTTTGCTGTTGTCACCGGAGTCAAAGCATTTGTAACAGCCTCTCCTTTCATATAATTGCTATCTCCAATAACCTTCCGAATATTAGAGATAACTTGATAACCATTTGTTTCATCAATTGTAATCTGATACAATGCATTTTTATTTTTATACCAATCATTCACTGTATCATGATCCATCATCTGTAATGGTTGATAAATATCCGTTGCATCATCTAGCCAATTTACTTCCTGCACTCCATCTACTTTTTCAAGCTTTTCTTTATACTCGAGTGCTTTTGGAATGGACACATCCTTGATCATCACTCTCACATTTGGAACTGCTTGATCATATTCTTCATTCATAACATCAAGTGCTTTTGTAGATGCCGCATCATCCGGAAGATAATCCGAAAATTTATAATCCACGCCGACCATCGTCGATAATACTGCACAGATCAAGGCTGCAACAATAAAAATACATACAATTGTTTTCTTATGTTTCACAACAAATTTTGTATAATGATCCACATTCACTCCTCCTATATTTTTAATTAACAGCTGTTGCTTAATTAACTGTTTTGAATTACAATAGCCTTGAAAAACAATTACAATAATCAATTAATACCTTGCTGTTAATTAAACAACACTTTCACCACTATCTGTTAAAAAAGGAGTTATCATGGAACAAAAAAAGACCGATCGCAGAGTTCTGCGCACAAGAAAAATGCTTTTAGAAGGATTTATGAAATTGCTGCAAACTAAGGATATCAAAGATATCTCTGTAAAAGAACTAGCAGACTATGCCGATATCAATCGCTGTACCTTTTACCTCCACTATAAAGATGTCTATGATATGCTTGAAAAAATCGAAGCTGAAATTGTAGAAGAGTTTAATGCCATTTTAAACTCCTGTATCAATACAACTCCTGACCCAGATCCCTACCCATTTATGTTAGAATTCTTCACTTACATGAATGAACATCAAATGATGATCTCAGCTCTTCTCGGACGCCATGGAGATTTCAACTTTAAAAATTATATGAAAAATATTGTTCAAGAACGCATGCATTTTATATGGAAAGAAAACGCATACCGAACCGACTATTTCCAATATTATTCAAATTTTATTATCTCCGGATGTCTTGGAATGGTAGAAACTTGGGTACAAAACGGATTTGTCGAACCACCACAACAGGTTGCAAAACTAGCTGCTGAAATGGTCCAAAAAGGCATCCAAATTTTTTCATAAAGTACCTTATAAGTTTTTTCACACAATGTATTCGCCTTATCTTGACTTATACTTGTTATCCTATTATATTCCATATAAAATATTTTAAAGTTCATAAATGACTGTTTATATGTAATATTTAATTTTTAAAAAATGTATACAAGTTGTATAATGTAATTTGTTGGGATATGTCATTTTTTAGAGGGGAAGAAAAGAGGTCCGCAGATGTTGAAAAGTTTTGTATATTATTTATACTTATTATCATATATTGTCA
>SKEG01000660.1_pt1 | contig 33924 bp, 31 predicted proteins | sample 4826631 | NCBI WGS metagenome assembly SKEG01 (sample SAMN11008815, study PRJNA524170) | human gut metagenome | biome: Human fecal sample; material: Feces; isolation source: fecal sample from pouch patient p26, p34, p50 | host: Homo sapiens | place: Israel: Tel-Aviv | collected 2016-11-02
ACCAACGACCTGACCCTGATGACCTTCGGCTGCAGCCGTGATGACGCTGCCAAGTTCCTAGGCGCTTACTACGAGAACAAGATCTACGAGAGCGATCCGTTCCAGCACCTGGATCAGATCGGTGTCGGCAAGCTGGTCAAGATGGCTGCACATGACGGCCGTGAGACCCGCCCCGACCTGGGCCTGGGCATCTGCGGCGAGCACGGCGGCGACCCCACGAGCGTGGAGTTCTGCCACAACGTCGGCCTGGACTACGTCAGCTGCTCTCCCTTCCGTGTGCCCATCGCACGTCTGGCCGCTGCTCAGGCTGCTATCAAGAACCCCCGCAAGTAATCGCGTGAGCGCTTGAGAAAGCACAAATAAAGCATAAAATAAGGCTCACCGTCAATTTTGGCGGTGGGCCTTATTTGCTTGCTCATGTATGAGATGAATTGCGTTTAACACAGAGCTGCTTCCCAGAAGCATCACAGATAGCCAAAGACCGGCGTTCCGTGCTTCAGTTTGCGCCAGTTGAAAATGTGGTAGGGGCTTCACTTGGGATGCCCCAAAGAATGACGCGCGGTAGGTCTGGCCGTCGCCCTTGCTGGAATGGATGAGAACCACTTGGAAAAGAGCCTCTGCACTGTTCCACGCCCGGTGCAGGCACTCGGCAAAGGCCGTTGTGCCCTTGCGGTACAGCTTCCATGCCTTGTGCATGATCTCGGAAAGATTGTACTTCTTCATACTGTCCTGTAGGTCAGGTGGTATCTGCCGCCGACAAAGGGCTTATCAGTGCAACTCCGGCCAGTAAGCCTTGTTGGCAACGATCCTATCGTCCGGAAATCTGTTCTTGACGTTTACATGAATAAGCGGTACGATACCATTAAGACCGCAGAAAAAGAGCTGGCGAACGATGCAGGATAAACCGGCACAGGGGGTGCTTTTTTGAACATCGAAAAAATCACGCAGGGAAAAAATCTGACCGACACGGAGCGCACCGTGCTGGAATATATCCTGGACCACCTGGACACGGTACAGACCGAGGGTGTGCGCGGGGTGGCCCGGGCCAATTACACCTCCACCTCTACCATTATGCGGCTGGCCCGGAAGATGGAGTACAGCGGCTTTGTGGATATGTGCTACAAGCTGCGCTCCTTTACCGAGACACCGCATCAGACCATGCAGGAGGAGGAAGACTTCCTCAACGGCTTCAGCACCCAGTCCTTGCTGAACTACAACACCTACACCCAGCTGAAGGTCTGTGCGGAAAAGCTGCTGGAGCAGCGGGACAAGATGATCTTTGTCTATGGTACCGGGTTTTCCGGCACGGTGGCCACCTACCTGACCCAGAAGCTGGTGAACATGGGCATCCTGTGCTTCAGTGCCACCGGCGGCGACTCGGTGGGCATATTTGAAAACACCCTGGACCGGATGGGGATGTTTTTCTGCATCTCCAAATCCGGCGAGACCTCGATGGTGCGCGACAAGATCAAGACCGCGCAGGAAAACGGCGTGTGCACTGTGGCCATTACCGGGGAGCAGGAGAACAGCGTGGGCCGGTACGCCGACCTATGGTTCCGGGTGGAGAACCAGTGGAAGCTGGACGATCAGAACACCATGCCCAACACCTTTTTTCCGCAGGTGATGATGCTCATCGAGCTGATCGCCTACGAGTACCGCCGTCTGTGCATGGAAAACGGCATCAAGTAAGGACATTTGTGCGTTTTGCACAAAAAAATCATGGGCTCTTAAACAAAAGTGATAGAAACGCGTTACTGTTTTGGGTAACGCGTTTTCATTTGTTCAAAAATTGTTTACAGTTGCGTTGTTTTGTGGGATAGTAGCATCACAGACCCGGCCGGGTCCCAGGGGATGGACGCATCCCAGGAGAATGGTTTTTGGAATTGTAAATGAAAAGGAGTCAACCCATGAAGGATAAGGTAATGGATGCATTGCAGCGGTTCTCCAAAGCAATGTTCATCCCCGTTCTGATCCTGCCCATTGCCGGTATTCTCATCGCTGTGGGCAACCTGTTCACCAATGTCCGGCTGCAGGCAGTGCTGCCGTTTCTGAACAACTCGGTCACCATCGGTTTCGGCACGCTGCTGTCCGGTTCGCTCAACGCCATCCTGGGCAACCTGGGCGTTATCTTCTGCGTGGGCCTCAGCGTGGGCCTGGCCAACAAGAAAAAGTCTGAGGCAGGCTTTATCTCTCTGCTGGCATTCCTGGTGTTCCTCAACGCCATGAACAAGTTTATGAATATGCGCGGCATGCTGGTGGAGGGCAGCCTCTCCGGCACCGGCCAGGCCATGGTCCTGGGTGTCCAGGTGCTGGACATGGGCGTGTTCATCGGCCTGCTGCTGGGCATCGTGGTGGCTTACATCCACAACCGCTTCTGCGAGACTGAGTTCAACAACGCCTTCCAGATCTACGGCGGCACCCGTTTCGTATTCATCGTGCTGATTCCGGTCATGGTGGTGCTGGCTGTGCTGTTCACCTTTGTGTGGCCGTATGCACAGGCTGGCATCAATGCGCTGGGCGGCTTTATCCGTAGCGCAGGCAACTTTGGCCTGTTCATCTACGGCACGCTGGAGCGTCTGCTGATCCCCACCGGCCTGCATCACCTGGTCTACACCCCGTTCCTGTACACCTCTCTGGGCGGCACTGCCACCGTGGGCGGTCAGGTGCTGGAGGGTGCCCGGAACATCTACTACGCTGAGATCGCTGATCCTTCTGTTGCCGTGCTGAGCCAGTCCGTCATCTGGGACGCTCGCGGCATCTCCAAGATGTTCGGCCTGATCGGTGCCTGCCTGGCCATGTACCAGACCGCTCGCCCCGAGAACCGTGAGAAGATCAAGCCCGTTCTGATCACCGCCGCCGTCACTTCCTTTATTGCCGGCGTTACCGAGCCCATCGAGTTCAGCTTCCTGTTCGTGGCTCCCATCCTGTTTGTGGTCCATGCCGTTCTGGCTGGTTCCAGCTTTGTGGTCCTGAACCTGCTGGGCTGCCGTGCCATCGGCCCCAACGGCTTCATCGACTTCCTGCTGTACAACCTGCCCCTGGGCATTGGCAAGACCCGTTGGCCCATCTACATCGCTGTGGGCGTGCTGTACTTCTTCCTGTACTATGTGATCTTCCGGGTGCTCATCGTGAAGCTGAACCTCCACACCCTGGGCCGTGAGGCAGAGGGCATGGAGATGAAGCTCCACTCCAAGTCCGAGTACAAGGCCAAGGTGGCTGCTGAGAACGGCACCGCTGCTGCCCCTGCTGCAGACAACACCGTGAACGCTGCTGTCATCGTGGAGGCTCTGGGCGGCAAGGACAACATCCTGAAGGTCACCAACTGCTACACCCGTCTGCGTACCGAGCTGGCAGATCCCGACAAGGTCCAGGACGATGTGCTGAAAAACCAGACCGGTGCTTCTGCCGTGATCCACAAGGGCAAAAATGTCCAGGTGGTGTACGGCCTGAAGGTCAACGCTGTCCGCAAGGCAGTGGACGCTGAGCTGGGCTTCAGCGGCGAAGAATAAGATCTTGCATTCCAACACCCATATCAAAACATCCAGTAAGAGGGAGGGTAATATTCCATGAAAAAGTTTTCCATCGTCATTGCAGGCGGCGGCAGTACCTACACGCCGGGCATCGTCATGATGCTGATGCACAGCCTGGATCGGTTCCCCATCCGCAGCCTGAAGCTCTATGACAACAACCCGGAGCGTCAGAAGACCATTGCAGATGCCGTGGCCCTGGCTATGAAAAAGGTGGCACCGGATGTGGCCTTCAGCTACACCACCGACCCCAAGGAAGCCTTTACTGATGTGGACTTCTGCATGGCCCACATCCGCAGCGGCGGCTACCCCATGCGTGAGCAGGACGAAAAGATCCCCCTGCGCCACGGCGTGGTGGGTCAGGAGACCTGCGGCCCCGGCGGCATTGCCTACGGCCTGCGGAGCATCCCGGACATCATGCAGCTCATTGACTACATGGAGGCCTACAGCCCCAACTGCTGGATGCTCAACTACTCCAACCCTGCCTCCATCGTGGCAGAGGCCTGCCGTGTGCTGCGGCCCAACTCCAAGATCATCAACATCTGCGATATGCCGGTGGGCACCCTGCGCCGCATGAGCTACATCGTGGGCAAGACCCCCAAGGACCTGGACGTGAAGTACTACGGCCTGAACCACTTTGGCTGGTGGACCAGCGTGAAGGGCAAGGACGGCACCGACTACACCCCCCAGCTCATTGACTATGTCAGCAAACACGGCTATCTGACCCAGAAGGCCATTGAGACCCAGCACATGGATGCCAGCTGGCAGGAGACCCACCGCAAGGCGGCAGACCTGCAGGCTGTTACCCCGGATTGCCTGCCCAACACCTACCTGAAGTACTACCTGTTCCCGGACTATGTGGTGGAGCACAGCGATCCCAACTACACCCGTGCCAACGAGGTCATTAACGGCCGCGAAAAGAACGTGTTTGGTGCTGCCCGTGCCATCACCGCCTCCGGCGAGTTCCACGGCGATGAGTTCAGCATCGACAACCACGCCAGCTTCATCGTGGACCTGGCCCGTGCCATTGCCTACAACACCCACGAGCGGATGCTCTGCATCGTGGAGAACAAGGGTGCCATCAGCAACTTTGACCCCCACGCCATGGTAGAGGTGCCCTGCCTGGTGGGCAACGACGGCCCCGAACCTCTGTGCCAGGGTGAGATCCCCACCCTCCAGCTGGGCATGATGAACCAGCAGGTCGCCGTGGAAAAGCTGGTGGTCGAGGCCTACTGCGAGCACAGCTACCAGAAGCTGTGGCAGGCTCTGACCCTGAGCAAGACCGTGCCCAGTGCCAAGGTGGCCAAGGAGATTCTGGATGACCTGATCGTTGCCAATAAGGACTACTGGCCCGAACTGCACTAATGACAGCGTTTCTGAAGCGCTGCCCCGGATATTCTCTGTCTCCATGAAGTAAGCCGAAGGGGCTGCTGCATAAATACCGTGCAGCAGCCCTTTTTCTTGCGTTCACGGTGCAAAGATGTGGAAAACCAGCGTCAAACGAGCAAAACGTTGAAGACTTAAAGCATCAACTCCCCCTGATTTCCCGTTTCGGAAATCAGGGGGAGTTTTTTTCTGCCGCAGAAGATAAAAACACCGACAGCAGCGCAAAAACATCTTCTGACCAGCAGAGAAAGAGGCGGCTGCCATCGGATGCAAGGGGATGCTTTTTGAATTTCACAATTCTTTCACTTTCTTCTTGCCCGCAATACCCTTTCCGATACACCCGGCAAAGCAGACAGTGCACTTCAGCCCGGAATCCTTAAAACCATCCATACACACGGTGTGTTTGGAAAAACAGAACCGATACAGTGAAAACGCACTGTGTTTCTTCTTGTGGATGACTTATTTTGTGCATATTGACGTTTGATTTGAAAGAGTATACAATATCGTTGCCAGCAAGGTGTATGAAATGTATACTCTAGCCGAGGTGAGTATGATGAAATCAAACCGCGAATTGGTATTGGAACTCTTGCTGCAAACCGCAAAGTCTGGAGATCATCCCAATGGGTTGAGTACACAGTTCATGGCACAGCGGCTGAATATCCAGCGCACCAACCTGAGCAGTGTGCTGAATGCGCTGGTCCGTGACAAGAAGTTGGAAAAGGTCAATGGCCGCCCGGTGCTGTACCGGCTGGCAGGAGATGCCGTGTCCACGACATGGCGGGACGAGAGCTGCTTTTCGGAGCTTCTTGGCCCCCGGAACCTGCTGTACCCGGCCATTCAGCTGATCAAGGCAGCGGAGCTGTATCCCGGCAGCCCGATCCCGATCCTGATCAGCGGGCCGGTCGGCTGCGGAAAGACGGAATTCCTGAAGGTCATGTTCCGCTTTGCACAGACCCATAACGTTCTGACGGCATCCAGTCAGATGATCCGGCTGGACTGCTCGGAGTACCTGGTCGATCCCAAGAGCTTCCACCGGAAGCTGTTTGATCCGGCCGATGGACTGATCTCCCATATGGAAGATCACTTCATTGTGCTGGAACAGGTGGATCGGCTTGCACAGGGGGAGCTGAAGGAACTCACAAGCCTGCTGCAGAACCGTGAAGGCGGCCTGCTGGCGGCGGTGATCAACGAGGCGTCGCAGGAGGCATCGGTCCAGAACGCTGCTGCAGGTTTCTTCCCGGCGCAGATCCGGCTGCCGGCGCTGTCGGAGTGGTCCCTGTCGGACCGGCTGAACCTCATCCGGCGTTTCTTTACACAGGAAGCCGGGTGCGTCGGCAAAAAGATCATCGCGGGTTCGGAGCTGCTGATCTGCCTGCTGCTTTATCCCTGCAGGGAAAACCTGCGCCAGCTGCACACGGATATCCGCATGGGCTGTGCCAATGCGTATATGCGCTGTTACGAGCAGAAAACCGACAGCTTGACGGTAACAGCCTCCGATATGCCGGACTACGTCCGGCGCGGGCTGCTCTCCATCAAGGAGCACCGGACCGAGATCGAGGAACTGATCCCACAGAACTACAATTTTTCCTTTTCTTCCCAGGGAGTCCACGCACAGCGGCTGGAGAGTGCAGACATCAAAGACAACCTCTACCAGTACATTAACAGCCGCACCAGTGAGCTACTGCAGCGGGGCATCCCGGCGGCAGATGTCAACGACCTGATCGTGCTGGACATCAACAATGCGTTCTCGCACTATTCCGGCGGTCTTGCCCGTCGGGTGGTGAACAAAAGCCAGCTGGCAAAGCTGGTGGATGACCGGTTGATCCGGCTGGTGGAAGCATTTTTGCAGCAGGCAGAACAGCATTTTTCACGGCTGTATCCGGCGGCGACCTTCTATGGCTTGTGCCTGCACCTGAGCAATGTTCTGCAGCACACCGACAGCGTGGAGCGCAGATTGACCAGCGATCAGCTGCTGCAAATCATCAACACCCATAAAAACGAATATGCCTTTTCCTCCCAGCTGATCACGAATGTGGAAAAAGAATTCAACGTCACCCTCCGTCCGGAGGAATCCGCATTCGTGGCGCTGTTCCTGTGTGAGGATGGGGAGGAGACGAACGACACCCGCCGTCCGGCTGTCCTGATCGCCATGCATGGGCGCGGGGTGGCCAGCGGCATTGCAGCCGTGGTCCGGTCCATCAGCGGAGGCGAGATCACCGCCTACGACATGGACCTGGACAAGGACCTGCAGCTGGTTTACAGCGAGCTGAAAAACCGCATTCTGGAGTGTGACTGCGAGCGCGGCATTCTTGCCATTTATGACATGGGCAGCTTCAAGCAGATGTTTGAGATGATCCAGCAGGAATGCGGCATCGTGATCTACGCCATTCAGGTACCCATCACGCTGATGGCCATTGAAGCCGCCCGCCTTGCCCCGAACACCGGCAGCCTGACCTCTCTGCGGGAGACACTGGCCGATGCGTTCCAGGACGTGTCGGCCCTGAGCGAGAGCCGGTTCTACCGCAGTGCTGCCAGCCGGGTGATCATCACCTGCTGTGCCAGCGGGCAGGGCGGTGCCGTTATCACCAAACAGTATCTGGAAAAGCATCTGGATCTGGATGGTATCGACGTGATCCCTCTGGCCATCGCAGACCGGAAGCTCCTGATCCAGGAGATCAACCGCATCCGCGAGAAGCACCAGATCCTTTGCCTGATCGGCATCTATGACCCGCAGATCTACGGCCTGCCGTTCTACCCGGTCAACGAGGTGTACACGACAGAGCTGTACACACTGGCAGACCAGCTCCACCTGAACATCAAAGGGGAGCAGGAACGTAGCAGCACCCGCAAGGTCATTCTGGACCATCTGAAAACCGAGTTCACCCATGTGGACGGCGAACGGATGGAACAGCTGCTTCCGGCGGTCATGAAACAGCTGCGCTGTCTGGCCGATGCCATGCAGCTGGAGCTGTCCATGGAGCAGGAAGTGGGGCTGATGGTGCACATCGCCTGCTGCTTTGAGCGGCTTGTGGCGGGCACCTGCAGCCCATCGAACCGCTGGGCGGATGAGATCCTGCAGGAGGATGCAATTCTCTACCAGAAGCTGCTGGAGATCCTTGCCCCGATGGAAACCGCCTTTGGCGTAAAGCTGCCGAAGGAAGAATTTGCCAATATCATCGTGATCCTGAAGAAATTACAAAAATAAAGGAGTGACCCGTAAATGAAAAAGTATACGGCAGAGGACATTGTCATGAACCTTGTCTGCAACGGCGGCGACTGCCGCAGCAAGGCGCTGGAAGCCATTCAGGCGGCGCGCAAGGGCAACTTTGAGCAGGCGGATGCGCTGATGGCGCAGGCGCAGCAGAGCATGCATCTGGCACACAATTTCCAGACCGAGCTGATCCAGGCAGAGATGCGGGAGGACGAGTCGGAAAAGGCGGAGCTGAGCCTCTTGATGGTTCACGGGCAGGATCACCTGATGGACGGCATGGTCGTGTACGACCTGGCCAGTGAGATCATCGAGATCCTGCGGGAGCGCAAACTGTAACGTTCAACAGGAATCCGTGTGCCGGAGCTGCCGCAGGGACAGCGGCCGTATCCCGGGGTGGTTTCCGGCACAGGGAGCTTGTTGTTGGTTAGATCCAGAACATCGGTTTTGATTTTTCACAGGAGGAAAAAATGATGAAACACCTTAAAATCACCGTCGCCTGTGCAGGCGGTATGTCATCTTCTATGATCTGCAATAAGATCATTGCAGCAGCAGCCAAGAAGGGCTACGAGTGCGAATGCAAAGCATACGGCACCTCCGAGGTGGGCAAAGCGATCGAGGGCAGCGCAGTGCTGCTGATCGGTCCGCAGGTGGCTTTCCAGAAAGAAAAGCTGCAGCAGCAGTACCCGGATGTGCCCGTAGAGGCCATCAGCATGATGGACTACGGTATGATGAACGGCGAGAAAGTGTTCAACGATCTTGCTGCAAAATACGGCTGGTAAAGGAGGCCGCAGCAATGAGTGAGAAAAAGAGCTTTGTGGAAAAACTGATGCCTGCTGTGGGCAAGATGCAGGAGAATATCTATGTCAGTTCCATCACCGGCGGCATGATGAACGCCATGCCCGTGCTGATGGCAAGTGCCATTTTCCAGCTGATCTACAGCTTCCCCATCCCGGCCTGGACGAACTTTTTGCAGAGTATCGGTCTGTACGGCCTGCTGACCACGGTCGTGGATGTCTGCAACCTGACCGCCCTGTTCATCGTGTTTGGCATCGGCCGCACGCTGGGTGACAAAAAGGGTGTGGACGGCGTGCAGTGCGGTCTGGCCGCCCTGCTCTGCTTCCTGATCATCACCCCGCTGGACGTGCTGGAGACCGGCACCTACATCAGCACCAGCAGCCTCGGTGCACAGGGCATCTTCACAGCCATCATCGTCGCCCTGGTCGCTCCGTCCCTCTACGCCTTCTGCATCCGGAAGAATATCGTCATCAAGATGCCGGCTGCCGTCCCGGAATTCGTCTCCAAGAGCTTTTCCGGTATCCCGGCTTCGCTGGTCACCGTTGTGCCCTTCGTTGCCGTCCGCGGCCTGTTCTCCATGACCAGCTGGGGTTCCTTCACCGGCTTCATCTATCAGGTGGTCCAGACCCCGCTCACCGCGCTGGGCAACTCGCTGCCGGCGCATCTGATCGCAATCTTTGTCAGCTGCTTCCTGTGGTGGTGCGGCATGCACGGCACGCTGGTCGTGTTCGGTGCCTGCATGGCCATCTGGACCGCCCCCATGATCGAGAACCTGAATGCCTACAACGCAGGCCTGCCCATCCCCTATGTTCTCAGCTTGATGTCCTTCTTCATGATCGTTCAGTTCCTCGGCGGCCCCGGCTGCCTGTTCGGCCTGTATCTGAATCTTGCTTTTGCCACCAAGAGCGAGCGCTATAAGGCAACGGGAAAAATGTGCCTGGTTCCCGGCATGTTCAACATCATTGAGCCGGTCGTCTACGGTCTGCCCATCGTCATGAACCCGGTTCTGCTGGTGCCGTTCTGCGGTCTGCCGGTCGTGTTCTATCTGGCCTATTATCTGCTGGCCAGCGCGGGCATCATCGGAATTCCCTGTGTGTCCCTGCAGGTCATGTGCATTCCTGCACCCATCGCCGGTTTCCTGCTGGGCGGCGGTGTTCGCCTGGGCATCTTCTGCCTGATCTGCCTGGCAATCAGCTGCGTGGTGTATTACCCGTTCGTCAAGATCCTGGATGCACAGGCTCTGAAGGAAGAAAAGGCAACCGCTGCACAGAATGCGGCAGAATAATACGCGGTGTTTTTGAGCATTGCAAGTTAAAGAAAGCCGCCGCGGCCGGGTGCCTGTATCCGGTTCCGGCTGCATCGGCTTTTCTTTTTTACGCTTTTTTACAGCAAGGAGGTAAATGAAATGGCATTCCCGAAGAACTTTTTGTGGGGCGGCGACATCAGTGCCGCACAGATCGAAGGTGCCTGGGATGAGGACGGCAAGTCTCCCACGGAAGCAGACTATCTGCTGGGGGCCGACAAGTCCAGCTTTCGCATGGCCTACTATCAGATGCCGGACGGCACCGAGGGCAAGGTCCCGGTGATGAGCGGTATGCTGCCCAAGGGCGCAAAGTACATCCTGAAGGATGGCGTCTTTTACCCCAACCACAAGGCGACCGATTTTTACCACCACTACAAGGAGGACATCGCCCTGCTGGGTGAGATGGGCTTCAGGGCGCTGAATCTCTCGATCTCCTGGGCACGCATTTACCCCTACGGTGTGGAAAAGGGCGTGAACCAGAAAGGCGTGGAGTTCTACCGCGATGTGCTCAAAGAGTGCCGGAAATATGGCATCGAGCCGGTGGTCACGCTGTACAAGTACGATATGCCGGCTTTTTACATCGAGGACTGGGGCGGCTGGTCGAACCGGAAGCTGATCGACGAATACGTCGAGTTTGCAAGGGTCTGCCTGACTGAGTACAAGGGTCTGGCCACCATCTGGAACACCTTCAATGAGATCAACGTTCCGCTGATGATGTGCAAGATGGCACACCAGACGACCGATGATCTGCAGCGCGGCTACGAAGAGGTCCACAATCAGCTGGTGGCATCAGCAAAGGTGGTGCAGCTGGCCCACCAGATCGATCCGGCCAACAAGGTGGGCTGCATGTGCGCAGGCTTCTTTGCCTATCCGTATACCTGCGATCCCAACGACTTCCTGAAGCTGCAGCAGGAGGCGCAGGCGGGATTCTATCTGTTCTCGGATGTCTTTGTGCGCGGTTACTACCCCAGCTATGCAAAGTCGATCTTCGACAAGGAAGGCGTCGTGATGAATGTCTCCGAGGAAGATAAAGCAGACCTTGCGGCCGGTAAGGTGGACTTTATGGCGTTCTCTTACTACAATTCCAGCTGCATCACGACCCATGAAGTGGATGCGACCGCAAAGGGCAACATGATAGGCGGCATCAAAAACCCCTATCTGGATGCCAGCGAATGGGGCTGGCAGATCGACCCGGTGGGCTTCAAGCGGGCACTGCATGAGCTGTACGATCGCTATCAGCTGCCGCTGCTCGTGATCGAGAACGGTCTGGGCGCACAGGACACGCTGGAAGCAGACGGCTCCATCCACGACCCGTATCGTGTGGACTACATGAAACGCCACATTGCTGCCATGAAGGAAGCCGTGGAGGAAGGTGTTGACCTGATGGGCTACACTATGTGGTCCTGCATCGACCTGGTCAGCGCCAGCAGCGGTGAGCTGCGCAAGCGCTATGGCTTTGTCTATGTGGACGCCCACGATGACGGCACCGGCACCTTCAAACGTTACCGCAAGGACAGCTTCTGGTGGTACAAAAAGGTCATCGAGAGCAACGGCGAGGACCTGGGCTGAGCGCCCCGGCGGATGTCCTGAAATCCACGCAGGGTTCTGCGTGAGCGCCTGAAAAAGCACCAAGAAAGCATCAACTCCCGCTGGTTTCTGTAACAGGAAGCCAGCGGCTTTTGTGTATTCGGAGAATGGAATCACTCGGCGTATGTGCTGGCCTTCTGCGTCATCACCTGCATCGCCTTTGTGGGAATGTTGTTTCTCTTTCGACCGGTTGCTTGTCGATGTAATTCAATGCATTTCTTTTTGCGCACGCATCTCTATTTCATGAAAATGCCCCCATTCCGGTTGTCCGGAATGGGGGCATATATCAGAGCAGACGGGGGGTGCTTTAAGCGTTACGGCTTTTTGTGCTCCGGGTTTTCGCAGCGGCTGTGGCAGGACGCACAGTTGCCGCCGCAGCCCTCACCCTTCCAGCCGCCGTTCTTGGAGATCCACACAACGGCCAGTGCAAACAGGACGGCCAGCACCAGCAGGGTGATAATTCCACGCAGTGTCAACATTTTAAAAACCTCTTTTCCTGCGGAACGTTTCCGCCTTCAGTATACACGATTTTGCTCCGGAGCGCAACCGGAATGTCGCGCGGAAAAAAATTGAAATTTTTTGAAAATAGGGCTTGCAATTTGCCCGGGGCCGTGCTATAATAATCACGTTCCAATTCGGAACACCAAACAAAACAACAGAATATGGAGGATTAGCTCAGCTGGTTAGAGCACCTGCATCACACGCAGGGGGTCTGGGGTTCGAGTCCCTAATTCTCCACCATACAGTTCGTACCCGAACCCGATTCTCTATGAGAAAGGATTTGGGTACGTTTTTTGTTTACGGGAAGTCCTACGGCGAGAGTACGCAGAACGGTAAACAGGAGCAAGTAAAGGCAGGGTATCACCGTGGCGGTGGTATCCTGCCTTTTGTGCGATACCATCTCCAAAATCTTTTTCTTCACTTTTTCTCCTTCATGCAGAATCCCCCTGTCCATCCCGGCAGATGCTGGAACGGGCAGGGGGATTCTGACTTGTTGAGCGGTTGTGTTAAATCAGGCCGAGGTGCACAAAGGCGTTGTACAGGCCGTCTTTGTTCCCATCGTCGGTCACATCGTCGTCGGCGGCTTTGGCTTCCGGGCCGCCGCTGCCCAGAGCCACGCTGTACCATAATCATAGAGGGTTTTGGGCTTCGGAACAAGGGTGGAATCTGCCGAAAAACAACGGCTGAGGTTGGTACAGTTGCACAAAGGCGCGCGGCCCTGCAAAGAAGCTGTAAAATTTGCGGGGCGGGGTTGACGAACGGCTCCGGCCGTGGTAAAGTAATGGGCGGAAAAGGCCAAAGTGCCTTTTTACGATAGAAAAACGAGGTGGTCGTCATGGAACCTGCTGGTAGTAGCAACAGTTTATATCCCCGATCAGTGAACCAGACGGCAGCCTTTTTGCATGCCGGAGAACGGCCCGGCTGTGCGTGAGAACGCACGGTGTGTTTGCCTTCCCCGGAAATGAAAGTGTCCGCTGCCGCCTGGTAAAAAAGGAGGCAGCTTTTTTATGTCTGAAATTTCGATCAATACCCTCAAGACCATGCTGGCGAATCTGGATGACGCCAAAAAATACCAGAGCCTGCGGGATGTGATGGAGACCCTGCCGGCTCCCGACCTGGCCGCCGTGTTCGAGGACCTGCCGGCCGAAAAGCTCCCGGTGCTGTTCCGTCTGTGCCCCAAGGATCTGGCGGCGGATGTGTTCACCGAGCTGACCCCTGCCACCCAGCAGAAGCTGATCGACGGCCTGACCGATACCGAGCTGAAGGCCGTGGTGGACGAGCTGTGCGTGGACGATGCGACCGACCTTGTGGAAGAGATGCCGGCCAATGTGGTCAAGCGCATTCTGAGCCAGGCCGACCCCGCCACCCGCCGCATGATCAACGAACTGCTCCAGTACCCGGAGGACTCCGCCGGCGGCGTGATGACCACCGAGCTGATGGAGCTGCGCCCGGACATGACGGTGGCGCAGGCCATGGAGGCCATCCGCCAGAACGGCTTTGACAAGGAGACCATCAACAACTGCTATGTGACCGACGGCAGCCGCAAGCTGGTGGGTGTAGTGTCGCTGCGGGCGCTGGTGCTGGCCAAGGACACCGCAGAACCCATCCGGGACCTGATGGACACCAATGTGGTCAGTGTGACCACCACCACCGACCAGGAGGATGTTTCCCACCTGTTTGAAAAATACGGTTTTCTGGCCATTCCGGTGGTGGACGCCGAAAACCGGCTGGTGGGCATCGTGACCATTGACGATGCCATCAGCATCCTGCAGGACGAGGCCAGCGAGGATATCGCCAAGATGAACGCCATCGGCCCGTCCGACAAGCCCTACTTCAAGCAGAGCATGTGGGACCTGTACAAGAGCCGTGCGCCCTGGCTGCTGTTTTTGATGATCAGTGCCACCTTCTCCAGTCTGGTCATCCGGGGGTATGAGGACGCACTGGCCGCCGTGACCGTGCTGACGGCGTACATCCCCATGCTGACCGATGCCGGCGGCAACGCGGGCAGTCAGAGCACCTCCACCATCATCCGCGGCATGGCGGTGGGCGAAATCCAGCCCCACGACCTGCCCCGCATCCTGTGGAGGGAGAGCCGGGTGGCCCTGCTGTGCGGCGCAACGCTGGCGGTGTGCAACTTTGCAAAACTGCTGCTGTTCGACAAGGTGACCGCCCCGGTGGCGCTGGTGGTGTGCCTGACCCTGATCTGCACCATCCTGCTGTCGCAGCTCATCGGCGGACTGCTGCCCGTGGCGGCAGAAAAGCTGCATGTGGACCCGGCCGTGATGGCGTCGCCGCTGATCACCACCATCGTGGATGCCACCACACTGCTGATCTACTTCAATGTTGCAAAGATCGTGCTGCATCTGTAAGTGCAGAGCAGAACGTTACGACCCCCGGAAGCTGTACGCTGCCGGGGGTCATGTTGTTTTTAAAAACAGGAAAAATGCTCTCTTTGTATGGATGATTGTTGCACAGCACAACTTATAAAGTCGTACTCTTTCGACAAAAACTTCCCAAAACGCATTATTTTGTTTCTGAGCTGTGGACATTCTGTGACGATTCGTGCTAAAATGAAACCTGTTCCTCTTCTGCCGCCGCAACCGGCAGAAGCAACAAAAGAACGGAGGTTTTTTCATGTTAGAAAATGTCTTTCATCTGAAGGAAAACCACACCGATGTAAAGACCGAGATCATGGCAGGCATCACCACCTTCATGACCATGGCCTACATCCTTGCGGTCAACCCCAACATCCTGTCGGCTTCCGGCATGGACTCGGAGGCTGTGCTGATCGCCACCGCACTGGCATCCTTTGTGGGCACGGCCCTGATGGCTCTGCTGGCCAACTACCCGTTTGCTCTGGCCCCCGGCATGGGCCTGAACGCTTACTTCTCCTACACGGTCGTGCTGACCATGGGCTACAGCTGGCAGCTGGCCCTGATGGCCGTGTTTGTGGAGGGCATCATCTTCATCGCGCTGTCCCTGACCAATGTGCGTGAGGGCATCTTCAACGCCATCCCCATGACCCTGAAGAGCGCGGTCAGCGTGGGCATCGGCCTGTTCGTGGCCTTTGTCGGCCTGCAGAACGCCAAGCTGATCGTGAACAGCGACTCTACGCTGGTCACCTACCAGCACTTCAAAGGCGAGACCTTCCACAGCGTGGGCGTGGGTGCTATCCTAGCCCTCATCGGCGTGGCTATCACCGCCATCCTGCTGGTGAAGCGTGTGAAGGGCGGCATCCTCTACGGCATCCTGATCACCTGGGTGCTGGGCATCCTCTGCGAGGTCACCGGCATCTATGTGCCCAATGCGGATGCGGGCATGTACAGCGTGATCCCCACCGCTTTTGTCAGCTTTGACTTCTCGGCCCTGGGCAAGACCTTTGGTCAGGTGTTCAAGACGGATTTCTCCGGCGTCGGCATCCTCAACTTCTTTGCCGTCATGTTCTCCTTCCTGTTCGTGGACCTGTTTGACACCCTGGGCACCCTGATCGGCGTGGCATCCAAGGCCGACATGCTGGACGAGGACGGCAAGCTGCCCCGCATCAAGGGTGCTCTGATGGCAGACTCCATCGCCACCTGCGCCGGTGCTGTGCTGGGTACTTCCACCACCACCACCTTTGTGGAGAGCGCTTCCGGCGTGACCGAGGGCGGCCGCACCGGCCTGACCAGCATGACCACCGGTGTGCTGTTCCTGCTGGCTACCATCTTCAGCCCGCTGTTCCTGACCATCCCCAGCTTTGCAACGGCTCCGGCTCTGATCATCGTGGGCTTCTACATGATGGGCTCCGCAGTCAAGATCGACTTCAACGACCCCAGCGAGGGCATCCCCGCCTTCCTGACCGTCCTGGCCATGCCCACTGCGTACAGCATCTCTGAGGGCATTGCCATTGGTGTGATCTCCTGGACCATCATCAATGTGGTCACCGGCAAGGCCAAGGAAAAGAAGATCAGCCCGCTGATGTATGTGCTGACCGTGCTGTTCATCCTGAAGTACATCTGCCTGTAAGGTTCCATACAAACACAAAGCAAAAAGCTGCTGCCTTCCCGCAAAGGGAGGGCAGCAGCTTTTTTGTCTGTGGAGATTATTGGTGCCGACGGGGGCGGATGTGCACCTCGGGAATGGCCACGTTGTCGTAATGGATGGGGTCCTCGGCGTGAGGATGCTCCCCGGTGGCATGAGAGGTGTCTTCTGCGGGGTGGTGTACCTTGCCGGTATGGACCTCCGGCAGAGCCACCGTTTCCTCCGAATGAGACTTGTCCGGCTTGCTCCAGATCTTTTGTTGGAACCACATCTTCAGGTGGTGTTTCAGCGACATGATGATGCTCCTTTCCCGGTGTGCGGGGCACACCGAAAGTTCAAGACAGGATCAGATAAAGTTGATGAATACCGTAATGACAAGGCTGTTGATGAAATCCGCGAACAGACTGCCCACCAGCGGGATGAGCAGATAGGCCTTGACGGAAGGGGAATACTTGTCGCACACGGCCTGCATGTTGGCCATGGCGTTGGGGGTGGCACCCATGCCGAAGCCGCAGGTGCCGGAAACGATGACGGCCGCGTCGTAGTCGCGGCCCATGACGTTGTACACGATCGCAAAAGAATACAGGATCATGAACAGGGTCTGACCGGCCAGCAGCACCACCAGCGGCAGAGCCAGCTCGGCCAGCTGCCAGATCTTCAGGGTGATCATGGCCATGCCAAGGAAGAGCGACAGGCAGATGCCGCCGATGTCGTTGATCTCGCCCATATATACCGTGAACTTGCCGCCGTATTCGCCCAGATTGCGGATGCAGGCGGCGGCGATCATGGCACCGATGTAGATGGGAAAGGTCATGCCGGTCAGGCTGAGCAGCTTGCTCAGCACCGTGCCGATGCCCATGGCGATGATCAGCTGGAAGCTGGCGGCGGGGTACATGCTGCTGTGACGCTCGTGCTTGATCTCTTCTTCCACCAGCAGGCTGTCGTCCTCGGGCACGATGGTGTCCAGCAGGTGGTGGCGCTCAATGAGCATCTTGCCGAGCGGGCCGCCCATCATGCTGCCGGCGATCAGGCCGTAGGTGGCGGCGGCGGTGCACAGGGTGGTGGCACCCTTGATGCCAAAGTCCTCCAGCACCGGGCCAAAGGCACCGGCGGTGCCGTGGCCGCCCACCATGGGGATGGAGCCGGTGCAAAGGCCCACCAGCGGGTCCACACCCAGCAGGTTGGCCAGCCCAACGGCCAGGAAGTTCTGGCTGACGATCAGCACGATGACGACGCCCAGGAACACGATCATGGCCTTGCCGCCGCTTTTCAACACCTTGAGGTTGGCCTGAAAGCCCACCGAGGTGAAGAACATGACCATGCACACCTCTTTGAGGGTGTCGTCAAAGGCGAACTCTGCCACGCCGGTCACATAGCAGATGCAGGTGAAAATGGCAAACAGCACGCCGCCGATGACCGGCGCGGGGATGCAGAATTTATCCAGCAGGCGCACCCGTTCCCGCAGAAACTTGCCCAGCATCAGCACCAGCACCGCAAGGGCCAGGGTCTGATACATATCCAATTCGATCTTCATTGCTTTCCCTCGATTTCCCGGCAGACTCAGTCCACCGTAATTCCGGCCTGCTTATACCAGGCCGCTGCGCCTGCGTGGAAGGGGATGCCAACGCCCTCTACTGCGTCGGTCTCCGGGTCCAGTGCAAGGCCAAGCTGCTCTTCCAGCGCTTCCCGGCTGGAGAACAGCAGTTCGGCGAGCTGCTGCACCTGCTTTGCGGGCAGAGAATCGCTGGCCAGCAGAACGGCTTTGACGCCCACGGTCTGCACGTCGGCGTCCTGGCCGGGATAAGTGCCGGCCGGGATGGTGACCTCACGGTAGGCGTTGTAGCTGCTCAGCAGGCGCTGCGCCGCGGTGCCGTCCACATTCAGCAGGCGGATGCCGCATTCGCCTGCCAGCTCGGTGACCACCGGGCTGGGGGTGCCGACTGTGATGACGATGGCGTCGATCTTACCGGCCTTGAGCTGGTCGGCAGCGTCGGTATAGTTCAGGTTGATGGTGTCCACCAGGCGGTCGTTCAGGCCGTAGGCAGACAGGATCTGAAGGGCATTCTGCTCGGAGCCGGATTCCTCCGCGCCGATGCTCACGGTTTTGCCCTGCAGGTCCTCGATGGACTGGATGTCCGAGTCGGCCCGCACGATGACCTGACAGGCCTCGGTGTACAGGGCTGCTACCGCGCCGAAGCCGCAGATGTCCTCCTCCTCTGCAAAAATGCCGGTCTGGTTGCAGGCGTCCTGTGCAAGGTCGGCCTGCGCAATGGCCAGCTGCAGGTATTCGCCGGTGAGCAGGCGCAGGTTGGCGGCCGAACCGGCGGTGGTCCGGAGCTCGATGGTGCCGTTGGAAGTCTCGTTTTCCAGCGCGGCAAACTGCTCACCAAAATTGTGGTAGACACCACCCTCGCCGGCAACGCCAAAGCGCAGACGCTTGACCGTCTCGGCGGCAGAGCAGCCGGTGAGCAACAGTGCGGCCAACATACAACCGGCCAGCAGTGCCGCGATCCATTTGCGTTTCATACTTTTATACACCCCTTTTTCCGCTGCCGCAAACCCGGCAGCTTCTTATTATCGCAAGGCTGGAAATTAGCGCAACAGTAGCAGCATATCTGCGATATGCAAACCAACGTTGTTGCTGTTGCATTAAAAAGTTGGCTTGCTATAAAGTATAGTCATATTGCGGATGAAATGCAATCACTTTTGCAAAAGTATGCAGCGAAGAAGCGTTGGGCAGGGCATCAAAAAAGGCTCCTCCGTTTCCGGAGGAGCCGGACAGATTCAGCCGCCGAACAGGCCAAAGAAGCTGGTGTGGGTCACGCCCAGGATCAGAAACAGGGCGATGAGCGCAAACAGCACCCCGATGATGATGTCCATCTGATGGACGGTGAGGGGAAAATGATCGTAGAGCTTTTCCTTGGGATTGACAAAGTTCTTGTCGCCGTTGTCAAGCAGGGACTTCTTGCCTTGTTCAAAGTCGGCCCGCTGATCGGCAAGCTCGGCCTGCTCTTGTGCCAGCTGTGCTTCGCGGGCAGCCAGAACGGCTTCGCGCCGGGCAAGCTCTGCCTCGCGCTCGGCAGGGGTGAGGTCTTTTTGTGCCATACTGCACCTCCTGATGGTTGTTGCTTTTATGATAGCACACAAACATGAACAAAAAAAGGGGCCGCCCGCCCAAAAGGCAGACGGCCCACAGAAGAGAGGGCTTACTTCTTAGCCAGGTACTTGCGGATATCAATGGCCACAGCCACGATGATGACAAGGCCCTGCACGATGTAGGTGTAAGAGGAGTTGACGTTCATGAACTGCAGAGCGACCTTCATCAGCTCAAAGACCAGAACGCCGACCAGAACGCCGGGCACGGTGCCGACGCCGCCGGTGGTGGAAACACCGCCGATGGTGCAGGCTGCGATGGCGTCCAGCTCATAGCCCATTGCGGTGTTGACGGATGCGCCGCCGGACTTTGCAGCCAGCAGGCAGCCTGCCAGACCGAACATGCAGGAAGCCAGGATGTAGATGCGGATCTTGGTAGCATGCACGTTGACACCAGCCACCTCAGCAGCAGCTTCGTTGCCGCCGATGGCGTACATGTACTTGCCGTGACGGGTCTTGTTGTACAGGAACCAGAAGCACGCGGCCACGACCAGAGCAATCCAGATCAGCACGGGGATGCCGATGATGGTGTTGGAGGCCAAGGAGGTAAAGTTCTTGTTCAGGGAGCCAATGGGGGTACCGCCGGTGTACACCAGGCAGATGCCGTAGACCACCTGCTGCATGCCCAGGGTTGCGATGAAGGGCTGCACCTTCAGGTAGCTGACCACCAGACCGTTGCACAGGCCGATGATGGCGCAGATGGCGATGACCAGGATGAACACCACCAGGGTGGGCAGGGTGTGCATGTTGGGGTAGAACTTACCGGCTGCGCCCTCGGTCTGCGCAAAGATGCAGGCCAGGCAGGCGGCAAAACCAGCCAGACGACCGGCCGACAGGTCGTTGCCGGTGGTGATCAGGCAGCCGGAAATACCCAGTGCGATGATGTAGCGGATGGACACGTTCTTGAACAGGTTGATCATGTTCGTGCCCGAGAAGAAGTTGGGATGCATGATGCCGACGATCAGGGACACGGCCAGCATCATCACGATAATGGCGTTGTTGCTGAACCATTTGGCCACAGCCTTGCCATTCAATTTTTTGGTAGCTTCCACGATAGACAGCCTCCTTATTTACTGATTCGCCGCAGCGGTGGGTGCGGTCTCGAACTGGGTGGCCAGAGCCATGATGTTTTCCTGGGTGGCGTCCTTGCCGTCGATGAAGCCGGTGATGCGGCCGTCGCACATGACCATGACACGGTTGGACATACCAATGATCTCGCTCATTTCGGAGGAGATCATGATGATGCTCTTGCCCTGCTTGGCCAGCTCGGCAATGATGCAGTAGATCTCGTACTTGGCACCGACGTCGATGCCGCGGGTGGGCTCGTCCAGGATCAGCACATCGGGGTTGTTGGCCAGCCAGCGGGCGATCAGGACCTTCTGCTGGTTGCCGCCGGACAGGCTCTTGATCTGGGTCTTGGGGCTGGGCACCTTGATGGCCATCTTCTCTTTGTTGGTGGCCACCAGATCCAGGATCTTCTTGTTGTCCAGCATGATGGGGCCCTTGCGCAGGGCGTCCAGCGAAGCGATGGAGATGTTGTCGGCCACGCTCAGCACACCCATGATACCGGTTGCACGGCGGTCCTCGGTCAGCAGAGCCACGCTCTTGCGGATGGCGTCGCGAGGCTGCTTGATGGTAACTTCCTCGCCCTTGATCCACACCTTGCCGGAGGTGTGGGCACGCAGGCCGAAGATGCCTTCCATCAGTTCGGTACGCTGGGCACCCACCAGACCGGCCACGCCCAGGATCTCGCCCTTTTTCAGCTCAAAGCTGCAGTGGCGGAAGGAGCGGGGATGGATGGAGGTGAAGTCCTCCACCTTCATCATCACTTCGTCGGAGGGATGATTCTCCAGCGGGGGGAACAGGTTGGACAGCTCACGGCCGACCATCTTGGCGATGATCTGCTCTTTGGTCATGTCCGCCACTTCCCACTTGCCGATGTACTGGCCATCGCGCATGATGGTGACTTCGTCGGCGATGACCTTGATCTCGTCCATCTTATGGCTGATGTAGACCAGTGCGACGCCCAGAGCCTTCAGCTCCCGCATGATGCGGAACAGGGATTCCACTTCGTTTGCGGTCAGGGAGGAAGTGGGCTCGTCCAGGATCAGCACCTTGCAGTTTGCGGAAACGGCCTTGGCGATTTCCACCATCTGCATCTGAGCGATGCTCAGGGAGCCGAGCTTTGCATGGGGGTTGATGTCCAGCTTCAGCTTCTTGAGCAGCTCCTCGGTGTCCTTGTACATTTTGGGGTGATCCACCACGGTGATGGGGCCATAGCTCTTGGTGGGGTAGCGCCCCAGCCAGATATTCTCGGCCACGGTACGGGCCGGGATGGGCTGCAGCTCCTGATGCACCATGGCAATGCCGCGGTTCAGTGCATCCAACGGGGTGGGGATGGTGACTTTTTCGCCTTCGTATTCGATCTCGCCCTCGTCCATCTTGTAAATGCCGAACATGCATTTCATCAATGTGGACTTACCGGCGCCGTTTTCACCCATCAGCGCCATGACCTTGCCCGGGCGAAGCTCCAGCTGTGCGTGATCCAGCGCTTTGACGCCGGGGAAGGTCTTGACCACGCCTTTCATTACCAGACGGTATTCTGACATTCCGCAGAAGCCTCCTTTTCTTTTTTCAGGCCGCAGAAAAACCTTTTTTCAAAACAAGGCGCGTGCGCGGAGAAATTTCTCGCACGCACGCGCTTTATAGCTTTTGTCAAGCCGTCAAGGTCCACTGCGCACCTTGCATTTGCAATCGGGGAACTTTGGTCTTACTTCACATACTGAGATGCGTTGTCCTTGGTGACCTTGACATAGTCGACCCAGTAGTACTGCTCGACAGCGGAGCCTTCGACGTACAGCTTGGTAGCCTCGGCAGCCTTGGTAGCCTGGCCCACGTCATCGTTCAGCACGGTACCGGTCATGTTGCCGTCCAGAACGTCCTGAACAGCCTCGGCCAGTGCATCGACGCCGACCAGATAGATGTCCTTGCCGACGGTGCGGCCGGCCTGCTGGATGGACTGCAGAGCGCCCAGTGCCATTGCGTCGTTGTTGCAGAACACGACTTCGATCTTATCGCCGTACTGAGACAGAGCGTTTGCAACGTCCTGCTGAGCAGTGGTCTGATCCCAGTTGTCCAGGTACTCGTACAGGCACTCGACTTCCTTGCCGGCATCGGTCAGAGCCTTGATGGAGTACTCGGTGCGGTACTGAGCATCGATGTTCTCGGGGTCGCCCTTGCACATGATGTAAGTGACCTTGCCGTCGCCGTTGATATCGCCCTGGGTCTCGGTCTCCAGGATCAGCTCGCCCTGGTAAGTACCGGACTGACGTGCGTCAGCACCGACGTAGCAGCACTTGTCTGCGTAAGAATCCAGAACGCTCTTGTCGGGCTCACGGTTGATGAACACGATGGGAGTGCCGGAAGGAGAAACGGTGTCCACGATGGTCTGTGCGGAAGTGGTCTGCACGGGGTTGATGACCAGGACATCGACACCCTGCTGCAGGAAGGTGTTGATCTGCTCGGTCTGGGTGTTCTGGTCGTTCTTGCCGTCCATGATGGTGACGGAGTAGCCCATGTCCTTCAGGTACTCTTCCAGATCGGTGCGGTACAGGGTCATGAAGTTATCAGCGAACTGATAGATGCAGACACCGATGTTGGCAGAGCCGGCAGCTGCAGAAGCAGCGGTGCTGGAAGCAGTAGCGGAAGAAGCAGTGGAAGCAGCAGTAGAGCTGGAGGAACCGCCACATGCGGTCATGGCAGCGGTTGCGCCCACGACAGCAGAAGCCTTCAGGAAGTCACGACGAGAAATCATTTTCATAATTGTGTTCTCCTTCATTCGTATCATAGCAATTTCACAGGCGCATTTATTGCACGCACCTGGATTTCCTGCTTGTATTATAACCGCCTGCGAAGAGGTCTGCAAGAGAACAAGTCCACAAGAATCTGAGATTTCTTTTGTGCTGTTTCAACAAAAGGAATTTTCAAAGGACAAAATAATTTCCGTAACAAGCACAATTTTTCATAAACGTGCAACTTCTGGATAAATCGGTCGGAGCAGGGTCGGATTTCTTTCAAAAAGATTACAAAATGTTGCATGACACGGTTCGACCCTTCCGGACAGAAACCGTGCAGCTCCCGGAAATTACCGGGAGAACTGAAAAAACTTTTCAACTGTGGGGACTTTCCGGCAAACCGCTGCCGGGCAGCGCGCCCCGCAGTTTTTTTGCGCTCCGGACGGAATTACTGCAAACGGATTTCTGAAAGAAAAAACAGCTTTTTCTGAAAGATGCGATAGAACGGAGTTTTTTAAGACTCAAAATTATACGATTTGAAAAAATCGTGTTTAAAAATACGAAATGGCCCTGGAAAAGCACACACTGTTGCGGCAGCACGAGGCGTGGTAAGCTGTTGCCATAGCCCGGAGCCGCCGGGCAGAAAGGAGGAACCAACACGAACCATGGGGCAGAGGAAAACGTCCAGGGGGCTGGACAGCCTGAGCCGGGCCACCGACATCCTGAGCACGCTTCTGGCACAGCAGGTGCGGGAACTGAATGCCCGGCAGCGGGAGAACCGCCGCAGCGGGGCAGAGGACCCCGGGACGATGAAGGGCCTGAAGGAGGCCACGGCGGTGCTGAAGGATCTGGCTGCGGTGGCGCGGTCGCTGAACGACCAGGGCGTGCAGGCGGAAGGAACGGAGAGCGGTGTGGTGCTGCTGCCGCGGGTGGAGGAGGAAGAACCATGAACACAGAGGAACACCGGACCCCGGTGGTGTGGCGGCCCCAGCCCCGGCAGGCCGAGTTCATGCGAAGGCCGGAGCCGGAAGCACTGTACGGCGGCGCGGCCGGCGGCGGAAAAAGCGATGCATTGGTCATCGAGGCACTGCGTCAGGTGGATATTCCGCATTACAGAGCGTTGATCCTGCGCAAAACATACCCGCAGTTGTCGGATCTGGTGGACAAAAGCCAGATGTACTACCGCCGGGCCTTTCCGCAGGCGCAGTACAACGCCACGGCCCATGTGTGGAACTTCCCCAGCGGGGCCAAGATCTACTTTGGCTCCATGCAGTATACCAAGGACCGCACCAATTACCAGGGCAAGGCCTACGACTTCATCGGCTTTGATGAGCTGACCCATTTTGAATGGGAAGAGTACAGCTACATGATGAGCCGCAACCGCCCCACCGGGCCGGGCACCCGGGTGTACATGCGGGCCACCACCAACCCCGGCGGCATCGGCCACGGGTGGGTGAAGGCGCGGTTCATCACCCCGGCCCCACCCGGCACGCCCATCGTGGAGGAATACACGGTGCGGCGGCCGGACGGCACCGAACAGAAGCTGCAGCGGGCAAGGGTGTTCATCCCTTCCAGCATTTTCGACAACCCGGCTCTGCTGCAGAACGATCCCGGTTATCTGGCCAGCCTGGCTGCCATGCCGGAAGCGGAAAAGCAGGCGCTGCTCTATGGCAGCTGGGACAGCTTTTCCGGCCAGGTGTTCACCGAGTGGCGCAACGACCCGGCCCACTATCAGGATCAGCGCTGGACCCATGTGATCGCCCCCTTTGCCATTCCCAAGCACTGGCAGATCTACCGGGGGTTCGATTTCGGGTTTTCCAAGCCGTTCTCGGTGGGGTGGTATGCGGCCGATGAAGAGGGGCGGCTCTACCGCATCAAGGAGCTGTACGGCTGCACCGGCCGCCCCAACGAGGGCCTGCGCATTGACCCGGTGGAACAGGCCCAGCGCATCCGGGAGGCGGAGCAGAACGACCCCGTGCTGCGGGGGCGGGTGATCCATGGCGTTGCCGACCCGGCCATCTTTGATGAGAGCCGGGGCGAGAGCATCGCGGCCATGATGGAGCGGAGCCCCAACTTCCTGCACTGGAAGCCCGGCGACCACACCCGCCTTGCGGGAAAGATGCAGTTCCACTACCGGCTCAACTTTGACGCCGACGGCCGCCCGATGCTGCAGGTGTTCAATACCTGCAAACACTTCATCCGCACGCTGCCGAACCTCGTGTACGACGAGAGCAACGTGGAGGATATCGACACCCGGCAGGAGGACCACATTTATGATGAGTGCCGGTATGTGCTGATGGAGAACCCCATCAGCCCGCCGGCCCGGCGCACGGCCCTGCCGCCGCCGGATGACCCGCTGGACCTGCACCGGCAGGCAAGATTTTACAGGATCTGAAGGAGAAGAACGATGGACGATTATCAGAACGAAGCGATGCCGGTGGGCGCGGCGGAGGTGGCTGCGGCCACACAGACCCTGCAGCGTTACAAGGCCGGCAAAGCGGCACTGGACAGGCGCCTGGTGGACAACGAACTGTGGTTCCGCATGGGACACTGGAAGAACTACCAGAACCCCATGATGCCCGGCAAGGCGCAGCCCAGCAGTGGATGGCTGTTCAACAGCATCGCCAACAAGCACGCCGATGCCATGGACAACTACCCGGAACCCAATGTGCTGCCCCGTGCAGCGGACGATGAGGCAACCGCGCGGGCACTTTCCAGCGTGCTGCCGGTGGTGCTGGAACAGGCGGATTACGAGCAGGTGTACAGCGACTGCTGGTGGCGCAAGCTCAAGCAGGGCACCGGGGTCACCGGTGTGTTCTGGGACCCGGCAGCCCGGGGCGGCGTGGGGGATATTGCGGTGCGGGCCATGAACTTGCTGATGCTCTACTGGGAGCCGGGCGTAGCGGACATCCAGGACTCACCGGATTTTTTCAGCCTGAGTCTGGAGGACACCGCACAGCTCACGGCCCGCTACCCACAGCTGGCAGGCCACACCGCCGGGGTGCTGGATGTGCCCCGCTACATCCACGAGGACGGCGCGGACACCGCTTCCCGCAGTGTGGTGGTGGACTGGTACTATAAGCGCCCGGACGAAAGCGGCCGCATGGTGCTGCACTACTGCAAGTTCTGCAACGGGGTGGTGCTGTACGCCAGCCAGAACGACCCGGCACTGGCACAGCGGGGCCTGTACGACCACGGGCAGTACCCCTTCGTATTCGATCCGCTGTTCATGGAAGAGGACAGCCCGGCGGGTTTTGGCTACATCGACGTGATGAAGGATTGCCAGACCGCCATCGACCAGATGAACCATGCCATGGACGAGAACGTGCTGCTGTCGGCCCGGCAGCGCTATGTGCTCAGCGACACCGCCGGGGTCAACGAAGAAGAGCTGGCCGACCTGAGCCGGGACATCGTGCATGTGGTGGGCCGTCTGAACGACGACAGCTTCCGCCCGCTGCAGACGGCCGGTCTGCAGGGCAGCAGTCTGAGCTACCGTCAGAGCCGCATCGAGGAGCTGAAGGAGATCAGCGGCAACCGCGACATGACCCAGGGCGGCACCACCGGCGGTGTGACGGCAGCCAGTGCCATTGCGGCCCTGCAGGAAGCCGGAAGCAAACTGAGCCGTGATATGCTCAAGAGCGCCTACCGGGCCTTCTCCCGCCAGTGTTACCTGATGATCGAGCTGATGCGGCAGTTCTATGATGAACAGCGCATCTTCCGCATCGTGGGACCCAGCGGTGAGAACCAGTTTTTGCCCTTCTCGGCGGCAGCCCTGCGCCCGCAGCCGGTGCGCGAGGTGGGCGGCGTGGAGCTGGGCTGCCGGGAGCCTATTTTTGACATCGTGGTCAGCGCGGCCAAGAAGAGCACCTTCAGCCGCCTGAGCCAGAACGAGACGGCAAAGGAGTGCTATCAGCTGGGCTTTTTCGACCCCGCCAATGCCGACGCGGCCTTGGCGGCGCTGGAAATGATGGACTTTGAGGGCATCGAGAAGGTGCGCCAGCGGGTGCGGCAGAACGGCACACTGGCCCAGAAGCTGGTGCAGCTGCAGCAGGCGGTCCCGCCGCAGACCGGCACCGGTGGTGCGGTGCTGCCCGGCAGTCTGCCGGTGGCCGCTGCGGCCCGCGCCATGAACGTGAAACTGTAAGGAGGTGAAACAAGAATGATGAAAGTATGTTACAGCGAGCTGGATGGCCCCGAGGGCCTGAGCTGCCGACTGGAGGCTGCCGGACATGCAGGCTTTGCCCCTGCCGGGCAGGACATCGTGTGCGCCGGGGCAAGCACCCTGATGCAGGCACTGGTGTACCTGCTGGCCGGGGAAGAAAATGCCCATGCCGACGCCTGGGAGGAACCGGACGGGCCGCGTCTGGCCGTGCAGGCCGACGCACCCTGTGCCGCATGGGTGCAGGGGGCCTTTGAGCTGGCCAAGGCGGGGTTCACCCTGCTGGCCGAGCGCTACCCGGACAACGTCCGCTTTGCGGATGTGAGCCGCCGGGGCGAACAGAGCATGATGGACCTGCAGATGTTTGCAGAAGAGGCAGCGCCTGCGGCCCCGGCCCTGAGCCCGGCACAGGCCCGGCAGGCCGTTGCCTCCGGGACGATGGAACCGGGGGTGAAAACTGCGCAGCCGGTGCCGGAAGCAAAACCGGATCCGGAGCCGACCGAACCGGAGACGCCCCAGCCGGAGCTGCCCCGCCCGGCGGTGCCGCCCCTGCCGCTGCAGGCCCGAAACGCGGTGCGGGAGCTGCATGCCCGCTGGGCGGCTGAGGAAGCCGACTTGCGCCGCAGCCAGCCGGAGTTCCGCCTGCAGGAGGAGCTGAAGAACCCGGAGATGCGCCGCCTGATGCAGCTGCCCGGCATGCGGATGCAGGACGCCTACCGTCTGGCCCACTACGACGAGAGCCTGCACCGTGCGGCACAGGCCGTGGAGCAGGGCGTGGTGCAGCGCATCCAGCAGCGGGCCGCCCGCCCCGCAGAAAACGGCATCCGCCCCGGTGGTGCGGCCACGGTGCACCCGGATGTGGCCAGCATGACCCGCGCCCAGCGCGAAGCCTTGGAGCGCCGTGTGCTGCACGGTGCTCAGATCGAACTGTAAACCCGACAAGAGAAAGGAAAAACGTATGATGAACTTCAACATCCAGCTGTTTGCCGACAACCTGCAGAACACCACGGCCACCATGTCCAAGGAGATGAAGACCTTCTATGAGAAGCGTCTCATCGACCAGGCAGAGCCGCGTCTGGTGCATGACCAGTTCGCGGATTACTACCCGGTGCCCCAGAACGGCGGCAAGACCATCGAGTTCCGCAAGTACGACAGCCTGCCCAAGGCCACCACGCCCCTGACCGAGGGCGTGACCCCCAACGGTCAGGCCCTGAACGTGACCACCATCACCAGCGACCTGCACCAGTACGGCGGCTGGACCCCGCTGACCGACGTGCTGCAGATGACTGCCATTGACAACAACGTGGTGCAGGCCACCCGTGTGCTGGCCAGCCAGGCGGGCCGCACCATGGACAGCATCACCCGCGATGTGCTGGCCGGCGGCACCAATGTGATCTATGCACCCAAGCAGGCCGCCGACGGCACCGAGACCGCCGTGACCAGCCGCAAGACGCTGGACAAGAGCTGTACCCTGACCCCCAAGCTGTTCTTCCAGGCAGCGGCCCAGCTGGGTGCCATGAACGCCGACCCCATCGGCGACAGCTATATTGCCATCATCCACCCCTATGCGGCCTACGACCTCAAGACCTGCAAGGAGTTCATTGAGGTGCATAAGTACGCCGACCCGGACACCATGTTCCGCGGCGAGATCGGTAAGCTGGGCAACATCCGCTTCATCGAGACCAGCGAGGCCAAGATCTGGAAGGATGAGACCTGCCCCACCGGCTTGGCGGTGTTCGGTACCCTGGTGCTGGGTGCCCATGCCTACGGTGTGACCGAGCTGGAGGGCGGCGGCCTGGAGCACATCGTCAAGCAGCTGGGCTACGGCGACGACCCGCTGAACCAGCGCGCTTCGGTGGGCTGGAAGGGCATGCGTGCTGCCGAACGTCTGGTGGAGCAGTACATGGTGCGCATCGAGAGCGTGTCCAGCTACTCGGCCAACGCCGCCGCAAACTGAGGAGGTGTGCAGGATGACAGAAAAGAACGTGCGCATCCGGCTGTTCAAGGACAACAGCCGCTATAAGGGCGACCTGTTCGTCAGCGTGAACGGCGTGAACTACAAGATCCGCCGCGGTGTGGAAGTGGAGGTGCCGCCCGAAGTGGCGGAGGTGCTGGAACACAGCCAGATGCAGGACGAGCGCACCGCTGCCCGCATTGCGGCAGCGGAGAACGCGGCACAGTAAGCAACAGGACCGGAGCCCGGCAGGGAGATGCCCCGCCGGGCTTTTTTGAAAAGGAGCGTGGAACGATGACAGTAGGACAGGCGCTGGAACGCGCCGAGGAACTGCGGCCCGGCAGCCGTGTGTCCGTGCACACCCGGCAGGAGTGGCTGCGGGAAGCAGACGGCATGCTGCGGGAACGTTTTTTCAAGGCCAGTGATACGGATGCTTTTGACACCGTGGGAGCGGACCGGGCCTGGGACGATGGCCTGCAGGACGAGGATGTGCTGCTGGCCCCGGCCCCCTTTGATGCCCTGTACCCGCATTACCTGTGCGCCATGACCGATGCCGCACTGGGCGAGACCGACCGTTACGCCGGGGAGCAGGCACAGTACAATGGCATTCTGGCAGAGCTTGCGGCCTGGCTGCGCCGGACCTATCCGCCGCGGGCCTGCACCCGCTGGCAGTGGTGAAAGGAGGGATAAGATGGTTCTGGCGAACCGGACCAGAGTCCAGAACAGCCGCACCCTGCTGCGGGCCTTCGGGGGCCTGAACGAGGGCTACGGCTGCTCCGAGGCAGAGTACAGTGCAGGGATCAATTTTTCGTCCCGGGATTTCCCGGCGCTGAGCACCCGCAAGCCCCGCCGGAAGCTGCGGACCCTCACCGGCCTGAATGGAATGTACCACCTGAACGGGCTGCTGACCGTCTGCGGGAAAGACCTGGTGTACACTCCGGACGACGGCGGGGAGACCGTGACCTGCACCGATGCGGTGGCCGACAGCAAAAAGGCGCTGGTGGGTCTTGGTACGAAAATTTTGATCTTTCCGGACAAGGTCGCCTTTGATACGGCAGACGGCAGCGTTTCGGCGCTGGGAGCCTGCTGGAAAGCGGAGGGCCAGAGCATGGAGTTTGCTCCCTGCGATGCGGAGGGCAGGACCTACACGCCCACAGGCGTGGGCCGGGAAGAGCCGGAAAGCCCGGCGGACGGGCAGATCTTCCTGAAGGTGGAGGACGAAGAGCACCCCTGGCGGTACGATGGAACATTGGAAGTGTACAGCGCGGCGTCCGGCAACTGGACGGCGCTGCCGCTGGACTATTGCCGCATCACGGCGGCCGGTGCACAGGAAAAATTCTGCCAGTGGGACACGGTGACCGTGCAGGGCACGGCGGCAAAGCAGGCCGGACAGTGGGAAGCACTGGACGGGGACTGCGTGGTGTATGCCGTCACGGAGAACAGCCTGTGCGTGCGTGCCGACCCGGCGGGTGACTATTTTTACGGCACACTGGTGCAGGGGACCGATGCGGCCCAGTGGACCAGCCTGGACGGCAGCCAGACCCGCAGCATCGCGGCGGAACAGACTGTGCAGCTGGAACGCCGGGTGCCGGACCTGGACTTCGTGACCGAATGCGACAACCGGGTGTGGGGCTGCAGCAGCCGGGAAAATGTGATCTACGCCTGCAAGCTGGGCGACCCCACCAACTGGTTTTCCTATCGGGGCATTGCGGCGGACAGCTATGCGGTGACGGTGGGTAGCGACGGAGCCTTTACCGGCGCGGCCACCTGCATGGGCTATGCGTTGTTCTTCAAGGAGAACACCCTGCACAAGCTGTGCGGCACAAAGCCCTCGGATTTTCAGCTCACCTCCCTGCGCTGCCGGGGCGTGGCCAAGAATGCGGCCCGCAGCCTGTGCGTGCTGAACGAGACGCTGTATTACCTCTCGCCGGATGGGGTCATGGCGTGGGACGGCAGCATCCCCACCAAGGTGTCGGCGGTGTTGGACGCCAGTCGGCTGGCCAACGTGCAGAGCGCTGTGGGCGGTGCGCTGGACGGCCGGTATTATCTGCACATCTCCCGCACGGCCGGGACCCAGGGGCAGACCCGGCTGCTGGTGTATGACACCGAACGCGGGCTCTGGCACGAAGAGGATGTATGCTCCTGCGACATGGCCAGCACCGGCGGCCAGCTGTATCTGTGGGACGGGCAGGCCTTATGGGCGGCGGATCCCAGCCGGGAGAGCGACTGGCAGAGCACCGAAGGTGTGGAACAGCAGGTGTCGTTTGAGCTGGTGACCGGTGACATCGGGCAGGACGGGGCGGAACAGCGGTATCTGTCGCGGCTGACGCTGCGGCTGGACGCGGCCTGTGCCAGCACGGTGGAGGTAGCGCTGAGCTACGACGGCGGCCCATGGGAGACAGTGGCAAGCCTGACCGCCCGGGAGGCCCGCCGCAGCTATGACCTGCCGCTGGTGCCCCGGCGGCACAGCACCCTGCGGCTGCGCCTGCGGGGCAAAGGGCAGATCACCCTGCGCAGTCTGGCGAAGAATCTGGCCGCGGCCAAAGGCGGCCTTGTGGAAGAACAGGAGGAAGCAACATGGCAAGTGTGAACGGTCTGAACCGGCTGGGCCTGCCGAAGCTGAGCGAAAACATGGACCCGGAGGACGCAAGAGCGCTGCGCAGCTACCTGTACCAGATGCAGGAACAGCTGCAGTATGTACTGACCAATCTGGACGTGGAAAACCTGTCGGAGGAGCTGCGCACCCGGTTGAATTCGTTGTAAAAGAAAGGAGAAGAGCATGGCGACCAAAAAGAAAGAGGAAGAGCTGGCAGCGCCGGAGGCGCAGAGCGGCTATGACACCAGCGGCCTGGAAAACCGACAGCAGGTGGAAGAGGCCATGGCAGGGGCCGGTTACCGCCCCGGCCAGAGCGTGACCAACGCCGCAAACGCGCTGAAGGAGTGGCAGGACAAGCGCCCGGAGGCGTACCAGAGCAGCTACCAGGACCGCATCAATGAGGTGCTGGACCGTCTGCTGGCACGGGAGAATTTTGCCTACAGCTATACGCAGGACCCGCTGTACCGGCAGTACGCCCAGCAGTACACCCAGAACGCCCACAACGCCAGTGCCGATGCCGCTGCACAGGCGGCAGCCCTGACCGGCGGTTACGGCTCCAGCTATGCGGCCAGTGCGGCACAACAGGCCTACCAGCAGCAGATCGGTGCGCTGAACGAGGCCATCCCCAGCCTGTACAGTCTGGCACTGGACACCTACACCAGCGGCGGCGATGAGCTGGTATCGCGGCTGGACCAGCTGAACGCCCAGGAACAGAGTGCGCAGGAGCGGTACGACCGGCAGCTCTCAGATTACTACACCCAGCTGCAGCAGAAAGGGGAGGACTACAACAACGCCTACGCGCAGGATTACGGGCAGTATCAGGACTATCTGAGCCGTCTGGACACCCTGCACGGCTACTATACTGCGCAGGAACAGGCACAGGCCAGCCGCCGCCAGCAGACCTTCAACGGCATCATGACCGTGCTGGGGGTCATCGGGGATGCGATCCAGCTGGCCATCAGCGGCACCACCGGCATCGGCTCGCTGGCGGGCAGCCTGCTGAACACCGGGTACAACATCGTGTCTGGCACCCGCGCCTACGAGGCCGACCGTGCCGACACGGCATGGAACCAGCAGATGCAGGAAAAGCAGCGGCAGGACAGTCTGACCCAGCAGCGCTATGAGAATGAAGCCAGCGAGCGCGCCTATCAGGATGCGCTGAAGCAGCAGGCCTTCAACAACAGCGTTACCTCGGAAAAGTTGAACATTGCCAAGGGCGAGTGGGCGCTCAAGCAGTCCAATGCGCAGGCCAAAGCCAGCCGTGCGGCGGGCAATGCGGCTGCAAAAAGCAGCGGCAAGGCATCGGGGAGCGCTGCGGGAACGACCGGCGGCACCGCGGGAACGAATGCGCTGAAGGGCAGCAGCGTGGTGCCCTTTACGGCGGCACTGCTGCGCAGCCGTGGCAAGAGTGACACGTCCATTGCCAATGCCCTGCAGAAAGAGGGCTACACCACCAGTGAGATCGCAAAGATCCTGCAGCAGATGAACCAGTAAGAGAAAAAGCGGAGGCGTCCATCAAATGATGGACGCCTCCGCTGCTGTATCTGTGATTTTGGGTTCGAGCCAACTGGGTACCCCACCAAAGAGAGCGGGACCCCGGTAGACATTCCGAATGGTTGGGACCCGCGGGCTAAGCAACAGCCCACTGGGCTGATTGCTTACGGTGCTACGCACCGCCGCCCTGTTCTCGTCCCACTGGACACCCCACCAAAGAAAAAATCCGCCGTTAAAAACAGCTGGAGTGTGGGACCCCGGTAGACGTTCCGAATGGTTGGGACCCGCGCACTAACAAACAGCCCACTGGGCTGTTTGTTGCCCTGCCTGCGGCAGTGCCGTGCTTTTCGAGTCCCACTGGGCACCCACACAAAAAAAGTCCGCTGTTGAAAACAGCGGACTTTTTGGTGGGGTGCCCAGTGGGACTCGAACCCACGGTCTCCA
>SKEG01000669.1_pt1 | contig 33620 bp, 30 predicted proteins | sample 4826631 | NCBI WGS metagenome assembly SKEG01 (sample SAMN11008815, study PRJNA524170) | human gut metagenome | biome: Human fecal sample; material: Feces; isolation source: fecal sample from pouch patient p26, p34, p50 | host: Homo sapiens | place: Israel: Tel-Aviv | collected 2016-11-02
CTGCAAAGGATTCACCTGATTGGGTACGAACCATTCCTAGATTTGGCACAATGGTCGTAAAGTGGTAGGCACCAATTTTAGGCTTAGCTGAGGTGATAACACTTAAAAGTGTTGATTTCCCAACAGAGGGGAAGCCTACTAAACCAACATCTGCCAAGATTTTTAATTCCAATTGTAACTCACGTTCCTGACCTGGTTCTCCATTTTCAGAGATTTCCGGTGCAGGATTTTTTGGTGTTGCAAAGCGGATATTTCCACGTCCACCACGACCACCGTGGGCAACGATAAATTCTTGACCGTGTTCAATCAAATCTGTCAAGACCTTGCCTGTCTCAGCATCACGCACAGTCGTACCTTGTGGTACTCGAACTCTAAGGTCCTCAGCACCACGACCATGCATCCCTTTGGTCATTCCTTTCTCACCAGAATCAGCCTTGAAATGACGATTGTAGCGGAAATCCATGAGGGTACGTAGACCTTCATCTACAACGAAGACCACATTGCCTCCACGACCACCATCACCACCCCAAGGACCGCCATTAGGGACATATTTTTCACGGCGAAAGGCAACCATACCATCGCCACCATTACCAGCCTTGACCTTGATCTTGGCTGTATCTAAAAACATACTCATTTTTTTCTTCTCACTTTAAAAAAGGGCTGGGAAATCCCAGTCACAAAATTTTCTTAAATCTATTTTATAGATTACTGAGGGCACCAATTGCAGTTGCAAAAATACCCAATATACTTGCTACTAGCATGATAAGTACGATAAACAAGGTTAATTTCTCAAACATAGTTTTTTTACGATTTCCATTATCTCCAAATGCCATTTTTCTCTCCTTCGTTACATTCTATTTTCTATTATCTTAGCATGAATTTAGCTAGTTTTCAATAGTCACTTGCTACTGGCGCAATAATCCATAAAATGATATAAGCTACAATTCCAGCTCCGTAACAAAAAGCAAGAACACCCCATATTACGCGAACAATAGTTGGATCCATATCAAAATAATGGGCCACTCCGGCACAAACACCCGCAATCTTTTTATCAAGACCACTTCTCATTAATTGTTTTTTCATGGCTGTTCCTCTTTCTATTCCTCATGGTCTTTCCAATAATCTCTTATGCTGATCAACTGTGTTTTTGAAGCCTTCAGCATGCGTCTAGAGCCTTTTACGGGCACAGCGACCACCTGTTGCGGTAGATACAAAACTGTTTTAATGATACGCTGACTAACCGTATCATCTTTGGCTAAATCTTTCTGGAAGTTATTTGAAATGATGGCATCCAGATAAAACTCATGCACCCGTTTTCCAAAGTTCTCAGCTGAAATCTCGTACAATTTCTCTGATAAGGTATGCTCATTCATATCTGGCGTTGCAATCAGGGCCTCCAAAATAGCTCCAGCCAAATCATGTTCCCCATAGTACAAGGTTCCAAACATTTTATCACTGATAAGATTGTCCAGATAAGGATTTCCGTGAGCAATGACAGGCGTCCCACTAGCTAAGCTTTCCAAGTAAGTCAAACCTTGCGTTTCACTTGTCGAGGCCGAGATGAAGAAATCCGCCGCCTTATAGTAAAGAGCGGTCTCACTAGGAGCAATCATGCCTGTAAAGATGACGTAGTCTTGAATCTCTAGTTTCTGGGCTTGCTCTTTGAGGTCATCCAGATAAGGACCATCCCCAGCAACCACCAGTTTGACCTTGTCTTCCTCTTTCAGAACTTCTGCAAAGGCTGCTAGTACTGCTTGAATATTTTTTTCATAGGAAATTCTGGAAAGACTAAGCAACATCTTTTCATCATCTTGAATCCCTAGTTTACTACGTAGTTCTTTCAGATTTTCTTGCTTGATTTCTGGACGCTCAAACTTGGCTAATTCAATCCCAGTTGGAATGACCCGTTTTTCAACCTTGACCTTATAGTCAGATAGCAAGTCACGGACAATCTCACTCGGGCAAATAACCCCATCCACATCATGCAAGAAACCTCTAACCAGATACTTGACCATACTAGGACGAATCAACATCCCCTTAGCAATATAATGCACATAGTCTTCGTATTGGGTGTGATAGGTATGGATGACTGGAATCTTCAATTCACGCGCAATCCAAATCCCCAACAAACCAAGAGAAAATTCTGTCTGAGTATGGATAATATCTAACTGATACTGTTTGGCAATTTCAAGCGCCTTGCTAAAACCTCGGTAGGCAAAGCGGCGATCCTTAAAAGCAAAAAAAGGAACACTTGGGATGCGGATAATTTGCCAATCTTCATAGCGATTGACATCCTTATCTGTCGTCGTAAAGATAAAAACAGCATGTCCCTGCTTTTCAAGCTCGGTTTTCAAGGTTCGAATACTGGTCGCAACACCTGAAACCTGAGGAAAATAGGTATCTGTAAATAAACCAATTCGCATAGATTACCTCTCTTTTTACTTTCTCCCTAAAGCGGCTTGTTTCTCATAAAAGTCCAACCAGATTTGTAACAGATGCTCTTCAGAATACTCTCTAGAAATATTCTTAGCCTTTTCTTTGAGATCTTTTAAGGCAGCAGGATTTGCTTGATATTCCAAAATAGCCTCTTTCATCTCTTCTCTATCTGCTGTCGCCCGATAATTTCCCTCTAAAATCACCTTATAGAGATCCAAATCACGCAACATAATAGGAGCCTCACAACTGGCAGCTTCTAAAATAGTCATCGGAAAGAGTTCATTGTAACTAGGCAACAAGAAAAGGTCCGCTAGGGCATACAATTCGCGCATCCGCTCTGGCGACACGATACCTGGAAAAATCAAATTTTTAGGGGGATTTTCCATTACTTTCTTGTAGCGTTCATAACCATCTGTCATGCCACCAAAAGAGAAACCACCAGCCCAGATAAAGGTAATTTGCGGCAATTCCTCAGCCAGACGGATAAAATCATCAATCCCTTTGCGTTTCTGAACTTGACCAGCACCTACTACGATAAACTGATTGTCACTAAGACCTAAATCTGTTCGCAGTCTCGCCACCTCTTCTTGTGGAAGGGGATGCCATTTTTCCTTGTTGACAAAGTTAGGAATATAGGTCACTTTTTCACGTGGAATACCAGCTGCCACCAAATCCTCAATAAACATAGGATTGACCACCACCAAGTGCTCCATCCGGTTGTAAAAAGAAAATACATATCGTTTGACAATTCCCTTCAAGAAAAAGGGAATTTTCAAACTTCCCTCAAGTGTATCAGGCAAAAAATGCACATAGCCAATTTTTCTCCCTGAGCGTTTCTTTTGGAAGGTTGATAAATAATAGGGGAAATCAATCGTATGAAAGTGAGTCACATCTGCCTCAATTGGTAGATTTTCAGTAACTATCAATTGGTCCTTGGCATCACGGTGAAGAAGACGAACTAATTCACGGTAGGCACCTGAAACTCCTTGTCCTGCTACTTTCTCACTTGAACTCAACATATTGATGCGTAATTTCTTTTTTTCCATAACTACTATTATATCATTTTCTTTGAATAAAATCAGCAAAAGAAAGGAGAGACTAGAGGAAAAGAGGGGAAATTTCCTCGCTTTTCCAATAATCTCTCACATGTTTTATATGTTTACTTAATGCCTAGGGCAATGCGTGCATAGCGACTCATTTTTTCAACGGTCCAGGCTGGATACCAAACCAATTTAACCTCAGTATCCGTTACTTCTGGCACCTCTGTCATGGCATCATAAATCTGATCCGTCAAAAGGTCTGCTAGGGGACAACCCATGGTTGTCAAAGTCATATCAATCTCTGTTTGCCCTGTGTCGCCGTCAAAACGAATCTCATAGATCAAACCAAGATTGACAATATCGATTCCCAACTCAGGGTCGATGACTTCTTCCAAGGCTGTTAAAATGCGTGTTTTGATGTTTTCGATTTGCTCTTCTGTATAAGCCATATTTATCCTCACTCTTAGTCTTCAATAAAATCACGAAGCGGTTTGCTGCGACTTGGTTGGCGTAGTTTTCTCAAAGCTTTAGCTTCAATCTGACGGATACGCTCGCGAGTCACGTTAAAGACTTTACCCACATCTTCAAGGGTACGCATTTTACCATCATCTAGCCCAAAACGCAGACGCAAAACATTTTCTTCACGGTCTGTAAGAGTATCCAAGACCTCATCCAACTGCTCACGCAAGACAATACGAGTTGTATAGTCCACTGGATTTTCAATCACTTCATCTTCGATAAAGTCCCCAAGGTGGCTATCATCCTCTTCACCAATAGGAGTTTCAAGAGATACTGGTTCTTGGGCAATCTTCAAGATTTCACGAACCTTGTCAGGGGTCATATCCATACGTTCAGCGATTTGTTCTGGTGTTGGATCTTGCCCCAATTCTTGAAGAAGGTTACGCTGTTCACGAACAAGCTTGTTAATCGTTTCAACCATGTGGACTGGGATACGAATAGTACGAGCTTGATCCGCAATAGCACGAGTGATAGCCTGACGAATCCACCAAGTTGCGTAAGTTGAGAACTTAAATCCTTTAGAATAGTCAAACTTGTCAACCGCCTTCATCAAGCCCATGTTCCCTTCTTGAATCAAGTCAAGGAACTGCATACCACGGCCGACATAGCGTTTAGCAATAGAAACAACCAAACGAAGGTTGGCTTCCGCAAGACGTTGTTTGGCTTCGATATCACCCGCTTCAACAGCTAGTGCCAATTCTTTTTCCTCTTCATTGGTCAAGAGAGGAACGACTCCGATTTCTTTCAAGTACATACGAACAGGGTCATTGACCTTAGCAGAAGTTGACCCAATCAAGTCCTCATCGCTGAGTTCTGGTTCTTCTTCAGTGCTAAGAACACGAGCACTTGGATTTCCTTCGTTATCTGTGATAGAAATCCCTGCATCCTGAATTCGTTGCAAGAGATCTTCAATCCCATCAGCATCCAAGGTAAAAGGAATCACCAGACTTGCATTAATTTCATCATCAGTTGCTGTCCCTTTTTGTTTATGATTACGGATAAATTCTGCTACTTGTACGTCAAATGTTGTTACTTCTTTTTGTTTTGTTGCCATTATTACTCCATTCTTCTCTTTTGGGAAATTAAACGTTCCAATTCTTCTAGGGCTGTGTCGGTATCTCCTACATGGCTAGCTTCCTGCACCTTCTTTTTGATTCTCATATTGTCCTGATTCAAGAGAGCCTTGTTTCGAGTCATTTCTACTTCACTAAGTTCCTGAGGTGACATCTCAGCAGGCAAATCCTGAGCTAAGACTTGATACCAAGCTCTTTCAACTTCATCTGTCTGTTCTGCTAAAACTTCTGGAGGAAGATTTCCATACTGGCCAAGCAAGTCATATAAAGCCTGAAATTCAGGTGTATCAAATGCAAAGTCTTCCCGCAAGCGGTAATCGTTCAAAACAAGAGGGGATTCCATCATTCGATAAAGTAGATGAGCTTCTGCCCTCATAATAGCCGATAACTGCTTGGTAACAGGCATAGTGATTGGCGTCGGTCTGGAAATTCCTTCCATGCGATTCTGCCTTTGCGCCTGACGACTCTCATTAACAATCTGCTCAATCTGAGCATAATCAAAGGACGCCAGACTGTCAGCTAAAATATGAATATAGCTGTTTTGAGCAGTGATAGACTTTTCTTGAACAATCAAGGGCGCTATTTTTTCAATAAATTCAATCTGAGCCTGCAGATTTTCACTATTTTCAGGCTTATACTGATGAATGTAAAACTCAATCGGACTAATACGAGTTTTCGTTAATAGATAGGCCAAATCTTCTGGACCATTTTTTTGTAGATACTCATCTGGATCCAAGTTATCAGGCATGCTGACGATTTGCACAGGCATATCACCAATTTCGTCCAGCGCTTTCAATGTCGCAGCTTGCCCAGCCTTATCACCATCGTAAACAAGAACCAACTTCTTGGTTAACCTTTTCAGATGCTCAACATGCTCACGACTTAAGGCCGTTCCCATAGACGCTACAGCATTTTCGATTCCAGCCCGATAGGCTGCAATGACATCCATGAACCCTTCCATCAGATAAATCTCACTGGCTTTTCCAGAAGATTTTTTAGCCCTATCCATATGATATAATTCGTAACTTTTGTTAAAAATTGCAGTCGATCGGCTATTTTTATACTTAGAAGTTTGTGAATCCGTTTTCTGCCAGATACGACCTGAGAAAGCAATAACCTTTCCCTGGTCATTTGTCAGGGGAAACATGATGCGATTGTGAAAGGTATCTACAAATTGATTGGCATCCGAGAGATAAAACAGTCCTGAATCTAGGAAATCCTCATCACGATACTGACCAGACAAACGTTGATAGAGATAGTTTCGTTCTGGAGGTGCTAAACCAATCCGAAAATGCTTGAGCACTTCATCTGTCAAACCACGCTGATAGAGGTAGTTTCTGGCCTCCTCCCCCATGGTCGTTGTCATGAGAATAGCATGATAAAATTTAGCCGCATCTTCGTGCATATCATAAAGAGCTTGGTGAGGCGAGGCTGGCTTCTGTTCACTATAAAGCGGTTTTTCTACCTCTATACCGACACGCTGACCTAAGATTTGGACAGCCTCCATAAAGGGAACCCCTTGGTACTCCTCGATGAACTTAAAGACATCACCAGAGCGACCACAACCAAAACAGTGGTAAAACTGCTTGTCCTCTACAACGTTAAAAGAAGGTGTTTTTTCACCATGAAAAGGACAGAGCCCTAGATAGTTCCGTCCTGCCTTTTGTAAAGAAATCACATCTCCTATGACTTCCACAATGTTGGCATTGTTTTTGATTTCTTCAATGACTTGTTTGTCAACCATACACAATACCTCCATGTTATCATAGTTTACTTTATATAGTATACTTTATTTCAGAAAAAAAGTAAACCATTTCACTCATTTTCCCTACTTTATTCAAAGAGTTGATAATAATCTGAGATTTTCATTTTTGCTTTTTCTTCTTGTTTCAAATCTTGGATAATTCGTCCTTCTTTCATGACAATTAAACGATTGCCATACTTAAGAGCATCTTCCATATGGTGGGTAATCATAAGCGCTGTCAGCTGATCTTTCTTGACAAATTCATCCGTCAATTCCATCAAGGCCACACTGGTCTTTGGATCAAGGGCTGCAGTATGCTCATCTAACAGGAGTAATTCAGGTCGCTTCAAGGTTGCCATCAAGAGACTCAAAGCCTGTCTTTGTCCACCTGATAAGAACTCAATCGGTGTATTCAAGTGTTTCTCAAGACCGTTTCCTACTTTTTCAATGGTTGCCTGAAATTCATCCTTATAACTAGACAAGCGTCGTGGTAACAATCCACGCTTTTCACCACGAAACTTAGCAATCAAGAGATTCTCTGCCACTGTCATACGGGGAGCTGTCCCCATCTTGGGATCTTGGAAGACTCGAGACAGATACTTAGCCCGCTTCTCTGGTGAAAACTTGGTAACATCTTCACCTAAAATACGGATGGTTCCACTGGTTAAGGATAAGGTTCCTGCAATAGTGTTAAAGAGAGTTGATTTCCCAGCTCCATTTCCACCTAAAATCGTGATAAAATCCTGTTCAAAAATTTCTAAGGAAACATCATTTAAAATAATCTTTTCTTCATCAAAGCCATTTTTAACGACTTTGGTTGCATTTTTTAATTCTACAATAGCTGTCATTTGCTTAATTTGGCTCCTTTCAAGATTGTTTGCTTAAATGTTGGAATCATGAGGCAGACTGCTAAAATCACGGCACTGTACAAACGAAGGTAACTTGTATTAAAGCCAAGCGCAATAACTGCCCACACTAAGAATTGATAGGCGATAGAACCTACAACGATGGTAATCAGACGTTCTGCCAAGCTCAAACTCTTGAAGATAACTTCTCCAATAATCAAACTTGCAAGACCTACAACGATCACCCCGATTCCTCGAGATACATCGGCATAGCCTTCTTGCTGGGCAATAAGAGCCCCTGCAAGGGCAATCACACCATTTGATAAGACCAAGCCCATAAGCTCCATGCGACCAGTATGAATCCCGAAACTTCTAGCCATATCAGGATTGTCACCTGTAGCAATATAGGCCTGTCCGAGTTTAGTGTCCAAGAAAAAGAGCATGAGAGCAATGACAAGACTTACAAAGATGAGACCTGTCAAGAGTTGATTCAAATCTGAATCAAAAGGCAAAACATCCTGTATTTGCTTGGTTCCAAGCAGGCCTAAATTCGCACGTCCCATAATCAAGAGCATGATAGAGTGACAAGAAGTCATCACCAAAATCCCTGAGAGCAAAGTTGGGATCTTCCCTTTTGTATAAAGAAGTCCTGCTGCCATTCCAGCCAAACAACCTGCTCCAACAGCAACAAGTGTCGCTAAAAAAGGATTCACGCCTTTCGTTATCAAAGTGACAGCAACAGCTCCCCCAAGAGGGAAGGAACCTTCTGTCGTCATATCTGGAAAGTTCAAAATCCTAAATGTCATAAAGATCCCCAGACCTAAAATAGCCCAGACAAATCCTTGAGAAATAATAGATAATATCATCTGTTTCTTAACCTTTTCTATATGATTTCTATTGTAAAAAATTGGAGGAGATGTCCCCAACTCCTCCATTACAGATTATTCAATCACTTGTCCCGCTTCTTTTAGAACAGAATCAGGAATCGTAATACCTAGCTCTTGTGCCAATTTTTTGTTGATAACTGACTTACCAGTTGAAAAGACATTAACTGGAGTATCGGCTGGTTTTGCACCTTTCAAGACTTGCGCAATCATTTTACCAGTTGCCACACCAAGGTCATGTTGGTCAACTACAACTGATGCCAAGCCACCTGCTTCTACCATGGCGGTTGCACTTGGGTAGATTGGTTTTTTAGCTGATTGGTTGCTTGATACAACTGTTGAAAATGCAGATGCAATTGTGTTATCGATTGGAACCCAGATAGCATCAACCTTACTAGTCATAACGTTAACTGTTGAAGCAATTTCATTTGTTGAAGGAACTGCAAATGTTTCCACTGTCAAACCTGCTTTTTCAGCATAAGCCTTAAATTCTTCAACCTGAGTTTTTGAATTGTCTTCGCTGCTTGAGTAAAGAGCTCCGATTGTTTTCACATTTGGTGTCAAAGCTTTGATGAGTTCAACTTGTTGTTGAGCTGGATTGTGGTCAGATACCCCTGTAATGTTGCCACCTGGTTTTTTCAAATCTTTAACCAAGTTAGCACCGATTGGGTCTGTAATAGCAGCCATGATAACAGGTAGGTCTTTTGTGGCGCTTGCCAAACCTTGAGCAGCTGGTGTAGCAATACCAACCACAAGGTCATTCCCATTTGCAACCAATTGTTTGCTCATTGTCGCAACCTTACTTTGGTCACCTTCTGAGTTCATAAAGTCGATTTTAACTTGATCATCTTTATAACCTTCTTCTGCCAGTCCATCTTGAATCCCTTTATAAATCAAGTCAAGAGATGGATGGCTCACAAACTGAAGGACACCAACTTTGGCAACTTTCTTTTCATTCTTAGCTTCTGGTTTATTCATTGAAGAGTAAATCAAGCTTCCTGCTACTAAAACTGCTAATGCAGCGATAATTCCAATTAAACGTTTATTTTTCATTCTATTTCTCCTTTTTAATTCCTTTAAAATACTTCACTTATCTCAACAAGCGACGCCATCGTTTTCTTTCCATACTAACCTCCATCAAAAAGTCCTCACACAAAAAACTTGTGTGAGGACGTCGATGCGCGGTACCACCTCAATTATAGGGAATTTCCCTATCGCTCTGTCTCGCAATAACGAGATGCACTGTAAGGTGTGCTCACCGAATTTTTATGATTTCAAATTCTAAATAACATTCAGCCCAATTTTCATCATCATCACTTATCTGTTTTCAGCTACCACAGACTCTCTAAAAAGTTTGTATGATTACTTTTCTGAATGGTTAAATTATATCATTTTTCAACTACTTGTCAAGACTCTTTTAGCATTTTTTTGAAAGATTCAAAAACTTCCCCTATAGAAAAGAGGAAGTTTGAAAGACATCAGCCTGAATTACGCAAACCTGTCGCAATTCCGTTGATGGTTGTATGGATTAATTTTTCTTGATCGCTTGATAATTCTCCTCGGCGTTGACGTTTAATCAACTCCAACTGGATATAGTTGAGAATATTAAAATAAGGCATACGGTAATCCAAACTTGCTTTTAGATATGGATTTTCAGCCAAGAGTTCATCGTAACCTTCGATAGCCAAGATGACTTCCTTGGTGACTTGCCATTCATTTAGAATAGTCTCATAGATTGCTTTTACTTCTTCATCCTCACAAAGTTTGGCATATTCAAAAGCAATATTCATATTTGATTTTGACAAGACCATATCAACATTTGAAAGAAGTGATTGGAAGAAAGGCCAATTTTGGTACATATCTCGTAGGATAGCGATATTTTCTGGATTTTTATCGATAAATTCCTTGAAGCTTGAACCAACTCCATACCAGCCAGGGAACATGACACGGCTTTGTGACCATGAGAATACCCAAGGGATAGCTCGCAAACCACCGATTTCAGTAATAGTCTTACGAGCGGCTGGACGAGAACCGATATTAAAGCTTGAAATAGCCTTGATTGGACTTGACTCAAAGAAATAATCATAGAAATGGTCATTACCAAAGACCAAATCACGGTAGATATCATAACTACGGTCCACTACTTGGTCCATAATGGCTTCATAACGATTTGATGTATTGGTATCGCTCTTCTTCTGCGTAATCATACGGTTAATGGCTGCGGATACTAGCATTTCAAGGTTATAGTAAGCTGCGTCTTTATTACCGTATTTATTCCCAATTACTTCACCCTGCTCCGTCAAACGGATACGATCCTTGATAGACTTGAGCGGTTGAGATGTGATTGCTTCATAGGTTGGTCCACCACCACGACCGACAGTACCACCACGGCCGTGGAAGAAGGTAACCTTAACGCCAAATTCATCTCCAATAGCAGTCAATTGTTGTTGAGCCTTGTAGAGGGTCCAACATGATGATAGGTAACCACCATCTTTATTACTGTCAGAGTAGCCCAACATGATTTCTTGATAGTTATTGCGTGAAGCAATCCATTTCTTGGCAAGAGGAAGAGAAAGATATTCTCTCATGGTTTCTTCTGAATGGTCCAAGTCCTCGATTGTTTCAAAGAGAGGAACGATTTGAACACGGGCTCTTTCTTTATCAACTAACCCTACTTCTTTTAGCAAGATAGCCAATTCCAACATGTCAGATACGCTAGTTGCATGTGAAATAATTGTCTGACGAATGACATCATCTCCCAACTTATCTTTCAACTTACGAGCAGCCTTAAAGATTGCTAATTCTTTTTCAAGTAACTCTGATTTTTCAACATGAGTGGCAGAAAGAATACGTGGATCTTCTTCTAATTCTTTCAAGAGAAGCTGGCATTTTTCTTCTTCACTTAGTTCACTATAATGCGAATGAATACCAGCTGATTTCAAGAGTTCGGCTACACAAGCTTCATGAACACTAGAATCTTGACGCATGTCAATAGATGCCAAATAGAAACCAAAAATTTCAACTGCCTGAATCAACTCAACAAAATCACCAGAAATCAGTGCTTCACCCTTATTTTCCAAAAGGGAATCACGGATGGTAATTAAATCCTTATAAAAATCATTAGCTGTTTCATAGCGAGCTCCAACTTCCTTATCTTCAATCAGATAGGTTTTTGTTGCTTGGATTTTTGATTGAATATCAAACAAGGCACGACGATAAAGCTCTTTTTCACGGTAGATCGAGTTATCCTTGGATTGACGAGCCATTTCTCTGACTTGCTTGCTCACATTGACAATACTGGTTGAAAGAGAGAATTCACGATAGAGTTGGTAAATCTTTTCATCATAGTAGTTCATGATGACTTCACACTGAGTTATAGCAGATTGTTTCAAGGTATCTGCTGTAACAAAAGGATTCCCATCACGGTCTCCACCAATCCACATTCCCATGGTAATTGGTTTAGGATGTTTCAACTCCAGTCCATGTTTTTTAGCCAGACGCTTGTACTCAGCAGTCAAATGAGGGACAGCCTTCAGGAATGAACTATTGTAGTATTCCATAACATTCGTGATTTCATTGGTTACTTTCAATTTCTTTTCACGAATCATATCTGTCTGCATGATAATCTCAATGTAACGACGGAGATCATTATGCCATTTTTCCTTATTAATCAAGCCTAATTTCACATCACGATACTTACGCAAGAGGGTATGGATATGGTTGGTCAAATCCAACATACTCTTACGTTGCACTTGTGTTGGATGGGCAGTCAAAACAGGGACAACATTCAAGTGTTCAAGAATTTCAACCGCATTTTCTTTTTCAGCAACCATTTTGATTGTTGCTGATAATTTCCCAAGATAATCTTGATCGATATTATTTTGGTGGTTGATTTCATAAGCCAAATCCACGTCTTCTGAAATATTAATCAAGAGGGGCAAGATAGAGAAATAGCGTGAAATATAAGCCATTTCATCATTTGACAGACTCGTAACCAATTGGTTCAAGCCTTGATAATCTTCTTGAGTTGACAATTCTTTCAACTGCATGATTTTTTCAAAAGTCTCTGGTGCAAGCATATTTTTAGTGATATCTTCTAACAATTCTGTTAAAATCAATACTTCTTCTTGCACGACAGCTTTATTACTATAGTTTTCTAATTTTTGAAGAGACATAGGTCATCCTTTCCACTATCAACTCTACATATAGTTTGATGAGTGAGCTTCTAACTCCTCATATAATTGGGCACGTTTTTCACTTGCATCAATATTTAAGACAAAGGCGATGGCTACAGACAAGACTAGGAGACTGTTCCCCCCTTGTGATAAGAAGGGGAAGGTTACTCCTGTCGAAGGAATAATACCAGAAATTCCACCGATATTGACAAAGACCTGTACCAACATCATCCCCCCAACTCCAATCGCCATCATGGAATTAAAGGGATTCTTAGCACGAATACCGACTAGGATAATCCGCAAAATCAGGAAAAAGACAAGGGCTAAAATCAAGCTGGCTCCCACAAATCCAAACTCTTCAATGACAATTGAAAATACAAAGTCTGTATGAGCCTCTGGTAAATAACCACGTTTTTCGATTGAATTTCCTAATCCTAGACCAAACCAACCACCATTTACCATGGCAAAGTAGGAATTTGCAAGTTGGTGGCCTGCTCCTGCCAAATCAGCAAAGGGATTAAAGTAGGCACTGAAACGCTTAGCAACGTAACCAAATACTGGAACTTTTGAAAACTTATCAACCCCAATCATAGAAATAGCTGATAAGGATAGGGCTGAAACTCCTACCAATACACCGATAAAGGCTATAAACCAACGATGAGCAATCCCACTAACTGTATACATAATCAAGGCAACCAGAGCTAGGATAGTCGCATTCCCCAGATCTGGGAAGATAGCCAAACTTCCTATCATTACCAAGAGGACAAAGCGCCAATCATTAAAAGCACGAGGAATCCATTGATTTTGAGTTAAAACTTGGAAATCGTAAATACCAATTTCATCTTGTTGTTTTGAAAAACGTTGGGCCAAGTACCAGACGATGATAATCTTCAAATACTCAGCTGGCTGAATGGTCAAAGGTCCTACTGAAATCCAACCATAGGCTCCATTAACTGGCGTACCAATTAAGCGAGCCAGAGCTAAAAGAATCAGCTCAACAAACATAACAATAAATAAAAGTCGTTCTTTTCTTAAAAAATTCAGTTTCAGCTTATATATCAAGGCAATCAATATTAAACTAAATATCCAAAACATTCCCTGACTTCGAACCAATTGGAGGGCACTTTTACCTTCTTCGATAAGAATGGCACTGGTTGTAGAATAGACTACAATCAAACCCAAAATAGATAAAAGTAAGTAAGGAACTAGAATAGAATAGTTTAATAGGTGCCTCTTACTAATCTTCATAGTATCACCAATCTAATGAGAACAAAAGAAATTATTCCCAAATTCCGTTTATTTTCTAGTTTTGATTGCTATTATACCATTTTTTCCGAAAGAAAAAAACTCTTACCCTTAAGATAGAAGATTTTCTCATAAGAAAAAGAGCACTTGGCTCTTTTCTGTTTTATTCTTTTGAAGAACTGCTTGAGCTTGAATCTCCACCACCGATGTATTGAGTGAAGATATTTTGGAAGGCTTGATCTTTAACCTTGATATTGGCTGCTTGCAATTCTTTTCCGATAATACTTTGAACAAATGATGCGTCGTTTTGTTTTTGAGTTAAGATAACAGTTTTTAATTTTTCTTTGTAATCGTCAATATTAGATGATTTTTCTGTTTTCTTAATCAGTTTAACAATGTAATATTGACTGCTGTAGGCTTGTGTTCCAGTAACGCTAATCACATCAGAAACACCGTTTACATCTAAAGCAAAAGCTGCTTTCTTAACTTGTTCTGGTACTTCTGTTGAAGCAGAATCAAAGGTGATTTCTCCACCATTCGCTTTAGTTTTCTCATCAGTTGAATTATCTTTGGCTAATTGAGCAAAGTCTGCATCACTAGCTTTAGCTTTTTCAAGAATTTCTTTAGCTTTGTCTTCATTGTCCAAACGGATAATTTGAGCAGTTACATCAGGAGTGTATTCGTCAAAGGCCTTCTTGTAAGCATCATCTGTCAATTCAGCTTCTGCTGCTTTCTTAACTGCCAACTCAACCAATTTACTTGTACGAATTTGAGCTTTACGTGTTTCAAGAGTCATTCCTGCTTGCGATAAGACACGTTGGTAGTTCTCACCATATTGTTTCTCTTCTTCGGCAATAGTGTCGTTGACTTCTTTGTCATCTACTTCTGAGCCATATTGTTTCTCAAATACTTTTTGGATGGTCATGTTCAACAATACTTGTTGAGCTGAAGGATTGCTTTTCACTTGCTCATAAAATTGATGTTCTGTGATAACATCACCTTTCATGCTGATAAGGTCTGCCCCTTCTGAACCTTTCGAACAAGCTGCTAAAGTTGCTACTGATAATAGTGTAATGGCACCTGCCAATAGTTTTTTCTTCATGTCTACTCCTTTGAGATAAGTGTTACCCTATCTATTTTACTATATTTTCTTAAATTTTTCTGAAAATCATTCGCTGTCAGGCAATTGAACATCTGCTACATTTTTACGAAGCATGAGAATACCGTCCCCCAGAGGTACTAATGTTGCGGTGAGTCCTGGATTGTCTAAGGTTGCATCAAATAGTCTTTGAAGTCCTCTGTAAATAGTTCGCTGACCACGACGGACTTCCATAATATCCTTAGCAACATCACCACCTTGGAAAATATCATCCAAGACAACCACACCACCAACTTCCAAATGTTTGAGGATTTCTGGCAAAAAGACGATGTATTTAGACTTGGCTGAATCCATAAAGACGAAATCATAGGACTCTGTCAAGGTAGATAAGACATCTACCGCATCTCCTTCTAGGAGCGTAATTTGCTTGCGACTATCAAACTGGGCGAAATTTTCCTTGGCAAAACCAATCATTTCTGGATTTCGGTCAATGGTTGTAATCTTGGCCTTTGGAGCATGTTTCGCCATTAAAAGAGCTGAAAAACCGATAGCCGTCCCAATTTCCAGAATGTTTTTAGGTTGCATGGTTTCCATGAGAAAACGGAAATAAGCAACCGTTTCATGGGGAATGATGGGAATATTTTCCTTGCGGGCAAAGTCTTCCAATTCTTTCAAAGATCCTGTGACTTGCTTTTGGCGCTGACGCATCAAGTCCACAATTTCTTCTTTGACAACAGGACGACGCATGTTATGGTTGGCATTTTTACTATACGATTCAACCATCTTATGCCAATCCCAATTTTTCAACAAGGGCTTCAAACTCATTCAAACGACGTTCGAAGACTGCAAAAGCATCGTTAAGATAGTCTTCCTTCTCCATATCAACGCCAGCTTTTCTCATGACATTAAGTGGATAGTCAGATTTACCTGCCTTAAGGTAGTCGATATAGCGGTCGCGGTCTTCTTGACTACCATGGACAATCTTTTCAGCCAAGGCTGAGGCTGCTGCAAAGCCTGTTGAATATTGATATACATAGTAGTTATAGTAGAAGTGTGGAATGCGAGCCCACTCGTATTGGATTTCAGGATTGTCTTCCTTACTCAAACCATAATACTCTTGGTTCAAGTCTGCGTAGAGTTTATTTAAGAAATCACTTGTCAAGACGTCACCATTTTGATCCGCTTGGTGAATGGCGTGTTCAAACTCAGCAAATTGAGTTTGTCGGAAAACTGTTCCACGGAAACCGTCTAGGAAGTTATTGAGAATAGCAAAGCGCGTTGCGTCGTCTTCCACTTCTTCCAATAATTTCTCCGTCAAGATATTTTCATTGGTAGTTGAAGCAATCTCAGCCAAGAAGATAGAATAATCTCCGTAAACATAAGGCTGCGTTTCGCGAGTATAGCTTGAATGCATACTATGACCTGTTTCATGAACAAGAGTAAAGAGATTGTCTAGATTGTCCTGCCAGTTAAGGAGCATAAAGGCATTGGTATCGTAAGAACCACCAGAATAGGCTCCAGAACGCTTGCCTTGATTTTCATAAACATCAATCCAACGCTCACTGAAGGCACGTTTAACACGGCTCAAGTAATCCTCACCCAAGACTGCCAAAGCATCTTCTGCCTTTTTCAAGGCTTCCTGGTAGGTAAAACTGTATTCAACAGATGAAAGCGGTGTGTAGACATCGTACATCTTGAGGTCTGAAATCCCCAAAATCTTTGAACGAAGTTCAAGATATCGATGCAAGAGTGGCAAATGCTTGCGAACTGCTGCTACCAAATTGTCATAAACACTCTCTGGAACAAAATTTGCTGCAAGGGCTGCATGACGAGCACTCTTATAGTTGCGAACTTTGGCACGGTAGTTTTGTACTTTAACATTGGTTTGCAAGGTTTTGGCATAGGTATGTTGGAATTGTTCATAAGTCGCATAAAGAGCTTGATAAGCACCACGACGCACCTCACGATTTTTAGACTCCATCAAGCGTGTGTAAGTTCCATGAGATAGCTGAACTTCCTTACCATCATCGTCAAGAACATAAGGGAACACAATATCCGCATTGTCCAAGATAGCGAAAGTTTCACTTGCCGAACCAAAGATTTCCCCAGCTCCAGCTAATAATTCTTCTTCACGTTGTGAAAGAACGTGTTCCTTGCCTTGCAAAAGCTTGTCAAAATAGTGTTGATAAACCTGCAATTTTGGCTGAGCTTCTAAAAAATCAGCATACTGCTTTTCACTGATTTCCATAAATTCAGGTTCATAGAATGAAAAGGCTTGGTCTAGCTGGCTATAGAGAGTCATGGCCTTGGCATAGTACTCTTGATACTTGGCTTCACGTGTGTCCTGGTCATTTTTCATATGAGCATAAACGTAAAGCTTCTCCATTTGGCGTTCCATCTCAAGAGAAAATTCAGTAATTTCGAGTAGACTATCCGCACTATCCAGGAGATGACCTTCATACTGGGCTACTGTCTCCAATTGTTCTGTTAAATCTTTTAATGCTTCTTCCCAAGCCTGGTCAGTTGGGTAGATCGTTGATAGATCCCACGTATCTTTTTCATTTATTTCATGTCTTTGTAATACCATTAGATTCCTCCATCCTTTCTATTCTACCATATTTTTCAAGAAATATTGCTGATAAAAGGCTGGTGGATAGAGCTTTTGCCAATCATTTTGAGGATTTTCTTGATAATAGGTTTGAAAATACTGATAATAGCTAGTCAAATCTTGTTCAATTTGGCAAAACTCACCTACTAATAGTCGAATTTGTGGATACCATTCTTTTAGCCCATAAGTCAGGAGATTTTCCCCCTTTTGATAGGCTTCTGCTTGTTCTTTCATCCAAATAGGATTTTGATAATAGAGTTGTTGCCGGATATAGCGACAGATGTCCTTATCCTGAGAAACTGTAAAATGAGATATTTTTTGTTTCTTATAGGGAAGACGTAATATCTCCAGTAGACTACCGTGACCATAGGGAAATTCCTTGATTTGATAATGGAGTCTGCCTCGGAGATCCTGGTGGATGAGATATTTAAGCCTTAAAACCTGTTTTTCCTTGTCTACTTCCCAAACATAAAAGCCCATGTTTTGACTGAAATAGAGAAAACCTTCTTGCAGACGAGTCAAACGCTCCTTGAGCCACAGTTTTTCTCCCAACAACCACAGTACTTGGTAACCCTGACTACGATAGCCCTCGCTACGCTCTTTAAGAACTTTTTGAGGCAAGGGACTACATTGAACCTCTAAAGCTAGGTTGCCATTTACAAACACATCCGCAATCTGTTTAAGCTCTGGAAGCAGGTATTCTAATTGCACCTCGGCCTCTTTTTTCAACCAGTGATAAAGGACTTCCTTATTTTCCAGATGTTCTGGACTTTCATTTTCAGAGGAAAAATCACAATCTTTTAAGGTTTTGTGAGCAAAATGGGTCCGGACACTTGGTCCTTGACGCAAACGAAGCTGACCTCCACAAGCTGGGCAGGTGTATGCTTGCTTCTCAAGCTTATCCTCTAACACATTTACCAATTCTCCCCTAGAATCTCTCGCAACAAACATGATTTCCCTCCTTTTCTATACTATTCGTAAAAAAGAAAAAAGATCAGGATATTCTCCTAATCTCTATCCATGTTTATACTCAATGAAAATCAAAAAGCAAACTAGGAAGCGAGCCGCAAGCTGTACTTGAGTACGGTAAGGCGACGCTGACGTGGTTTGAAGAGATTTTCGAAGAGTATTATTTGATTTTTTTAGCTAGCATGGTCGCAAAGCGTAGTTGAATCCGATTGCCATTCTCATCGCGACGGTGAAGATGGCCTGGATTTTCATTGTACTTAACCAATTCCCAGTCCTTGTAATAGTCTCCCAGTTCCCCTTCTTTAAAAGTAAATGGGAAGTTCACTGAGCAAGGATAGTCCTCCGTATCCATGGCACAAACGATCAGATTGTAGCCACCAACAGTGGTTTTCTCCTGCATGTTTTTGATAATTGCAGGAATGCGATCTGCTTGCAGAAACATCAAAACCACTGTCGAGACGATGAAATCATACTCTTGACCAATGCTAGCTGAATTGATATCGTAAAGACCAACAGGCATGTCCAGATCTTCCTGCTCAACAATACTTTGCAAGATTTCAAGGGCTAGTTCATTTTGATCCACAGCTGTCACATCAAAACCTTGCTGGGCTAGAAAGAGGGCGTTACGACCTTGACCACAGCCCAAATCCAAGGCTTTCCCTGGTTTTACTGTCTGCATAGCCTCTAAGACCTCTGAATGAACTGGATTGGTATTGTATTTTTTAGGGAAATAATCCTCAGGTTTACAATAAAATTCCAAATACCATTCCACATCATCTGTGGCAGCCTCCACTCGATGCCAAGCTTGAGGTTGTGCCATGGGATTGTCGGCTCCGGCTTCAAAGAGATGCTCAGCTAGAGGCTCACCATCCTCTGTCAATTCAATAAACTTGAGAGTTCCTTTTAAAACAGTAATCTTACCCCAAGTCCCTACCTTGGTATTGTGTTTCTGCTGAACCGCCTCTGGCATGGTTTCTTTCGTCCACAAGGGCATACGTTTATAGGCAACTAGTTTTTCCATTTTCATTCCTCTTTTATCGCTGGTTGACTGCTTTCATCACGCGCGCAATATCGCGATTCTGTTCACGTCGTTTGATAGACTCACGTTTATCATAGTCATGCTTTCCTTTGGCAAGTCCTAAAAGAAGCTTAGCATATCCATCTTTGATATAGACCTTAAGGGGAACCAGGGTCATACCTGTTCCTTTAGTCTCCTGTTCTAATTTTTGGATTTGCTTCTTATGGAGCAGGAGTTTTCGACGACGTTCTGGTTCTTGGTTCCAGATATTGCCCTCTTCGTAAGGCGCAATATGAACATTGCTTAACCAAACCTCCCCATTTTTTACTTGGGCAAAGCCATCCTTGAGATTGATTCGAGCTGCTCGTACACTCTTGATTTCAGTTCCAGTCAGGACCATCCCTGCCTCTAGCGTATCTACGATTGTATAGTCGTGGCGCGCCTTCTTATTTTGTGCGACGACCTTTCCCTCGCCCTTTGCCATGCTTGGCTCCTTTCTTAGCTACTTCCTTGTAAAAAGGTTTCTTTCCTTTTTTCTTCTTGTCTTTTTGTGAATGCTTGCGCTTATCATTTGAGCGTCCTGATTTTCTCTTATCTTCCTTCTTATCTGAACGACGACTTGAACCACGCCCTTTGTCACTGCGATTAGACTGTTTTAAGCCTTTTTCAATCACATCAAACTCACTTGGGATATATGAGAAGTCAATTTCACCCGTCATCTTGTCAGCTCTTTCAACTCGGATACGAATCTGTTGCCCTACACGGAAGGTTGTTCCTGATTTCTCCCCACGAAGAGTCAAATCCCGTTCATTGAAATGATAAAATTCAGGTAGATTGGTGATGTGAATCAAGCCTTCAACTGTGTTTGGCAATTCAACAAAGAGACCAAATTTGACAATGCTGGACACAACCGCATCGTATTCTTCGCCTACGTATTCTTCCATGTACTCAGCCTTTTTCATGGCTTCGACTTCACGCTCAGCTTCTATGGCACGACGCTCACGGTTGGAAGACTGGGTCGCAATCTCTGGAATCACTTGCTCAAAATGCTCTGCCATTTCCTTAGAACGACCGTAATCACGAATCATACGGTGAACAAGAAGGTCTGGATAACGACGAATCGGACTGGTAAAGTGAGTGTAATAGTCAGCAGCAAGGCCATAGTGGCCGTGATTGTGCTCTGAATAGCGAGCCTGCTGCATAGAGCGAAGAAGCATCATGGACAATACATCCGCATAAGGTTCTCCCTCAACAGTACGCATGATGTCTTGGAGAGCTTCTTGGCTAATCTCACTGGCGGTCCCATAAATACGCAAGCCAAAGCTTGAAGCATAATCAATAAACTTCTGAACCTTTTCAGCCTTAGGCTCCTCGTGAATTCGATAGATAAAAGGCAAATCCAACTTGCTAAAATGCTCAGCAACTGTTTCATTGGCCATCAACATAAAGGACTCAATCATGCGCTCGGCAACACCACGCTGACGAAGAACGATATCAACAGGCTTACCCTGTTTATCCACTAAAATCTTAGCTTCATTGGTATCGAAATTGAGGGCACCACGCTTCACACGCATATTTTCTAGAGTTTCATGGAGCTTCGCCATAAGTTCAATACTTGGAACAATTTTCTGATATTCTTGTCTCTTTTCCTTGTCTCCAGCTAGGATATCATTGACATCGCTATAGGTCATACGGAAGCTTGTCTTGATTACCGTTTGTGTAATAGTGTAATTAACCACATGACCATGTTTATCAATCTCCATAATGGCAGACTGGGTCAGGCGGTCAACTTGAGGATTGAGAGAGCAAATGCCATTTGACAAACGCTCTGGAAGCATTGGCACCACGCGGTCTGTCACATAGACAGAAGTCGCGCGGTTAAGGGCTTCCTTATCAAGGGCAGACCCCTCGGTCACATAGTAGGAAACATCTGCGATGTGAACACCAAGCTCCAGATTCCCATTTTTCAAGACCTTGATATGCACTGCATCGTCCAAGTCCTTGGCATCCGCGCCATCAATGGTGAAGGTAATCTCATCTCTTAAATCCAGACGACCTTCCATATCCTTTTGAGACGGAGCATCAGGAACACTTTCTGCTTCCTTAAGAACAGCCTCTGGAAACTCTGAGACAATGTCCATTGATTCCAAGACCTCAAGAACATCAATTCCGACATCCGTTGAATGCCCAACCACATCGAGGACACTAGCGACAAAGAAATCATGTTTCTTACTTGGGTATTTATCGATAAAGACCTTGAGAACTTCGGTTCCCTCGAGTTTAAGGGCTGGTTTCTTAACATAGATGGGTTGGTTGATTTTCTGATTTTTGGAACGGATGTAACCCGCATACTTAGGTTTTTCCTGATCTAGAACGATTTGGCCGACAACAGTTGTCAAACTGTGTTCTAGGATATCGATAATTTTGGCTTCGGCTGCTGTTCCCTTATTGCGGTCAGCGACTTTCTTGATGACGACCTCGACGGTATCACCATCAATAGCATAGTTGACATCGTTTTTTCCTACAAAAAGGTCGTCCTCCTCGCCTTCCATACTAACAAAGCCAAAGCCATTTTTATGAGCATGAAAAATCCCCTTGAGAGTAATCTCATGTTTTTTCTTGACTTCCAAAGTCAAAGTTCCATCTTCTTCAAAGCGTATCTGGTGCTTTCTTTCCATTAGGGACAAGGTTTTAATCAACTCACGAAAATCCTTGGAACCGTCTTTTTCCAAAGCCTGAGCCAAGTCATTGACAGTTACCTTTCCCTTGTCTTGTAAATATTCTTTTATTCTATCTTTCATATTTTCTTTCTAGATTTTTTTATTTTCTTTTACTGTAAAACCTTCTCAAATATCTTTTAAAAATAAAAAGAGGCAAAGACCTAGTCCTGCCCATTATTTTCTTATCTACTTGATAATACCGTCAATGCTAAGGCAATGGCTAGCCAGAAAAAGACTAAAATCCCTGTCAAACGCTGCATTACAGCTTCAAAACCACGTGCTTTACTGCGTTCAAACAAATCACCTGAGCTGGCATCAAATACATTGCTGGATTGGTTTTTGGTTGGTTGCATGAAAATCGCAATCACAATCACAACAGATAATACTAATAAAATGGTTAATAATAGGTTATACATATCAAACTCCTTAAAATCCCTATTATTTTACCATAAAATCTACTTAGATTCAAGATGTAGGGTTACTTTTCTTTCCTTGGGACAATACTTTAAAACCTCAATCTTGTCTGGATGGGTTTTTGAATTTTTACTGGTTAGGTAATTGATACTGCCACAAGAGGAGCATTTGAGATTAATTTTTACTCGCACTAGATTTCCTTTACTTTTAATAATGTTCGAAATTGAAGAAGGTTAAAGAGACAACTAAAGGCAACACAAAGGCTTGTCGCATAGAAGACTGCATGGTAGCCAAATTGACCTGCTACTGCAGAACCTGCCATAGGCCCAACGACACCTCCCAGATAAAAGAATACCTGATTGAAGGCAAAGACCCTCGAAATACCAGTTTTGGGCGTCATCTTGCTTAGAAGGGCATTAACTCCGGGAATCAAGGCACCGGTTCCCAATCCAAAGAGGAAACGATAAAGTCCTAGTTGAAGGGGACTAGAGGCATTGGCACAGAGGAGATAGATGATGACTGAATAAAGCTGGGCTACAACCAAGAGGCGATGGTTGCCCACTTTATCACCTAGCTTTCCCATAACTCCTGCACTCATCATACTGGAAAAGCCCATACTGGATACAATCAAACCAGATACAAAAAGAAGATTCTCTGTCTGGCCTAAGTCGCGTACATACAGAGCTAAGATAGGGCCGATTGATTGGGCTGAAAATTGGATGACAAAACTAGTCAGAAAGAGGTTGAGCAAAAGATAGGGATATTTAACTGATGTAAATAATTCCTTTGTTGGGATGGCCTTTTCCTTGGCTACTGGTTGAAAATCTTCCTTGATAAAGCAAATAGTCAAAATAGCAGCTAAAAACAGAAAACTACCAACCAGTAAGAAAACTGTACGAATACCAAATAATTCTGCGATAAAGCCACCAATAAAGGGACCAGTTAGAGTACCTGCAACTACGCCTGTAGACAAAGTACCTAAGGCAGAGCCTGATTTCTCCTTGGGAACCTGACTGGCTATCAAGGCCGTTGCATTGGGAACAAAACCCGCAAATACACCATTCAGTAAACGAAGAAAGATTAACCAATAGATATTTGGCACAAAGGCCAAGCCTCCCATAGTGATAGTCATGGCCAGACCAGCACGAATCATCATGGGTTTTCGACCGTATTTATCAGCAAAAATACCCCAGATAGGAGAAAAGAGCGCCGCAGAAATAGCAGAGACAGAAATAGCTAAGCCTGCATAAAAAGCGACTTGCTCACTCCCTACACCTATATTTTCCACAAAGATGGGCATAAAAGGCACAACCAAAGAAATACTGGCTCCTGTCAGAAAATTACCAAACCAGGCAATGCGCAGATTATCCTTCCAGTTAATCTCTGTCATCTTGCTTACCTCCCTCAAGCAGGGAGAACACCTGAGTAAGAAGCTGGTCCTGATTCCCATTATTATCAAGAATTTGGCTGACCAAATCTTTCTTTTTCTCTAAAGGCCACTGGGCTGCCAGACGAAATTCAGCTTCATCTTTGGACAAGTGGTCCCTTTCCATTAAGCGTTCTACTTGGACATCTCGGTCCACATAGACCAACCAAGTCTCATCAAACCAATAGACGTAGTCCTGCTCAAAAAGTAGGGGAATATCCATGAAGAAAATCTCTTCTGTCTGAGCCAATTGGTCTCTTAATGTAGCTAGTTCCTCACGGATAATCTCTCCTTGGATTTGCTTAGACCATTCTCGTTCTTCAGGATTTGAAAAGATAAGACTAGCTAGGAGAGGGCGATTGAGTTCTCCATTTTCAAGGATGATTTGTTGCCCAAAGTGCTGGACTAGAGCCTCAAACAGACGACCACCAGGTTTCTGTAGTTGGTGGACGACTGCGTCGGCATCCACTACTTGAAAGCCTTGCTTTCTTAGAAAATTTGTCACGGTTGACTTACCAGAGGCAATTCCCCCAGTGATTCCGATAATTTTTCCCATCAGCCCCTCCTTTGGCACTGAGGACAAAAATGGGTGCCTCGTCCGCCTAGTTGAATTTTTTCAATGATGGTGCCACAGCGTACACATTCTTGACCAGCCTTGTCATAGACCTGATGAAAATCCTGCATGGTTCCGTCTTCACCAAAGGCATTGGTATAAGTCCGAATGGTTGATCCACCTTTTTCAACAGCCTGTCCCAATACAGCAATGGTCTGGTCATGAATAGCTGTCGCTTTTGCTGCTGTCAAAGTCTGGGAAGGTCTAGCCGGATGAACCTGAGCTCGCCAGAGAACCTCATCCACATAGATATTGCCAAGTCCAGCTACCAAGGTCTGGTCTAGGAGATGGGATTTGATAGGCTTTTTGGACTTGGCAAGGGCAGCTTGAAAGACCTGCAAATCAAAGTCTTGTTCGCTTGGTTCAGGACCTAATTTTTTAGAAATAAAGTAGGCGTCTAAAAGGTCAGGAGCCAAGAGTTCCATAGTACCAAACTTGCGTACATCCTCATAAACAAGCGTGCCACCATCTTCAAACTGAAAGAAAACATGGGCATGCTTGCGTTCAGGAACCTGGTTCGGATAATAAAAATACTTGCCCTCCATCCGCAGATGGGAAATCAAGACCTTGTCTGTTAGGTAAAAAAGCAAATATTTGCCACGACGTCCCATTGACTCAACAACTTGACCAGGCACTTCCTTTTGAAACTCGTCCAAATCCGTCTTAATCATCTTGGGATAACGAATTTCTATACTCGAAATCTTCTTACCCAAAATCAATTTTTCCAAGCCACGTCGAACGGTTTCAACCTCAGGTAATTCAGGCATAAGTCCTCCTTCTGTAAAAACAAGAAGCAGGCATGAGCCCACCTCTACTTAGTATTCTTTTTCATTGTAGCCAAAGTCAGCTAAATCTAGCTTTTTATCGCGCCAGTTTTTCTTGACCTTGACCCATGTTTCTAGGAAGACCTTGTCTCCTAGCATGAGTTCAATATCACGACGGGCCATGCTACCGATTTTCTTAAGCATAGCACCACCTTTACCGATGATAATCCCTTTTTGACTATCACGCTCGACCATAATTGTTGCACGAATGTGAACCTTGTCTGTCTCTTCATCTCGTTTCATAGAATCCACAACTACTGCGACAGAATGCGGAATCTCTTCACGAGTTAGGTGCAAGACTTTCTCGCGAACCATTTCTGAAACCAAGAAACGCTCTGGATGGTCTGTAATTTGATCAGACGGGAAATATTGGAAACCTTCATCTAGATTTTCACTCAAAATATCCACTAGACGAGAGACGTTATTTCCTTGAAGGGCTGAGATTGGTACAATTTCCTTAAAGTCCATTTGATTACGGAAGTCATCGATCTGAGACAAGAGCTGGTCTGGATGGACCTTATCGATTTTATTCACCACCAAAATCACTGGAACCTTGGCAGCCTTGAGACGCTCGATAATCATATCGTCCCCCTTACCACGCGCTTCATCAGCAGGCACCATGAAAAGAACGGTATCCACTTCGCGAAGGGTACTGTAGGCAGACTCAACCATGAAATCTCCGAGAGCTGTTTTAGGCTTGTGAATCCCTGGTGTGTCGATAAAGACGATTTGTTCCTTATCAGTCGTGTAAATTCCCATGATTTTGTTGCGCGTTGTCTGCGCCTTGTCACTCATGATGGCAATCTTTTGCCCCATAACGTGATTTAAAAAGGTTGACTTCCCAACGTTGGGACGTCCTAAAATGGCTACAAAGCCTGATTTAAAAGTCATAATTTCCTCTTACTGTTTAAAATAATAAATCCCAGATTCGTGGGAGAAAAATCAATGCACCTGTTAAGGCTGCGAAAAGAGAGACCACTAATACCGCGCCAGCCGCCATATCCTTGGCATTTTTAGCCAGCATAGAAAAGTGATAGTGACTGGCCAAATCCACCACATTTTCGATAGCAGAATTGATAATTTCAAAGGCTACTACCAAGAAAATGCTCAATAGGAGAAAGAGCCATTCGATTCGTGACACCTGAAAAACAAAACCTGCAAGAATGACTACTAGAGCCGTCACGGCATGTTTTCGCATATTGCGTTCTTCCTTGATAGCAGTAAAAATTCCTGTGATGGCAAATTCTAAACTGGATACCAGGTCACGATTTTTCCATTTTCGTTTATTGTCTTGTGAGTCCATAGGCTGTCAAAATTTCTTCTTGTAAACCGAACATCTCCGCTTCTTCTTCCGGAGTGTAGTGATCATATCCATTGATATGTAAAAAGCCGTGTACTGCCAAGAAGCCCATCTCACGCTCAAAGCTGTGGCCGTATTCCTCGGCCTGCTCATGAGCCTTATCGATAGAGATGAACAGTTCCCCAATATAGGCATCAAACTCAGACATCATCTCTGCCAATTCCGGATTTTCAAGCAAATCTTCCTCGTCAAAGGCAATTTCCAACTCTGGCTTATATTCAAGGCTGATGACATCTGTCGGACGGTCTGTGTCACGGTACTCCAGATTAAGTTCATGACTACGCTCATTGGTCACAAAAGTGACTGCCATCTCCTTGTCTTCTTTGCCTAATTTTTGGGCTGCAAATTCCAAAATTTCTTGGGTTTGTTGCAACATTTCTTTTGAAACTTGACCAGTTTCATCTACCATTTCAATATACATGTGCTTCTCGTTTCTCTTTACTTGGCTTTATTATACCACATTTCCATGATTTTATTCTACCTTTTTGATATAATACTATGGAATACAATCACAAGGAGAGAACGATGTCATTTGACGGATTTTTTTTACACCACATGGTTGAGGAATTGCGAAGAGAATTAGTGAATGGTCGCATTCAGAAAATCAATCAACCTTTTGAACAAGAGTTGGTCTTGCAAATCCGTAGCAATCGCCAAAGTCATCGCCTGCTCCTTTCTGCCCATCCAGTTTTTGGACGCATTCAGCTGACCCAAACAACTTTTGAAAACCCAGCCCAGCCTTCTACCTTTATCATGGTTTTAAGAAAATATTTGCAGGGTGCCCTGATTGAATCGATTGAGCAAATGGAAAATGACCGTATTGTGGAAATGACAGTTTCCAATAAAAACGAGATTGGGGACCATATTCAGGCTACCTTGATTATCGAAATCATGGGGAAACACAGTAATATTCTACTGGTTGATAAAAGTAGTCACAAAATCCTCGAAGTCATCAAACATGTTGGCTTTTCACAAAATAGCTACCGTACCTTGCTTCCTGGGTCGACCTACATCGCTCCGCCAAGTACGGAATCTCTCAATCCTTTCACGATCAAGGATGAAAAGCTCTTTGAAATCCTACAAACACAGGAAACGACAGCTAAAAACCTTCAAAGCCTCTTTCAAGGTCTGGGACGTGATACGGCAAATGAATTGGAAAGCATACTGGTTAGTGATAAACTACCTACTTTCCGTAACTTTTTCAATCAAGAAACCAAACCATGCTTGACTGAGACTTCCTTCAGTCCAGTTCCTTTTGCAAATCAGGCGGGAGAGCCTTTTGCCAGTCTTTCTGATTTGTTGGACACCTACTATAAGGATAAGGCTGAGCGCGACCGCGTCAAACAGCAAGCCAGTGAACTCATTCGTCGTGTTGAAAATGAACTTCAAAAAAATCGACAGAAGCTAAAAAAACAGGAAAAAGAGTTACTAGCAACAGACAATGCTGAAGAATTTCGCCAAAAAGGAGAATTGCTGACAACCTTCCTCCACCAAGTGCCTAACGACCAAGACCAGGTTATCCTAGACAACTACTATACCAACCAACCTATCACGATTGCGCTTGATAAGGCCTTGACTCCCAACCAGAATGCCCAACGCTATTTTAAACGGTATCAGAAACTCAAAGAAGCTGTCAAATACTTGACTGATCTGATTGAAGAAACAAAGGCAACCATTCTCTATCTGGAAAGTGTGGAAACTGTTCTCAACCAAGCTGGGCTGGAAGAAATCGCTGAAATTCGTGAAGAATTGATTCAAACAGGTTTTATCCGCAGAAGACAACGGGAAAAAATCCAGAAACGCAAAAAACCAGAACAATATCTAGCAAGCGATGGCAAAACCATCATCTATGTCGGCCGAAACAACCTACAAAACGAGGAGCTAACCTTTAAAATGGCCCGCAAGGAGGAACTTTGGTTCCATGCCAAGGACATTCCTGGAAGCCACGTTGTCATCTCAGGCAACCTAGACCCATCTGATGAAGTCAAAACAGACGCAGCAGAACTTGCAGCCTACTTCTCTCAAGGTCGCCTGTCAAATCTGGTGCAGGTAGATATGATTGAAGTCAAGAAACTCAACAAACCAACTGGCGGAAAACCAGGCTTTGTCACTTACACAGGACAAAAGACCCTCCGTGTCACACCAGACCCTGAAAAAATCTCATCCATGAAAAAATCCTGATTTTACTTGAAATCAGGATTTTTAACTTACTATTCACTCAAATCATATCCAATTATAGGACTAATCTTTGCCACCTAGTTTCTCATTGATTTTCATCATCACACTAGCAATTTTTTCACCCCAATAAGGGTCTGAGGCATATTCAACATTCATACCAGACGCCTTGTTTCCAAGGAAAGTTCTGCCCCTATCGATATAATTTTCCTTAATCCACTTTGTTGCACCTAAAATTCCCTTATCCACATCATCAAATGTCTTGGCAGAAAGGTACGGGGTCGTATCAGGCTGTAATTCCAAAGAAATTATTCTTATCTTTGGCAATCTTGCTACGTCCCCAGTCGCTTTCTAAGGCACTATGGGCAAGGAGGTAAAGGGCATTGATATGATAATGTTCTTCGGCTTCCTTAAAGGTAGCTCCCTTATTTTCCAGGAGGCTATTATTAATATTTAGCAGACTAAATACCTTATCCAAGTCTTCAGCACTATAGTTTGTAGCCTCTGTCAAATCTTTAAAAAGGAAGGGATTTCCAAGGTTAAAACCTTCAAAATGCACTCCATCTGCCGAATAATATTTCTTGCCTACTTCCATATCAGAAAGATGAGCAGATACTGGGATACTAGCATTCTGAGCCACATAGTGATAAAAACGATGTCCATCACTCTCATAATAAGGGATAAAGTCCTTACTAGCATCTAGTGCTTGTAAATCTTCTGTTTTCATATAGCCTGACAAACCAGAAATAGTAATAGCCAGGCGCTTGTCATCACTTTTTCTATCCTTATCTAGCCAAACAACACTACCTTGCGATATATAGGACAGCTTTTCACCATCTGCATTATAGATATTTGCTGTGACAGGAACTACTTGATAGTAAGCAGCATTTTCGATTGTAGCTTTTTCTCCAAGCCATTTACCATCGCTTCCTAGCTGATGACCATCAATAGTCTCATTTTTCGCCATGTAACCACCGGATTTGAAGTAGTACCAGGCTTGACTTTTAGAATCGTATACCCATTCTTTCTCAGCCATTTTGCCATCAGATTTTAGATAAAACCATGACTCCTTATCCAAAATCCATTCATTGGCTGCCATATAGCCACCGGATTTTAGATAATAATAGTGACTATTTTCGAAAATCCATTCTTTATCAGCATGATTTCCATTTGCTTTGATGTAAAACCAAGATTGGTATTGTTTGTCAAAAAGCCAACCTTGCTGTACTTTTGCGCCACTAGCACTTACATAAGCCTGTTCAATCCACTGACTTGTCAGTAAATAACCACCAGATTTGAAATAATAGTCCTTGCCCTTAATTTGGAGCCATTCTTTCTCTGCGTGTTGTCCATCTGCTTTGATATAAAACCAAGCATCATATTGAGAATCATATACCCAGTCTTCTATTACCTTGGCACCTGTTGCACCAACATAGGAAGTACCTAGCCAAGCATTTCTTTTCACCTTTCCATCTTGGTCAAGATAATATAGGACTCCCTTGTCTTCTATCCATTCTGACTTGGCCATATAGCCGCCAGATTTGAGGTAAAAATAGTCATCACCTTGCTTTAGCCATTCATTTTCAGCATAGTTGGCATCTTCTTTTATATAAAACCAAGATTGATAGTGAGCATCAAAAACCCACTCATTAGCTGCTTGACTCCCATCTGCTTTCAGGTATTGTTTTCCTTGCCAAGTACCATCGCTGGCCAGTGCTCCTTCTGGTCTGGCTAAGAAAAATAGCAGGGCTAAAAAAATAAATCTCAATTTCTTCATAAACTTTCTTCCTCTGTTCTTTCCATTTTATTGTATCAAAATTCTCTATAATCAATATTACAAACTGATAAAAAATCAAGAACAGATTGATTGCAGTTTACCTCAGAGACTCTTTTACTTCCTTGCGTAGATTTTCTAGACTGCTGATACCATATTTATCCATAACCTTTGGTAAATTTTCGATAATATCAGGACAGGCGTAAGGATTGGTAAAGTTGGCTGTTCCAACTCCTATAACAGATGCTCCTGCCAGATACATTTCTAGGGCAGCTTCAGCCGAATCCACTCCTCCCATTCCAATGATAGGCAGGTCTGTTGTTTGGGCGACTTGGCGGATAAGTTTGAGGGCTACTGGAAAGACTGCTGGACCAGACATTCCACCTGTTCCATTGGCCAAGATTGGTTTTCTGGTTTTGAGGTCAAAACGCATTCCAACTAGAGTATTAATCATAGTCAAGCCACTTGCTCCTGCATCCTCTGCTGCCTTTGCGACAGTAACGATATCGGTCACACTAGGGGTTAATTTGACATAAACTGGCACATCAGAGGCTTCCACAGCTGCTTTCACCACATCATAAGCTAAATCTGGGTCTTGACCAATCAAAAGTCCATGATTACAGTGGTCAACATTGGGGCAAGAAATATTGAGCTCGATTGCTTTCACATTAGCTGCCTTGGAAATCCCATGAGAAACAGCTGCATATTCTTGTTTTGAAAAACCAGCTACATTGGCAATAATAGGAAGATTTGGATATTCTCTTTCCAGCCAAGTTAGCTTTTCGGCCAAAACAACTTCCAAACCAGGATTTTGCAAACCGATTGCATTGAGCATACCAGCGGGAGTTTCTGCCACTCTTGGAGTTGGATTGCCAAAACGGGCTTCAAGGGTTGTCGCCTTAATCATAATAGAACCTAAAAGGTCTAAATCATAATACTTGGCATACTCTTGTCCAAAACCAAAACAGCCTGATGCTGGAATGATCGGATTTTTCAAATCCAAACCAGGTAGAGAAACTTGTAAACGATTTGTAGTCATGATTTTCTCCTTATAATACAACAGTTCCTGTTCGGAAAACAGGACCATCTTCACAGACGCGTTGGCTGACCGTCTCGCTTTCTGGCACTTTTAGGACGCAGGCATAGCAAGCCCCCATCCCACAAGCCATACGAGATTCCAGAGATAGATAGGCTCTTGGGTGGTCATAAAAGGTTTGATTGATATACTTCATCATTCCAGGAGCCCCACATGAGTAAACAGCATCAAATTGACTGTCTAAATCCTTGATAACAACGGAAACATTTCCTTTAATGCCATAAGAACCATCATCTGTCGTTACAAATACCTGCCCATATTGAGCTAATTCCGTCTCTAAAATAACAGCATCCTTATTAGCAAAACCAAGAACTGTCACTACTTTCACACCACGCGCACGCAATTCCTTGGCTACTTCAAGTAAGGGCGGAACACCAATCCCCCCACCAACAAGGAGAACCTGGCTCTGCTCATCAAGGTCAGACAAGTCAAAACCATTTCCCTGAGGCCCCATCACATCAAGAGTATCTCCCTGACTTAAGGTTGAGAAAATAGCTGTCCCAGCTCCTTCAATCCGGTAAATGAGATGACACTGCTTGTTAACCTTATCAATAGACGAAATTGAAATAGGACGACGCAAAAGATGGGCATCATCAGGCACGCGCAGATGTAGAAATTGACCTGCTCGCATGGCTTCAACCATTTCCCCTTCTAGGACTAATTCAAAGATTGCTGGCGCGATTTCCTCCTGTGCAACCACCTTCATGGTCTCCAAACGAATTGCACCCAAACGTTTCTTACATGTGGGATTCATGACTTTTCCTCCTTAATTTTTAAGGGGATCAGACAAAGAAAAGACCTTGCTAGTGCAAGGCCTCAGTTAAAATCGTACAACACAAGAGAGCACACTCAAAAAGTCTCCTCTAGAAAATTGCACTATTCTTTTATCTGACACCTTGTGAGTCTCTCTGGACTCCCCTTAAAGGTTAAATTTTTACTAGTATACTCTTTCAGCTAAAAAAAGTCAAGTAGAAAACGAACATTCTACTTGACTTCACGAGATTATTTTTCACGAATGACTTCAACCTTGTAGCCATCAGGGTCTTTGACAAAGTAATAGTTTGGTGCAGTTCCTGGTAGACCATTTGGCTCAGTCACTTCATAGCCTTTGGCACTGTGCTCTTGATGAAGAGCTTCAAGATCAGGTGTACTTAGGGCGATATGGGCAAATCCATCTCCAATCACATAAGGACCGTGATCGTAGTTATAAGTCAACTCCAATTCATAGTCGTCACCCTCAAGTCCTAGATAGACAATCGTGAAGGCATGGTCTGGAAAATCTCTGCGACGCAATTCTTTAAAACCAAAAGCATCTTGATAAAATGCGATTGATTTTTCAAGATTTTCTACTCGCAAGCAAGTATGTAGCATTTTTGAAGCCATATTTTTCTCCTTTATTTTTAAAAAGACTGGGACAATCCTGTTCCAGTCTTATCTGTTATTATTTACCAAGTTTTGCTTTAGCTGCATCTGCAAGAGCTGTGAAAGCTGCTGCATCGTTAACAGCCAAGTCAGCAAGCATTTTACGGTTAACTTCGATCTCAGCCAATTTCAAACCATGCA
>SKEG01000674.1_pt1 | contig 33444 bp, 39 predicted proteins | sample 4826631 | NCBI WGS metagenome assembly SKEG01 (sample SAMN11008815, study PRJNA524170) | human gut metagenome | biome: Human fecal sample; material: Feces; isolation source: fecal sample from pouch patient p26, p34, p50 | host: Homo sapiens | place: Israel: Tel-Aviv | collected 2016-11-02
CCGTTTTGGTCAGGATAATGTTGTCGGCAAACTTGGGTGCCATGAACGGCTCAATATCCTTGGCGGTACCCCACCGAGCAGAGCCGTACTCCATGCCGTGCCGGTACTTCTTGGCATTTTTGCCACGCAAATAGACCGCCAGCCGTAACCCTGCGCCGCAGCACAAGCCCACCAGCAAATCGAGCGGATGCAAGCTGGGCAGCGGGTTCGCAAACGCCAGCGGAACGGTGCCCATCATGGACATGATCTTATCACCCAGTTCCTTGCCCTCGGCAAGCCGCCACGCTTCGCCAAAGTTGGTTGCCACCAGCCCCAGCAAAATATAGGGCAGATACAGTGCCATCAGCTTTGTCAGCTTTTTCGTGGTCACAGTCCACGCTCCTGTTCCTTATGCCGGACTTTGCCGGGGAGTTCTGCCGCCGCCTGCACCAGTTCATGCAGTTTTGCCAGCACCGAGGGGCGTTTGTCCTTGTTCAGCAGGGATGCCGAATACTCTTTGAACGCCGAGTTGAAGGCTTCTGCGTCCGGGGCTTTGAAAAAGACCAGATACCGGGGCGGCACCTCGGAGGTGTCCTTACGGATGGCGTAGTCGATGCCGTACTTTTTGGCATAGCGTTCCAGACCACGGATGCCGGTCTTGCTGATCTCCACGCTGGACACGCCCCGGTTCTGCCGCAGAAGAGTGCGGACGCTCTGCTTACCTTGGGATGCCTTGGACTGGTACAGCCGAAACGCCGCTTTAACTGCCCGCAGGACAGTCCGGGCAGACAGCTTGGTGGTGGAGATCATAATGTTGAATGACTTCTGTTCGATTTCTTCCTGCATCGTTACCACCTCCTGCACAGAAAATCGTCTTATCGGTCATGTTCCACCGGGGGCTTGCTTACAGCCTTTTCTGCGTCATTCTGAACCGATTCATCCGGAACCGGAATGACCATCAGGCGACGCCCCAGAGGGAGAAAAGCTTCGGGTTGATGAAATTCTTCTTCATACTTCTGCGCCAGCTCCGGAGAGAGCGACACAAAATCTTCCTCTCCCAGCCCCACCACCAGAAAGGTTCCGGCAATGACATCGTACATCAGCCCGTCCTCGTCCCACAGGGCACGATTCAGGGGTAGACCCATGAGCTTGCCGTCATCGGCATAAACGATGGCAACCGGGTCGGCAAAGGGATAGCTTGCGCCGATGGAGCCGCCCACAGCCTGCTGCAAAGACTTCAGGTCGTTATCGATCTCGACCTGCTGCGGATACTGTCCCGGCGCAATTTTCAGCACGGACAGGGTGTTTTCATTCTGTTCCATTATCATTCTCCTCAAAGATGGTGCTCTCCTGCCCGGCGTGGGCAGCGTTCAGCAGAGCCGCCACGAAGAAGCCGAAAATAGCACCCGCTTCAAAAAATGCGATACCGATAAAAAAGTTCAGCATGGCACACCTCAGTCGATGCAGATGCAGGTCAGCTTCTGACCATCCGCCATCAGGGTGGTGCTGTGATCTTCCAGATAGGTCTGAAAGCGATAAATGTCCTCCACCGTCAGGGACACGATGGTACTGTGCCCATCGGTGCGGTAGAAGATGACCGGGCCGGTCAGGTACCGCTTGCCTGCCAACTTGAGGACCTGCGCCGGATTGTAGCTGATAAACAGCGGCGCACCCTTCACGGAAATCAGGGCATCGTCCTCATCAAAACAAGGCAGAATGGAAGGGGCATCCTCCTCCACGATAATGGTCAGTTCCATGTCCGGGCCGATGGCGGCAAGGTAGACATTCTCGCTTACCATTTCGGTCAGGCAGGATGCCGCCTGTTTCAGCATGGACAGGATGTTCACATCCACCGTGATCTGCGGGGCGTGAGTTGCGGAGTGAAAAGGGATCGTATTGTTCATAGGCGTTACCTCCAAATTTTGCAAACAAAAAAGACCCCATCGGGTCTCTTGGTTCAGTCTGCGCTCAACGCGCTTCTTCCTGCTTCTTTTGTTTTGCCTGCTGCTTTTTCAGTTGCCACTGGTCGAGCAGCTTGATGATGATGTTTTCCATCTGTCGGGGCGTGTAGTTGCGCGGAAAGTATTTCCGCAGAGTTTCGTTTTTGATGGTCACGGTGTCCAGTTCGCTTTTCTTTTCCTCGTTCATAATGTCGTAGACAGCATCGTAGTCAAACTCGCCCTGCTGTGCCAGCTTTTTTATCCGAATGGCTTGCGAAAGAGAGGGCGCATTCTGGGAAGCATCCATTGCTTCTAAAAAATCTTGCTGCTGTTTTGCATCAAGATAAGACAATTCGACCGCAGGGTTAAAAGAGATTTTCTTTTCGTCCACCATGTCCAGTAGTTCAGGGACAAGATTGGTGAGCCGAATGAAACGCTGGACTTGTCTGCCGCTTTCATCAGTGGCTTTTCCGACTTCATCAGCGGCTTCCAACTTCCCGACAACTTGTCGGGAAGTTAAATCTGACCTAGCACCTTGATTTTTTATCGCATCCAGCTTCATCTTGTACGCAAATGCCCGCTCACTCGGTAGGATGTGTTCTCTCTGCAAATTGGAATCGACCATCAATATCGTGGCGGCATCATCCTTCATATTGCGCACAATGACTGGCACGGTGTCCAGATGGGCAAGCTCTGCGGCGTGTTTCCGGCGGTGCCCGGAGATGATCTCGTAGCCGTCACCGTCCGGGCGAGGTCGGGCAATCAGCGGAGCCAGTACGCCGTACTGTGCGATGCTTTCCACCGTCCGGGTCATAGCTTCATCGTCCAGCACTTTGAAAGGGTGGTTGGTGAAGGGATGCAGCGCATCAATGGGAATCTGCTGTACCTGTTCCCGTTGCTCCTCCTGTCGGTTTTCCTCGGTGGAAAACAGGTCATCTAGCCCTTTCAGAGCTAAGTTTCCGCTGTCGATCGGCATCCGTCAGCACCTCCTTCGCAAGAGATTGGTAGGCTTCTGCCACCTTGCCTTTGGGGTCATGCTGGAAAATGCTCTTGCCTGCCGCACTGGTTTCCGCTGCTCGGACGGAGCGTGGGATGGTCTGTTCGAACACCTTCAGGTGTTTTCCGTATGCCTGCCGAATCAGATTACTGATCTGCTTTCCATAATTGGTGCGGCTGTCGGTCATGGTCAGCAGGATTCCCTCGATTTTCAGCTTCGGGTTGATCTGCCGCCGAACCTTCTGCACCGTCTGCAAAAGCTGTTCCAGACCTTTAGCCGAAAGATACTGCGCCTGCACCGGAATCAGGGCAGCGTCTGCCGCCGCCAATGCGTTGGTCGTCAGCATCCCCAGCGAGGGCATACAGTCCAGCAGAATAAAATCGTACTCCCGCTTGGCACTGTCCAGCACCTGTTTCAGCATCTTTTCCCGGTTTATGCTGTTCACCAGAGCCACCTCCAGCCCTGCCAGTTCGATGTTGGCAGGGATCAGGTCAACGCCCTCCGCATGGTGCAGAACGCCTTCACCGGGCTGGATGGGCTGGTCGTTCATGGCTTTTGCCATCAGGGTGGAAAGGGTGGTGGGCAGTTCATCGGGCTGCTGCCAGCCCATGCTGATGGTCAGGCTGCCCTGTGGGTCAGTGTCCACCAGCAGAACTTTCTTGCCCTCCATCGCCAGCCCGATGCCCAGATTTTCACAGGTGGTGCTTTTTCCCACACCGCCTTTCTGGTTTGTGACTGCAATAATCGTAGCTTTCTTTGCGATAACATCACCTCCCCGGAGAACCGCGCGCAAAGTCGTGGTTCGTTTTGTTCTGATAGTAGAGATTCATGGTGGTGGGCGCATTGTAGAGCATCGCCAGCAGGTACTGCTTCATGTTCCGCACCGGGGCGGTGTTCTCTGCCAGAGAATCCAGCACAAAACGGATGTGGTCAGCGTTCAGCTTTTTCAGCCGGCTGCGTACCACCTCGGTGGGCTTGTCATCTCCGGCGATCCGCAACATCTTGCGTTTGGTGGAACAGGTGTCCACAAGCAGGTCTATGATCTGATAGATGGTGTCCTCATCGTCCGGGCAAAGCCGGAGCAGCAGTTCCACCTCTAACGCCTGATAAAAATAATCCTCAAGCTGCTCCCGGATGCCCTCGGAATAGATAGGGTCAGGATCGTTCCACTCTGTTTTATTCTTATCAGTCTTATTTGCTTGCGGTTTTAGCTGCTCCAGAATTGCGCTTTCGGCAGCACCAGAATTGCTGTTTGGGCAATTCTGTACTTGCGCTTTTGGCAAGCCGGAGGAAAAGTCCTTGACGTAGATCAGGCTGGGTCTGCCCAGACCACGGCGCTTACGCTCGATGAGGTCAATGTCCTCCAACTCCCGGAACAGCTTGACCGCCTTGTGCTCGGCGCAGCAGAGGGATTCCTGCACTTCCCGGACGGTGTAGATGATATACACCCGTCCCTGCTCGTCCAGCCATCCGTTCTTGACCGACAGGCTCATGCGGTCCAGTAAGATGCCGTACAGCGTCCGGGCATCGGTGGAGAGCTGCCGGAAGCGGCAGTCTTGGAACAGTGCTTTCGGGATGCGGAAGTAGGAGAACAATTCGCCCGACTGCCCGTAGAAGTAGTCCAGCGTCATTTGGTGTGTCCTCGGATTTTCAACTGTATGGGTGTGCTCATGTGGAAAAACACCTCCTTTTTTGTGATATGGAAAATTTTTTGAAGTTCCATTTTTGAGAAAAAATGGATGGAAAAAAGATGAAAAAATGCGTTGTAGTTTGTTCCGAAAACTGCAAAAGCAAAAATGTGTTATTTTCTGAAAATATTACGAAAGGGATAAAAAATCGAATGCTTGAAAAAATAAATAACGTAAATGTGCGTTTTCTTGTACTCTCTGTTTATAAAGTGCAGAACAGGCTGCGATCAAAAATCCCAGAAAGTAAGATTGTTGCATGAAGATGCACTAATCCTGCAAAACATGGGAAGATAAGCGTATAATAAACCCTCCCCGGTGAAACTGAATGGTTTTGCCGGGGAGGGTTTTGTAGTTATAAGGAGAAAAAGAATTATGCCGGATAATAAAGAACATAAGGCGGATAAAGAAATAAGTGTGTGGCAAAAAATCGAAGAAATTCTGAAAGAACCATCATACAAGATTGCGTGGAAGTTTGATGAAGCAAAGAAAATTGATGTAAAGGTTAATTTTAAGCAGTTTTGCATTAGAAAGTGGGCAATGGAAAGAAAGATAGATCTGTCGAGTTATAAGGACAGCGAAATTACAAATAATGATTTTCTGAAAATAGGGAGAAAGGCTGTAGATGATAACAAATTGCAAAATGACAAAGATGAATCTGAAGTGGATAATATACAACGCCGAATAGAAAACAGATTGAATATAATTATCTATGGCTGTGCAAGGCCTCAAAACAATCGGCGTATTAGTGTGGGAAAGAATACAGAGCTCAATGTGAAAAGCATGGTTTTCTTTGATGAACTTTTAAAAATTGATGCGAGAACGTTGGAAAGATTGATTAGACTTTCGGAAATTGGATTAAAAAGGGTGGCATGGGATCCAAATGATAGACATCTTGAACTTGACGAAGAAGGGTTCTGGGGAACTGTGGGTGAACCGAATCCAAAAGCTGATTATTACGAAACACTTATTGTTCAGGGACTTCGTGCGCTTGAAGATGTCAAAAGAATCAAGCTGGATAAAAAGAAAATAGAGGAAAGAATTGCATTATTGTACCCATGGGCTGATGAACGCATTTATAAGTCCTCAGAGGGAATATGGCGTCTTGATAATATGGAGCAAACACTTGCTAAGTTTGAAGAGGAATATCCGAGAGATGATTTACAGAATAAAGAGGTGTATAAGCGCATAGACAAAAGTATTTTGAAATGTGAGAAGGAGTTAATGCAATGTATTGAGAGACTTTATCATGTTAGAGAAAAGAAGGTAAAGCTCTAAATGTGACGAAATAATGAAAAAAGCGTTAACAAGTCCATGAACGTAACCGAAAAAAGGACTTGTTGACGCTTTTTTTGTTTGCTGACACAAGTGAATTGTTAACAAATGGTGCTTGAGGAGATATGAAATATTGGCATATACTAGAATTTTCGGGTCGTTCAAAGTGATTTATAATAATGGCGTGGAAGACATAAAAGCGATGTCTAAAGCAAATTATTATTTATTTGGGAGGTCACAATCATGACACAGAAGAACAATGAAAACATCTACAAAGCGCTGAAGGAAGAGGAACGCACTCTGTCAGAAAAAAATTTTGTATGGATGAAAAAAGCCTTCAAAAGAAAAGAAAACTATGCAGCTCTTGGAAATATGGGTGGTAAACTTGTATTTTGCGAAGGTGAATATCCTTCCTACCTTGAAGGCTTTCGGATGATTATTTTCAAAGATGGAAAGCAGATTGCCGTATACAACTGGAAAACTGAAGATGGGATTGATGATTTTCAGGGTCTTTTCAGTATGAAAACCGACAAATCTGGGAAAATCTTCTTCTGCCTTATTCTCAGAGGAGATGTACCACTTATCATTGGTCATACCGAAGATATTGAACAGGAGACTCACTACGAGCTTTTGGTTCATGCTTGGGATACGGAAACTGGATACATCTGGGTTGGTGACAACCAGGATGGTGGACTGACGAGAATTGATTACCTCATTTCTGGCAATACGACAGGTAAGCAGAACTGCATCGAGAATCTTATCGCGCAAAGCTACGTTCAGAAAACTTCTAAGGAGGAAGAAAAGCATGAATAAAGCCGAATTCAAGGAAAAACGAAAGAAATTGCTTGAGCAGCGTGTCCGGCCGACTGAAGGGACAGAAGCTGTGTCCGCATGGGATTACGATTTCAATGATTCTAATGAAGTTCTCCAGTCTGGTGAGGTTGAGCTATTAGAGAATATGACGTCGATTGTCCCTGAGGATAGACCGAAGACCGGCGAGATATTTAAGGAGAAACGGAACAAGACACGGCATAAGTTGGATGCGCCGATACTCTCCGAACAGCTTTCGGACTATCCCGGTTCTCTCAATGCGAGAGATGCAGTACCACCAATGGTCTTGATGATGGATGACGTACCAGATGATGTGCAGAAAAGCACATTGTCTGATCCAGTAAGTCTTCCAACACCAGAACTGGCCGTCAAGAAAGTTTCTAAAGATCAGTCCCTCGTGGACTTGACAAGGGAAGTGAAAAAACACGTCCACATCATTTCCTATGGAAATACGCTGTATTATTACAACAACTATTACTACACACAGCTTGATGCAAAGCAACTGATCAAGCTATATCGTAAGTATGTGGACTATGAACTCAATAATGAATCCAGCCTCCATGGGTATAAGGATCTCTACGAGTGTTTCTTGACGGATCCCCAAATTGAGTGCAGTGAATCGGAAAATGGGCCGATTTATGCACCTTTGAAAAATGGTGTCTTTGAACTTGTAGAGTGTAAACTTCACCCACACAGCCCTGATCAAGTAACTTTTACCTACATTAAGGCAAAATATGCTCCGAAGGCAGAATGCCCGATATTTGAGGGCTATTTGCATCGGGTCACGGGCGGTGATCCCCAGCTGATGGAGCGATTTTGGATGGTAATTGGGTATTTGCTTATCTACCCTGCACGAGGAAAGTTCTTTATTTTCATGAAAGGCGTCGGAAATAGCGGTAAGAGCGTTCTGGGAAGCTTTATCCGAAGCCTGTACCCTAAAGAGTCTATCAGTAGCATCAGACTCAAGAATCTGACAAACCAATTTGGAATGGCTTCCCTGGCAACTTCCGTTATCAATTTCGATATGGATATGTCTAGCTCAAAAATCGACGATGAAGCAGCTTCTCGGCTGAAACAAATCACTGGAGGAGATTCAATGAATATTCCACGAAAATATCGCGATGATGCGCTGCTGGAGAGGCGTATAAAGTTTGTCTTTTCAAGTAATCACCCGCTCATCATTGACGGAGAGGATGAGGCACTCATCAAGCGTATTGTATATCTGCCCTTTAATTATGCAATCCCGGATAATCAGCAAGACCCGGATTTGGGAGACAAAATCTGGGCCGAGCGGGACGCAATTGTTACAAAGGCACTGTATTATGCGCGAAAGCTCGTTCAGCGCAACTACATCTTCCCGGAGATTCCTTATGTGGACAGCGCGAAGTACTCGCCTGTAAAAAGGTTTGTGCAAGAAATCTGTGATACGAGCAATATAAATGCTGAAGTGGCTTTGTCTGACTTATACGAAGCCTACCTGGATTTTTGCAAGGAAAAGAATATAGGAGCGTGCACAGACTCGGATTTAAGAAGGACGTTGATTGCGATGGGATTTGAGCACGGACGTTCCCGGTGCTCAGGTGAAGGAATGATTGCACACGAACACCCTGTGTCAGCGTTCCGAGGAATCCGCCTTCGTCCGTAACGTCTGACTTCTCAGTGATATGTTATATCTCTAATCACCAAGCACAATCACAAACACTATGGAGGTGTCACGATGCTGAACGTTGACGAAAAGGCGATGGCCTATTGTCTGATCGAAGCTCTTTTTGCGGCAGGACTGCTGAACCTGCCCACCTATCAGAACTTCCTTCGGATGAAGCGTGAGCAGGAGGAAGAACCGCCTGCAAAGGCTTCGTAAGCGACAGAGAGAGGCTCTGGTGGAGAATTCTGCCAGAGCTTTTCTTTTTATCCTGAAATCTCAAAATGTGGAGGTAAAATATGCGAGTAGCAGTATATGCGCGTGTCTCAACCGAACATGAGGCACAGATCAATGCACTGGGAAACCAGTTGGAGTGGTATAAAATTGAAGGCTCCCGGCACTCGGACTGGGAAATCGTGGAGGTCTATGTGGATCAAGGCATCACCGGAACACAGGCACAGAAGCGGCCAGAGTTTTTGCATATGATAGAGGATGCAAAGAAAGGTAAATTTGACCTTATCATTACCCGTGAGGTGAGCCGGTTTGCACGAAATACAGTTGATACGTTGTCCTATATCCGTGAGTTGAAGGCTGTGGGCGTGAATCTATTTTTCATCAACGATGGTATCAACACGGCCACCGATTATGGTGAGCTTCGGTTGACGATTATGTCTTCCTTGGCACAGGATGAAAGCCGAAAAATTTCAGAGCGCGTCAAGGCGGGGCAAGAAATCAGTCGGGAGAAGCATGTTTTGTATGGCAACGGAAATATCTTGGGATACCGCAGAGAGAATGGAACCTATGTTCCAGATCCGGATCAGGCACAGACCGTAAAACTGATTTACCAGATGTATTCGACTGGAAAGGTTGGGCTTCAAAAAGTGGCAGCAGAATTATACAGGCTAGGCAGATTGGATGCAAGCGGCCATGTTTCGTGGGACGCTTCCAAGGTGAGCCGGGTGTTACATAATGCGACCTATAAGGGTTGTATCTGCTACAATAAATCCCACAGTGACGGCTACTTGACGCAAAAACGTGTCAAAAATCTGGACGAAAGCAGCTACGTCTATGTGAAAGGCGATTTTGAACCGCTGGTGTCAGAAGAAACGTGGGACAGGTGCCAGCAGATTCTGACTTCAAAATCAGAACGAGTAATCGATGAAAACGGAAAGAAGCACAAGTATATGCGGAACACGCCGAAATCCATCTGGACGGCAAAATTGCGTTGCAGTTGCGGTGCAGGATTTATTCAGTTCAAGTGGCGTGTGAACCGGGATGGTGCTGTAATTCATGGATTTCAGTGCTACCGCCGTACACGCAGGCCGAGCATCAGCTACTTGCAGGAACATGGCCTTGATTTGAGCATCAGCTGCCAAATCAAGGCCATCAGTGAGTGGAAGCTGGATTTGATGGCGGCAAAGGTGTTTGAACATCTCACATTTGACAAAGGCAAGACCGTCAAAGAGGTATACCGGATTCTGAACCGCTGCATGGCAGAGGAAAAGACTGTGCGTATTTCCAGAAAGGCAATGCTGGAAAAGAGCATCGCTAAGCAGAGAGAACGGCTGGACAAGTATATTGACCTGTGTGCTGATGGCATCATCACCAAACAGGAACTTATGGAACGTCGCAAAGGCTTAGACAACCAGATCGCAGATCTGCAATCTCAGTATGAGAGCGTAGAACAGGAGGATGAACGCAGTGGAGCGCTGGACATGAATCTGATCTCGCAGAAGCTGGATGAATGGCAGCGGGCATCAAAGAACGATGTTGATCGGGAGCTTATCAACAGCTGTGTGGCGCAAATCACGCCTTTGACAAATGAAGAATTTCGCTGGGTACTCGACTTTCAGATGTCAGAGGTACAGGCGAGAAATGCCGCAGCATATACGATGGATGGCTTTGTAGAGATGGCACGCTTTTCGATTTCCTTCGAGGAGGCAAAGGCTTTTAAGGCATCCCGAAATCAGGGAATCCGCAAAAATGAATGGCAGGATCTCACGGTGGTTGTGGGAATCTGGTCGAAAACGCAGAAGTAGAAGACTGTGTCAGCTGTGCCGGTTGTGTCAGAGATTTTCAAAACAAGTTTTTTATATCCTTATATCTCCACCCATAAAACACCTGAAAGACACGAAAACATAAGACTGATTCGCAAAAACACGGACACATCGGACACACTTGGTACAAGTTAGGCGTATCTGAAGCAGATATAATGATATATTATACCCTTGGATAGAAAGACCAGTAAGCAACCACATCAGCTTACTGGTCTTTGATTTTTACAGAAAAACGGAGGAAAAATCAATGGCAGAAATCTTTGAAAAAGTATTGGTGGAGGTGATGAAAGCAGTCGGAAAAGGTGCTGCGAAAATCATTGTCTGGACGGCTCATCAAATCGAAAAGAAATAAGATAATCAAAAATTTTGGAGGTAAAGATTATGTCCGCAAATGTTGAAACGATGTTCTCTGTCCGTGAGACCCCTTGGCACGGCCTTGGCCGTATCGTGATGGATGCCCCTGCAAGCCGTGAAGCCTTGGAGCTGGCCGGTCTGAATTGGCAGGTAGAGAGCCGCAATATCTATTCTGGCACGGGTGCTATGATCCCCGGCTATCGTGCCAATGTCCGCAGCACCGATGATGCTGTTCTGGGTGTGGTGTCTGACCGCTACCGCATTGTGCAGAACGAAGAAGCATTCCAATTCACCGATGACTTGCTTGGTGAGGGTGTCACCTATGAAACCGCAGGCTCTTTACAGGGCGGCAAGAAGGTATGGATGCTGGCGAAGCTGCCGGAGAAGTACATCATCGCCGGAGATGAAGTAACCCCATATCTTGTGCTCTTTAACAGTCATGATGGCAGTTCTGGTGTCAAGGTCGCCATGACCCCGGTTCGTGTAGTCTGCCAGAACACCTTGAATCTGGCTCTGGGTACTGCAAAGCGCATCTGGACTGCTCGCCACACTGAAAATGTTCTGCTCCGGGTACAGGATGCTCGTGAAACCTTGCAGCTCGCCAACAACTACATGGGTGAGCTGGGCAAGGGCATCCATGAGCTGACCACCATCAAGCTGTCTGACCGCAAGGTGCAGGAGTTTATCAACGAGTTCTTCCCCATCACGGATGACTTAACCGATGGCCAGAGGAAGAACAACCTGCGCTTGCAGGAAGATTTGAAGGCTCGCTACTACAATGCACCTGATCTGGAATGGGTTGGCAAGAACGGCTGGCGGTTCGTAAACGCTGTTTCCGACTTTGCTACCCATGCAGACCCCATCCGTAAAACTCGCAACTACAACGAAAATCTGTTCCTGCGCACCGCAGAGGGCAATCCCATGATCGACAAGGCTTACAAGATGGTGCTGGCAGCAGCCTAAAGGAGTGAACTATGAATGATGTGAGCAACCGGGCTGTCCGGGAATTTTCTGAGTTCCTTGACCGCATCGAAATCAATTTTCCAAAACCTACCTGTACCACAGCATACGAGATCACGATGAAAAGCACCATTGTCAGTGCCTTGATTACGCTGGACACCGAAAAGCAGATGGACGAGCGTTTCTGGAACCATCTCCGGGTGCAGCGGAACATTCTGGATTTCCTGTATGCCCTCTGGCTGGACGATGACCGTACCTTGGTGGATGAGTTTTCCACGATTATCAAGGACTTGGTGGAATACGATTTCTCCATTGCAGAAGAACAGATGAAAGAGAGGCTGAACATTGCATGAAAAGGCTTGTATCTACACGGAACCTGTCCAAAGAAGATTGGCTCCACTACCGCAAATGCGGCATTACCGGCACGGATGCCGGGGCTATCCTTGGCCTGAATCCCTACCGTTCTGCATTTCAGGTGTACCACGATAAAATCAGCGATACCACTGAAAATATCGACAACGAGGCTATGCGGCAGGGGCGTGACTTGGAGGATTATGTAGCGCAACGCTTCACCGAGGCCACCGGTCTGAAAGTACGACGTGCAAATGCCATTTACCAGAGCGAGGAACATCCGCTGCTTCTGGCAGACTTCGACCGCCTGATCGTTGGTCAGAAAGCTGGATTGGAGTGCAAAACGGTCTCACCGTTTTCTGCGGACAAGTGGGCGGATGGGAAAATCCCGGCTCACTATCTGGCGCAGGTTGACCACTACTTAGCCGTCAGCGGTTTCGACTGCTGGTATGTGGCGGCTCTGATTTTCGGCAGAGAGCTGGTGATTCACAAGATCGTGACAGATAAGCAGGTGCTTTCTGATCTCATTGATAAGGAAGAACTTTTCTGGACGAACCATGTCGTGCCGCAGATTCCCCCTGCACCCAACGGTTGCGATTGTGACACCCAGCAGATCAACCAACTATATGAGGTGGATGACTGCGACAAGACCGCTGACCTGAGTGCCCTGCATGGACTTCTGGATAAGCGGCAGGAGCTTTCCGACCAAATCGAGCAGATGGAACAGGAGAAAACGGCTATCGAGCAACAGGTCAAGCTGCAAATGCAGGATGCCGCCTATGGCACAGCACCGGGCTATAAGGTGTCGTGGGTGTCCTCCGAAAGCAAGCGTGTGGATTCCCAACGCCTGCGGAAAGAGCAGCCGGACATTTTCAACCAATACAGCAAAAATGTAAGCAGCCGCAGGTTTACCATCGTTCATGCGGCATAATTGTATGGCGGCAGAGAGCAGCTTCTCTGCCGCCTTTTTTCTTGGAGGTTTGATTATGGCTACAGAAAATCCGTTCGTAAAATTATTCGCTATCGACTTCAAAGATCATCTGGAAGTCAAGAAGTCCGGCAATACCGAGCTGAAATATGTAAGCTGGGCGTATGCCTGGGCAGAGGTGAAAAAACTGTATCCCTCTGCCAGCTATGAGGTCAAGAAATTCAACGGTCTGCCCTATGTTTATGACCCCATAACCGGCTTCATGGTGTATACCTCGGTCACGATTGAGGGCGTTTCGCACGAAATGTGGCTGCCGGTACTGGATGGCGCAAACAAAGCCATGAAAGCCGTGCCTTATACCTACACCACCCCGAAATGGGACTACAATCCGCAGACCCGCCGCCGTGAAAAGATCGGCATGGAAGAACGCACCGTAGAAGCAGCCTCCATGTTCGATGTGAATAAGGCCATCATGCGGTGCTTGGTGAAGAACCTTGCCATGTTTGGCTTAGGTCTGTATGTCTATGCCGGAGAGGATTTGCCGGAGGATGCTGCACCGCAGCCGGATGCCGAACCACAAAGGCAGCCGAAACCGAAATCCACCAGCCAAAAGCAGGAACAGCCGCCGATGCCCTGCATCTGCGCCCGGTGCAACCAGCCTATCAAGAGGGTCAAGCTGAAGGATGGCTCCATCATGCAAGCGGCAGAGTTTGCCGCCACCCATGAGGGAATGTGCGCTGACTGCTACAAAGCCACCAGATTGAACGTAGCATAAGGAGATTTCAAAGTGAAAGAAGCAAAGATCAAAGTTCTTGCTCTCCTGCCGATGGAACTGCCAAAGGAAATCGAACTGAACAACACCCTTGAAGCCATGCAAAACTTTGTAGGCGGGCTGATCGAATGCATTACCTTACGTGACACCGGTTCAGAGGTCACACTGGTCTGCAATGATGAAGGTAAGCTGCTCGGCCTGCCGTTCAATCGTCCGCTGTGGGATGGTGCCGATGTTCTTGCCGGGCCGGGATTTCTGGCCGGATGCGACAACGAAGGAAATATGACTTCTCTGCCGCAGAGCGCAATGGACTTCTACAAAGAGAAATTCAGAGCTTTTATCATTGAAATCTAAGGAGGACAGATTATGACCTTTAATGCAATGACCGAACACTACGAAGAGATCACGGTTTGCGGAAAGCCTGCGCTGTTCACCAGCATCCGCATCAAGAGAGATACCATTTCGGATGGTCTGTATGCCTACGATGTTCGGCATGATGACGAGTGCCGGGGCATCCCTTGTGAGATCGCGCCCTTTGTGATGGTCAACCACTGGGGCACCATTATTCTTGCGGAACCGCTGGAACTGCCGGACGATGGGCGGCGATATATTGACGAGGAAACGGATTGGAACTATGCTCCGTTTGGAGGAACAGAGAAAAATCAAAAGCCATGCGTCACAGTGGAAGAATTTATAAAGACCTATGTGAAGCAGGAATGACAGAAAACTTGTGCCGGAAAAGTATTAAAAATGCCGTAGAGGTAAAAGCGTATCAAATTCTCTATCATTTGAGAGAGTTGTATCAGCAAATCGGCAACGCTAAAATGACGAACGGCATTTTTGATACAGAAAGAAAAGAGTTATGAGTATTTATGGCTATTGCAGAATTTCCACTGCAAAACAGAGTATCGACCGCCAGATCCGCAACATCAAGGCAGAATACCCGACTGCCCATATCGTGCAGGAAGCTTACACCGGCACATCCATTTTTCGCCCGGAGTGGCTGAAGCTCTATCGGATTTTGAAAGCCAGTGATATGGTGGTATTCGATTCAGTATCCCGGATGTCCAGAAATGCAGAAGAAGGTTTTACTCTGTACGAAGACCTTTACCACAGGGGCATCCGGCTGGTGTTCTTGAAAGAGCACCACATCGACACCGAGACCTACAAAAAAGCCCTGTCCGGCAGCATTGCCATGACAGGGACGAATGTGGACTTCATCTTGAAGGGCATCAATGAATATCTGATGGCGTTGGCCAAGGAGCAGATCAAGCTGGCCTTTGAACAGTCCGAAAAAGAAGTTGCCGATCTGCACCAGCGCACCCGTGAGGGCCTTTTGACCGCCCGGCTGAACGGCAAGCAGATTGGCTGTAAGAAAGGCATTGGCTTTGAAACCAAAAAGTCCAAAGTAGCCAAGGAGAAGATCCGTATCCATTGTAAGGCGTTTGGCGGTACATTGGATGACATGGAGTGCATGAAATTGACTGGACTTGCCCGGAATACCTATTATAAATATAAGCGGCAGATTCGGGAGGACACAGAAATGAAGGATTGACTTCTATGTAGAAGAAGCGCTGCAAAAGCGGACAGAAGGAACACGGTACATTCAAAATGAGAATGCCGTGTTCCTTTTTTGTGGCTTGTGTAGGATGGACAATCATACCGTCCAGCCAAATCTGTATAATGAGGGCAGAAAAGTGACGGAATCATAAGACAGAAGGAGAAGAGCGTATGAAAAAATTTTTGATGGTACTGTTGAGCATTGCATTTGTGCTGAATCTTGCAATTGTGATTGGGTTGATAGGTGGATATGGTTCGCCCCGCCGGGCGCTTTACACCATCACAGACGAGCTGATGAACAGTGCCTATCGGTTCAAAAGAGGTTGGCAATTTAAGAACAGTCTACCTTGACTTTTTAGGAGATGGACAGGCTGTCTGTCCATCTTTTTTTGTATACTGTGGTTGTGCAAAAGAGACAAAATTTTTTTTTGTAATTCCGTGAAACGACAAAACTTCACACAAAGAATTGCAGCGATAGTTGTGTTGTGTTACAATGAGCAGAGAAGGAGAATGAACTGTGCGTAATAGTAGATTGGACCGTATACTCTATATCCAACAGGTGCTGGTACAGGGCGGTGTGCTGAACAAACAGCAGACGGCTGATCGCTTCGGTGTCAGTGAGAAAACCATCCAGCGCGACCTTGACACCCTGCGCAATCATTTTGCAGACAGCGAGCCGCGCCGGGAGATCTTATACAACTCCGCAAAGGGCGGCTATCTGCTGGATGACACGCTTTCACGCTTCCTCACCAGCAGCGAGATTCTGGCAGTGTGCAAGATCCTGCTGGAGAGCCGCTCCATGGTCAAGGAGGAGATGTTCCCCATTCTGGACAAGCTGGTGCAGGTGTGTACCCCGCTGGACCGATTGAATCAGGTCAAAGATCTCATCAACAACGAACGCTTTCATTATGTTGAGCCGCAGCATGGCCGGAAGTTTATCGAGAGCCTGTGGGAGATCGGTACGGCAGTAGAAAATCACAATGTTATGGAAATTACCTACTGCCGCACCCACGATGGTGAGACCCGTGTGCGCACTATTGAGCCGGTTGGCATCCTGTTCGGCGAGTATTATTTCTATCTGGCGGCGTTCATCGAAGGCATCGACAAGGATAAGCATTTCCAGAACCCGCAGGATAACTCCCCCACCATTTACCGCATCGACCGCATCCAGAACTATAAGACCCTCGACCGGCACTTTGCCCAGCGGTATACCGACCGCTTTCAGGAGGGCGAGATGCGCAAGCGCATCCAGTTTATGTATGGCGGTGAGTTGCAGACCATCCGGTTCGAGTATACCGGGCCAAGTCTGGAATCCGTGCTTGACCGACTGCCCACCGCAAAGGTTTTGCGGGTGACGGAAAAGGGTTGGCTCGTGGAAGCGGAAGTGTTTGGCACGGGCATTGAGATGTGGATACGCAGTCAGGGAGACTATGTAAAGGTACAAAGCATTCAAAAAATATAAGGAAATGAGGACTGAAACATGCAAGTGAAAATCGATTACAACCCGTACAAAATGCAGACATCCATGTGGGTCGATGGAATCGATGTGATGGATGAGAGCAAAGGCGCAGAATATAAGGATCTCCGGGAACTGATCCAACAGGGCACACCTCTGCAGACATGGATCGAACCAATCAAATATCAGGGTTGGAAGGGCATTGTAAATGCGCTGCTTGGAGAGGACAACAATGAAGCAGTCAACGTGACATTTTCCGGACGGAATATCGATTTTCAGGATCTGCAGCGCGCCATTAACGCTCAGAACAATAAGCGGGATGTCCCGGTGCCGGCACAGTTTACCTTTAAGCAGGAAAAAGTTCTGGATGACAAGATCCTGGCCCGGAACATTGGAAACGTTGTAAAGGAGCTGCGCTCTGAGCGGTTCCAGAAGCTGGTAAAAGAACGCGAAAACAGCGAAGCTCTGCAAAAGAAGTACGGGCAGATGGATGAAAACTACAAGCAAGCCATCAATACGGAATTCGAGATCGTGTTTGCCGGTATCTACAGCTCGGGCAAGTCCACCATTTTGAATGTGCTGATGCGCCACGGTGTTCTGCCTACCAGCGATGCCACCTGCACCAGCAAAAACTGCCGCATCTGCCACGATCCTTCCGTTGGCTCAGGGATATCGCTGACGGCCTACAGCGCAGATGGCAAGGCCGTGGTGCCCAAAAAGACATTTTCCTCCGATGCTGAATGTGCGGCCTTTTTTTTGACGATCTGCCCGATGAACAAAAAAGAACAGAACCCGAAGTATGCGGCTGTGGATACGATTGAGCTGGGGGCGGATCTGTCGCATCTGTATCCGGAAAGTGTGAGCGCAGACAAGTTCAAGATCGTTCTCATCGACACCCCGGGTATGAACAGCTCGCAATCCAGCAGAGATGGCGTAAACCTGCACGAAAAGGTGGCGCTGGAAGCTATTGGACGACCGACAAAGCCTATGGTGGTTCTGTGCGCGGAAGGCGGAAAAACCGATGATGTGAGCATCGGTACGTTCATGCGGGAAATCACACACCAGTCGGAAAAAGACAAGGGCGGTTTCAATGACCGATTCCTGTTCCTGATGAACAAGAGCGATGATTTGAAATTCCAGAATAGCGAGTGTCTGGAAGAACGAAAGAATGCTTTTGCAGAGTATCTGACCGATGCATCCCGCTGGGGTACGAGCGATAAAAAAGATATTGAAGCAGCATCGCATTTTGTGCCCCGTATTTTCCCGGTGTCGGCACTGGTCGAGTGGGCCGTGAAGGACGGAGCCGGGCAGTACAGCAAGGAGGCACTGAAAAAGGATACCTTTAAGCGCGTAATTCAATCGACTTATAAAACCTTTAGAGAAAATGTTACGATCTATGATGATGATAACTTCTGCTTTGCCCGCTATTGCGATATCCCGGAATACCGTAAGCAGGAAGTAGAAGCGGAATTTAAACAGGCGGTCGAAGATGGAGACGGAGACCGGGCCGTCCATCTGCAGAGCGGCATGAACTGTGTGGAGATAGCCATCCGGGACTACATTGCCCGCTATGCATACCCCATCAAGGTACGTGCTCTACTGGAGTCTTTCCAGAGCATCCTGATTGAAGTGGACAACGTCAATCAGCAGTTCCTGAAAGACCTGCGGAAGGCAGAGGAAACGCAGGGGGAAAAGTATACCGAGCGGGAGGGGGTGCTGGACGAAAAACGAAATCTCGGAGAAAAAAGAAAACTGCTCGAAAAGGCCGAAAAAGACGTTGAGGAGCGCAAGCGCAAACTGGCAGAGGTGCGGTTTGATGGCGGAAAATTGTCTGCATCGGTGTCGGCATTCCGCTTTGAAGTGGGGCAGAACCCGACCGTAAGATTCTTCCAGGAAAATGAGGGCAGACCCATCAGTACCGGCCAGAAGACCCGCGCCGAAGTACAGCAACAAATCAATCAGCTGATGAGAAATCTCAGCGAAGCGTTCAATACTGCGCTGAACAAGGTCAACGATACGTTGGGAACCTTACAAGATGACTATGAAAATCAGCTGGAAGAAATCTTTCGGTACCTGACAACGACCATCCGGGAATTGCAGACAGCAGGCGTATTTGACGCAAAAGGCTACGACTTTACCCGGACGGTGGAATGGCAGGAGAACTTTGCAAACCTGAATGTGGGTGAATTTGCGCAGCAGGTGCAGGAATCCATTCGGGACAGGACCACCAGAACTGTGTATAAGAATAACTGGAAAAAGGACGATTATCGGGAAAGCTGGAACCCGCTCAAAAAAATAGTGTCGCTGTTTATGTCGGATACGATACCGAAGATCGAACCGGTGGACGGGTACTATAAAGTAGACGATATTTCCGAGAGGATCGGTGAATATTACATCGATCTGGCAGAACAGACGGAACAGATGACGGCAACGGCCACGCAATTTATGTGTGAAAGCAAAGCCCGGGTAGAAGCACTGACATCGCAACTGCTGGATGCATTGAAAAACTTTATTTCCGAGATCCAAGAGCGCGACCGGAAGATCACGGAACTGAGCTTCAATCTGGCAGAGCTGAAACAAGAAATCGCCGATTATCAGGACACCTGTGCCTGGCTGGATGCATTGAAACAACAACTGCAGGGAGTGTGATACTATGGAACAGTTCCATTCGTTCGATTGGACAAAATTTGAAGAATCCATCCAGAACAAAACGAATTTTACCCGCCTCAGGGTAAGCGTAGTCAATGCAATCCGGAATGACCCGACCTCTTCCAGAAATGAAGCAGACCGGGCGTTGCAGATGCTGTGGAAAGGCTACCCTGAGGTTTTTGAGAAAAAGCGTGATTTGGAATACGAAGAACAGCGTCCGGATCCGGCTGCATGGGATAAAGACTATTTTTTGAAGTATGCCACTTATGTGGAAGATAACTTCTGCCCGGAACGAATCAAACAGCTCCGGGAGATTGGCAAAAAGGTTTACGGGAGACCGGCAGCACCCGCTGTAAATCGTACGCCATTGCAGAGTGCGGCAGCTGTCTCCCAAAAGACGCCCCAGAGAACTGCACAGCCGAAGGCTGCGACAACGCAGAAATCCACGACGCCAAACCCTACCCGAGCACCGGAACCCAAAAAGCCACCGCTGGCAGCGGGCCTTTTGATCGTGGCGGTTCTGGTGCTGATGGTTTTAGTGGTATGCCTGCTGGGCAAGGAAACCAATGCCCATGCGGCAGCAGCTATACTGAACATGCCCGAAATGCTCCCGCTGTTACCGCAGCAGTTGACGTAACTGACAGAATGATACTCATCCCTGAGCCGGACAAAGTGAAAGAGGCTGAAGTACGAGCCGCACAGGCTGCCCCGGAAGAAAAACCGCTGCCGGAAGTGGAGCGGCTTCGAAAAGAACTGGATGAGACAAAGAACCAGCTGAGTGCAGAAAAAAGAAACTATATGCAGTTGTCGAATGATTATCGTCAGCTTGAACAAGAAAAGAACGAATTGCAGAAACAACAAAATCGCTGGCAACAGGCATGTAAAGAATTGCGTGCGGCAAGAAGTCAGTATGGAATAATAAAAGTGCTTCTAAATTATGCAAAAGATACAGGAGTACTCAAATAAAGACAGGTGAAAGCTATGGCAAATGAAGTACGTGCAGTGGATCCGCGGGTCATGAACGATCTGTATGCTGCCTTTCATGCGGCGGATAACATCATCCTGAAAAAGTATGTCACATCCCTCAGCAATGCACCCTGCATTGAAATGAGCGATGCGCTCAAACAGATCGAGCTGGGAAGCAATGTTACTCTGTATCGTGTGGAGCGAATCGTCTACGACAAAAACGAGAATATTCAGGACAAGTTGACCACCGTGTATTCCGCGATTTTTTCGCTGGAAAACTGCGGCCTTGTCATGCTGATCCATGGCACGGAAAAAGGCGCAGAGCTGTATCTTGGCGTTACCGTGCGCGATTTCTATGAGCAGGAGGGTAGCAGCGGAGAGACAAAGCTTTCCGTCATCGGAAAAAAGCGAGACAATTACGGCCGCGTGCTGCAGAACACCTTTGAGGGCAACTTCCCGGGCAGCGAGCTGCAACTGGTGATGAACATCGGCGGCAAAACGGAAAAAGGCATCGTCCGGAGCAAGGCGGATATCATTAAGGAGTTTCTGGGCAAAGCTGAGTGCGTGGCCGCAGTCAGCAGTATCCCTGCGGTGCGCAATGGCAAGGAGTACAAAAACCACGAGTTTGTGCAGGGACTGGAAAAACTTATCGATACCATGCGCGGCAAGGAGTATACAGCGCTCATCCTTGCGGATGCGATGGACAACGAGAAGATTGAAGAAATGTGCGCTGAATATGAGGACTTGTATGCGCAGCTCTCGCCCTTCAAGTCGTCCTCGCAGACGCTCAGCGCCCAGCGATCGGAGTCTGAAACAAAAAGTATCGTGGAAGGTGTCACCGATACCACGAACCACACGCTTTCAAAGGCACAGAGCCACGGAACCTCTACTTCAAAAACGCATACGGATACACTGGGAGGAAGTTCAAGTTTAAACATTGGGAGCCATGATGGTCCTTTGAGCGGGTCGGTCTCGTTAAATTACAGCCACTCCTATGGCCGAACCACAGGAGAAAACGAATCTACGTCTGAGACAAAATCGGAAGGAACTGCAAAGTCGCTGACGAAGCAGAACTCTGTGGCTAAGGCACTCTCGGAGAGCAACGGCGAATCCATACAGATCAATCACGAAAACCGTGCGGTCAAGACGCTGATGGATCGCATTGATGAGCAGATCAAACGGATGCGCGGCTGTGAGGACTTTGGCATGTTTGACACCTGTGCCTACTTTGCAGCCAAGGAGTACAGCGTTGCGGCTACGGCGGCCAGTGCATTCAAATCTCTGACCCGTGGCGAAAACTCCTCGGTGGAGTCCTCGGCAGTCAACATTTGGCGGGATAAGGTGGAAGTGGATTACATCAAGGATTATCTGATGCGGTTCTACCACCCTGAATTTCTTACGGTTCTGGATGAAAAGCACCAGTATTCCACTACGGCTACTATGCTCATTAGCGGCAAGGAGATGGCCTATCAAATGGCTCTGCCCAAAAAGTCCGTGGCGGGTATCCCAGTGGTAGGCTGTGCAGAGTTTGGCCGCGAGATCGTTCAGCTGAACGAAAGCAGCGGCAGCGAGATTGAACTCGGCAGCATCTACCACATGTATAAGAAAGAACAGACACCGGTGCGTCTGAATGTCCGAAATCTGACGGCGCACACCTTCATTACAGGCTCTACTGGTGCGGGCAAATCAACCACAGTCTACAAGATGCTGGATGAACTGATCCGCAGCAAAGCGTCTGATACGGGAGAAGCCGTGAAATTTATGGTGGTGGAGCCGGCAAAGGGTGAGTACAAAAATGCACTTGCAGCTAATACTCGGCTGGATGTGCATGTCTACGGCACCAACCCCAAACAGACCCGGTTGCTGCGCATCAATCCCTTCCGCTTCCCGCACGAGATCCACATCTATGAACATATGGATCGGCTGACCGAGATATTCAATGTCTGCTGGCCAATGTATGCTGCTATGCCTGCTGTTTTGAAGGCGGCCATTGAAAACGCTTACCGCAAGGCAGGTTGGGATCTGATGACCTCGGAGAACCCGTATGGCGAGGTTTACCCCTGCTTTGCGGATGTGGCCAATGAGGTGAATGCATACATCAACAGCAGTGAGTATTCGGACGATACGAAGGGTGACTACAAAGGCTCGCTGGTCACCCGCCTGACTTCACTGACCAATGGCATCAATGGTCTGATTTTTGCTGCGGATGACCTGAGTGATGAGGAACTGTTTGAGCAGAACACCATTGTGGACCTCAGCCGCGCCGGAAACCCGGATACCAAGGCGCTGATTATGGGCATCCTGATTTTGAAGCTACAGGAATATCGTATGGCGCAGGCAAAGGGTAGCGATGCAGTGTTGCGCCATGTGACGGTGCTGGAAGAGGCTCACAACCTGCTCAAGCGCACTAGTACAGAGCAAAGCTCGGAAAGCGCCAATCTGGTGGGCAAATCGGTAGAGATGCTTGCCAACGCTATTGCGGAGATGCGCACCTATGGCGAGGGCTTCATCATTGCAGATCAGGCACCCGGTCTGCTGGACGCTTCGGTTATTCGCAATACCAATACCAAAATCATCATGCGTCTGCCGGACGAGGAAGACCGCAAGCTGGTAGGCAAGGCAGCAAACCTCAATGATGACCAGATCGCAGAGCTGGCAAAGCTGCCTCGCGGTGTGGCTGCTGTTTATCAGAGCGAATGGATCGGCCCGGTACTATGTAAAGTGGGAAAGCCTGATTTGAAACAGGAAACTTATGACGAGCCGGAACCGTTCCAGAAGCAGCAGGAAAAGAGTGTCCTGTTCGACCTGCTGGACCGTGATTTCCGTGAAAAACTGGACGAAACAGAATTTCGGGATGGATTCCGCCATGCCGTGCTACGGTCGGGTGTGCCTACCAGCGTCAAGATCGATCTGATTGAGTATCTGAATGCTGAGGGGGATGAACAGAAATTCCGGAGCCTTGCAACGGCGGTGTATAATGCGTTCCGTGATGCAGAAAAAGCAGTGGTATATGCGGCAGACAAGCCAACGATGCCCGAAGTGCGAGAAGCAATCCTTGAGGCGCTGGAGATCCCGGCAGAAGAATGTGATGTGCAGCAGATCAACGACCTTGTATATCTGCTTCTGTGGGAATATCGAGAGCTTCACCTTAAGACCAATCCAGTCTGGAATGACTTTTTGGATAATGGGAGGATCGTGTGATGTTTCATGGGAATAAGCCCGGAGGAATGCTGGAAAAAGCAGCGGCAACTCCGGAACGGCAAAATTTGCTGCAGCAAAAGTTGGAAACTAACAAAAACAAGCTTGTGGACTATAAACCCGAAGGGAGACCGGCCAAAATGGAAGGGCTGGCACAGTTTACTGCAGAAAAGCTTGAAAAAAACAGGAGTCTTCTGGTGGACTACAAAACGCCGGAAGTTTCTGCTGCCAAGGCAAGCGGTGTCTTTTTCGGTAAGCGGCTGAAAGAAAAAATGCCTGGAGAGCTGACGGAACAGGAAGCGAAAGAGCTTCGGCCTATTTACCGCGACTTTTTGAAAGCCTTCAGGGAAAATATGGACAAGCCTGACAGCGGCTGGATGGAAAAGCTTCTGGAAAAGTATCTGCCTGGTACCCCGAAAGAGGATATCCGGCGCATGGCCAAGGAGACTACAGAGACAATCCGCAAAAATGATGTAGCACACAAAGGCGGCGATAAGCTGGAACAGATGGGCTCGGCTGTCAATGCAATCCAGAAAAGCGGGTATTTGAAAGAAATCGACCGTACACTGGAAAAAGCGAATGACAAGCTTCTGGATACTGTCATGCGCAAAAATCTGGATGTCAATAGAAACCCAAATTTGGATGGCTTTCTCGCAGAACGTTATCATGTTGAAACTTTCAATGTGAATGCTGCTGTGAAAAAGAGCCCTTGGCGCGCAAGGGTGGTAGAACCCACAGGAGCCTACGGCAAAAATTCTGTGGATGTTGTGATTTTTAATAGTGACACTAAAAAGATCGCACGGCGCTACCAGTTTAAATACGGTGCAGATGCAAAGGCAACGGAGCAGATGTGGAATAACGGAAATTACAAGTTCCAGCGCTTCCTTGCGCCGAAGGGGCAGAGCCAGGAAATTAGCAGCAAAGCGGTCGAGGTTTTGGAGTCACCAGATGGAAAGGTTCAGAGTACGGCACTGAGCAAGACTGATGCTAAAAAATTGCAGGAAAATGCTCAAAAATTGGATGCGGTGAAAAATGATCTGACCTTTGAAAAAGATGTTGCAGTAAAAAATCTTGCGCCGGTGCTTGGTAAACAGGGCGTACAGTCTTTTCTGGTTGGCGGTATTTACGGTGCTGGAAAGGAAACTCTTTCCCAGTGGAAGCAGGGTGAGACTCTGGATGTTAAAAAAATCGGAAAATCGTCTCTGGAGGGCGGTGGAGATTTTGCAGCAAAACAGACACTTGCCAGTTTCCTGAAAGTGGGGAGCGAAAAAGGTATCGTCAAAGCGATTCCCAAGGGAACTTCAATGGAGACCATCACGAATATCAGCTGTGTTGCCATTGAGGATGCAAAAATTGCAGTCAAGGTAGGCAAGGGCGAACTGACTGCAGCAGAAGGTGCAGGACAGGCAGTGGAAACAACAGCATCCACTGGCGTTGGTGTGCTTGCTGCTGGCAAAGGTGCAGTTATCGGCGGAAAGATCGGAACTGTCGGAGGTGCCGTAATTGCATCTTTTGCAGCAGGTCCGGAAGCAAGCGTGGTTGGCGCAAAAGTCGGAGCAGTCGTTGGCGAGGTTGTGGGCAGCAGCATTGGCTATCTGGTCGGCTCCGGAGCGGCAGAGAGCTTTGTCAAGGGTGCCAAGGAGATGCTGAACAACCTGACAGAGAGCACAGCACCGCAGGTAGCAACAGTATAAGCGAATGCCCTTGCAAGGAAGGTGGCAAAATGTTTCAGAACAAGTTTCCACAGAAAATAGAATCAGGGAGACCGGAAATCGAGCTGCCCAAAATGGAAAAGCCTGAGAAAATTGAGAACGGCACAGGCGGTCTGACTGAATGGAAGCCGAACGAGGACAGCATTAAAAAAGCGCTGGAATATTTTGTGGAAAGGAAAGTCACGAAGACGTCAACAACTGAGAAAACAATAGAAATCAAACAGCCGATTGCTATACGGATGGATATGATTCTGCCACGAAAAGGTGGGGAATGGACAGATAAGCCGGGCAATTCAGATTGGGTGCCAAATCGGGATGAAATACCGAAAGACCGACATGGTACAAACCCAGAACATAAGACATGGGACGAGATTCTGAATGAATACGGCATTGAATCTATTCCATTTGTGGACGGATATCCTGATTTCTCGGAAGTTTCGAGAGGGCAAGTAAAAATCGATGACTTTACAGAAGACCGTGGTGCTAATTTTGCGCAGGCAGACGAAAAATTAGCCGAGCAGCGCGGTTGCACACCGCAGGAAGTAAAGGCTTGGCGAGAAGCTCATGGATACACATGGCATGAATGTGAGGATTGCAAGACCATGCAGAAAGTCCCGACTGAAGTGCATGGTAATGTGTCGCATTCTGGCGGTATTTCGGTATATAAATCGCAGCATGCAGATACATAAGGGGGCAGAACAATGGAAAAGAAATGTCAGGATGCTGTATTTGGTACGATGACGTATAAACATGGGTGGCGGAAAAAAGAAACGCTGACGCTGTTTGAAAAAGAGTGGCCAGTTACCATTTCGGCTGCAGCGTACCGTGAGGAACCCATCACGCAGGAAGAAAAATCTAGCTATCAAAATTTTGTGGAACATACGACCAAGCTGATGAAAATTGCAGAGCAGCAACTGAAAGAATATGTTTGTGAGAATCTGGTAGAACTGAAAGAATATGATCCGAATATTGATGCTGAAAGCCTAGAGAACTATGTAACACCGAAAACTTTGTTGTTCCAGCAAGATGGTACCACCTTGCTGCTGTTGGAGTGCACTTGGGATGACGAAAATGGAATTGCAGTAAAGCTATTGCCAGAGATTGCGATTGGTGCGCAGGATTTATTTCTTTGAGGCAGTGTGATTTTTGATAATGGAATGGTTATTGTATGGTCCACTGCACTTTCAGGTTATTACAATCACGGTCGATTGCACATACAATACAAGTATCACTTCACAAAACGGAGGGTACTTGTACTATGGTGGACTACGCCGACATCGGAAAACGCATCCGTGCCTGCCGCCTTGCAAAGGGCATGACGCAGGAGCAGCTGGCCAATGAGGTCGGCGTGGTGGTCACGCATATCAGTCATATCGAAACAGGCAACTCCGTGCCCAGCCTGAAAACGCTGATCGACATTATCAACGCACTGGACTGCTCGGCGGACGAGCTGCTGTGCATCGAGATAAAAAAGGCAAAGCCGGTGTTCGACAGCTGGATGACCGAACAGCTTGCTGATTGCTCCGCCGATGAAGCAAAAATCATCAAAGAAACAGTGGTCAGCCTGAAAAAATCGCTCCGGAAGGTGTACGGAAAGTCCTCTAAATACAGATATGACTAAAATTTCAAAAAACTGAATGCCAGTTGATCGGTGTTGAGCGCCTGAAAAAAGAACCCATAAAGTAAACGAACCGCCTCGGTTTCCGTTGCAGGAAGCCGGGGCGGTTTTTCTGTGCAAAACCATATAGAAAAATCCCAATGGAAGTTTGCCGGATGGACAATATTGGTGTCCAATCAACGCTTTATAATAAAAGCATCAAAATGATTCAATTGAATCATTCCGAACGGAAAAGGTTACGCATCCATTGAGATGGGAGGAAAAACATGAAAGAGCTATTTGAAATCTATGATGGCAGTGCAGAAGCTAAAAAAGCCAAAGGAAAATCCAAAAATCTGAGCGGCTTTCATCCGCTGTTTACTGCAGCTGCCCGCAGAAGCATCGCGCTGGATGCCTTAAAGATCTGGCTGCTGCTGGGGTTCATTGTGGGCGTGGTAACAGGTGTTGCAACGGGTGCCGGAGCGGTATCGGTCTTTTTAGGGCTTCTGATCGCCGCAGTGATTTATTTTGGTTTCCGGGATGATGTCTACAAAAAGGTATACGGCCCGGAGCATGACAGAGGCCAGCTGCCTTTGCCGGAAGGAATGAGCTGGGAGGAAGCCGTAGACCGCATCCGCCGTGGATTTGCCAACCCGGACGTTGAACAGGCCACAGATACTGCGGATGCCATGACCTTTTACAGCAAAAAGCGTGGTACTTATCAACTGAAAAACACAGCCGATGGTCTGAAAATGACCATCCTGACCAAACCGTCCAAAAGCAGTAAGAAAGAATATCTGTATGCAGTTTTCAGCAGCGTTCTGCTGTCGCAGGTGATCGCCATCCTGTACCCTGAAAAAATCTCTGCGGAGCAGGTAGAAGAAGAAAAGGCGGCAGTCCGAAAGATGTTTGGCGCACATAAGATGCCTCTGGTCATTGAACTGGCGATTACAGCGGCATTTGTTGCATTCGCAGCGTATGTGCTCTATACTACGCTCTATTCGGATAGTGCCCGCTCCAAATGTATCTCGGACAGCTATCTGAACCTGTTCCCGGAAGAAGCTACTGTTGGCGAGGTGCTGGACGATTTCTTTACGGACGGCAAGTGGGACAACTACGAGCAGAACGGCGTGACTTATGTCAGCTATACCGGCATCGGGCAGAATACGCAGACCGGTGAGAAAATCGAAATCAGCATTTATTTTAAGCTGAACAACGATAAAACCTTTGGCATCGACCGGATGACATGGAACGGCGATACCATGAATACCTTGGAGCAGCTTGGAGTGATCTCGGCTCTGAACGACAGCTACCGGGAATCTCACGACCTTGCCAGCAGCAATGCGCTGGACAGTGCATTCGATGAACTGGAAAATGCACTGGATGAAGCCCTTACGGATTCAGCCTCCAGCGAGGCAGCGCCGGAGAGTGAAGCGGTAAGCACGAGTGTTACAGAAAGTGTGCCTTATACCGAAACAGCGGATGCTTATGATGCAGATGATGTTTTCTCCGCTGCGACACGCTTTGATGAACAGGCCACCAGTACAAATGGAATGGATACCTACTCAAAGCTGGCAGGGGAAATCTCGGTAGAGTATAATCATTATGACGAACTGACCGAAGAAATCAAGGAATATTTCCTCAGCTATGGCCCCTATTTCCGGACGGCATGGCTCAACGCCATGTATACGGATATTTATGAGGATACCGGAAGATACGGCAACGCCACGGCACTGTATGACTTTGTGAAATATATGAGCTTTTACGATGAGATCACCTCTTATTACGATCCTGCTCCAATGAGTCAGGCGTTTCATGATGTGATACTCTCCATGGAAGATCAGATTTATGTAGATACGGCAACGGATCGTGAAGCCGCTCCTTATGTGGATGAGGTAATCCAAACTGCCGAAGCCAACGGTGCCGAACTGCAGATCTGGTAAAAACATAAAAGTATACGGGCCATCTTGTGAAAACAGAACTGCGTTGAAAAATAGGTAGGGATGAATCCCGCTGGATTCTTGTTGCGGAGTCCAACGGGATTCTTTTTACACAAACGAAGGATATAGCTCACTGACATTGGCTCATATACTGGATCAGGTCTTGCTTGTAAACCTTCCAGAGTTTTCCCATCTTGAAGGCAGGAATTTCGCCACTGTTCAGAAGACGAAGCAGCAAATTTCTGCCAACGTGCGTAATTTCCATTACCTGCCGGAAGCTCAGGACATCGGGATAGTTGTCTAGCATTGAAAATCAACTCCATTCTTGTGATTCTGGTGAATTTTCGTGTTGCATTGCACGGAACATTTTTATCCAATCAAAGACCGTGTACCCTTGTGCATAAGGGCGCACAAGGAAACCTGCCGCATTGACGATCGTTCAGGATGCGGCAAGGGATGATCACGTCGTTGATCTCTAATTTTTCCAAAGCCTTTGCGATTTTCTTTTTATGATGTATCTTATCGGTCGGTTCCGGCTCATCCTGCGCTTCGATATACGCACTGACAAGTTCTTTGGTATCGCCATCAAGGTTGCTCGTTTGTACGGCTTTCAGGGCAGTTGGAACGTTATACCACGAATGCTTACCAAAATAATCGACGGCATACCGATATAGAAAGAGCGGAATATCATCGCTAATTTCTTCAAAATAACGAAACAACGAATGATTTTCAAACCGGAGTTTTGAAGATTCCAACTTATCGTGCTCAAATTCTTTCAGACTGGGGCGCTTTAATTGAATTTCATATCGAACCAGATTTTTTGAGCGTTCCAAATCGTCTGGAGAAATCGGATAGCTCTCCTTTTCACAATTCAAGAGCTGCTGATGCTTGTCATAGAGTGCAAAATCGTACCACGTTTTTTCAAATTTACAGCTTCGGATCTCATTGTGCTGGTTATAGTGTAGTGCGCGACCTTTCCTGTACGGGTCAACGCTTCCTGCATAACGAATGATCTTTACTATCAGCGAGGGATCACATTTCACATAGAAGTCTTGCGTAATATCCAACCGGTGCATTTTCCATTTAACAGAATCCTCGATTTCAAGGAGTCCAAGCTGCTTCAATTCATTCAGAAATGCCTGCTCTTGCATGGCCAAACCTTCTGGCGATAAATCTGTTAAACTTAAACGAGATGGATCACCTGCGATCCGAGCGAGGTTCACACCAGATAACGTTATGTATCTCTTCCTGAAATCTGGGTATTCTGCCAGTGTGATGGTCAAACCGCCATCTTTTCTTTTATAAGAGTAGCCTTTTTTCGAGGAGCCATGATACGGAACCCGATAGTATTTTTCGGCGGATACCATTTTTTGAATTGCCATAAATATAGTGCGCTTCGCTTCGCAATCGGTATACGTTCCATTCACTTCAAAAGTGTGAATGGAAGGTGCTAAAAGTGGAAGCTTCTTTGCCATTGTCATAAAAAACACCTCTTTTTGTGATTTATCAGGATGTTATGAATCAAATAGAAATTGATCGGGAGGAACAACTACTATAAAAACGCATAGCATTCTATCTGGTGATTTATGACACTGTTATCCATAGATCGAAATCTAATAGAATGATAATAAACTGCTTTTTGGGATTTCTTATAGGGCGATTTGATCAAAGGCAACGTATTTCCTATCTCTGCCCTTCAAATTCATTATGTCGAATGGAAAGATCATTACAGACTGCAATAAATCCAGTTTCGACATTTGGGATGGTTTTCGTCCGATCAGACAGGTCTGGTTTTCTTTATCAAGGGCCAGTGGGCATTTTGTATCTTGTTTTGTGAGCAGACAGAAGGTACAAATAATAACATCAAACAAAAGATCTTCCCGATGAAATCCGAGAAGGTTCTGATAATTGCAGACGGTGCGGCGTTTGGTCCGCAGATGAATGATATTTACGCATACGACCCCGATACAGAGGAAGAAGCGGGCCAATGCGTGGATGAAGTGATTCAGATTGCAGAGGAAAGCGGCGCCGAAACTCAGTTCTACTAAAAGATAATCATAAGCGACCATGAGGCGGAGCTTTTGCGCAGATAAAATGCTGCGGGAAGCTCCGTTTTTTGTATAAATAAAAACTTTTTACTCTTCGGTTTCGCTCTATAAAACTTATATAAGAATGAAATTTTCTAAAATGCTGGAATAAAAATTGAAAATGAGGTATACTAATAACAGGAAGGAGTTGAAAGAATGCTTTGCCAATTTTCTTTTCAGAATTTTAAGTCTTATAAGGATGAAACGACATTTGATTTCCGTGCAATGGCAATTCCGGAGTTTCAGGATGCCTTGATTCGGCAGGAGAAAGCGGAAGATTTGCTTCCGGTCAGTGCAGTCTACGGCCCCAATGGTGGCGGTAAGACGAATCTGCTTCAGGCATTCTTTTGCCTGATTAACCTTGTTGTGAAGCCGATTCATGCATTGGAGAAGAATCGGCAGCCAATGATCTTCCAGCAGGGCAGCAGTGTGGCTCCCTTTATGCTGGATGAAAGCTCTGCAAATGAGCCTACGATTTTTCAGGTGTTCTTCCGTGTAGGCGAGAAGGAATACCAGTATTACATTTCGCTCAAGGAAGAAATTGTCTTTGAGTCCCTCTTGTGGCGCACACTGGGCGGCAAGAAGACAGGTTTGATTTTTGAGCGAGATGGTCAGAAAATTGAATTGGGTGCAAGCATCAGTAAGGCGAGCATCAATCTGGACGTCAACCCGAAGATGCCGTATCTTTCTTTTTTGGCAATCAACTATAATATCCCTGTGATTGCAGAAGTGCAGAATTGGTTTGAATCTTGCATTACGCAGAGCTACGCAAACCCTAGAGCGGAAAACATTGTGCTGGTGTCCAAGAATGAAGCGACCAAGGAAAGCTTGATTCATGCACTAAATGATGTAGGCATTGATTTGTCCGGTTATCGCTATGATGAAGATAGCAAGCACCTGTTCACGCAAAGAACGATCAAAGGCAAGGTCTACGAGCTTCCCTTTGAAGCAGAGTCGGATGGAACCAAGAAGATGATAGCGGCTTTGCCGGTTCTGATGGTAGCATTGCAGGAAGGCCGCACAGTCGTTGTGGACGAGCTGGATGCCAAGCTGCATCCGAAGCTGCTCCGGTATGTGATTCAGATGTTCAAGAACCCGGAACTGAACAAGAAGGGCGCACAGTTGCTGTTCAGTTCTCACGACCTGACTACGATGAAGAATACTGTTTTCCGCCGCGATGAAATCTGGTTTGCAGCAATGAATGATAATCATGAGAGCGAAATTTATTCGCTTTATGAGTTCCGGCAGGAGGACAACACCCGCGTCAAGAGTACGGCAGCCTTTGACAAGCAGTATCTGGAAGGCCGATATGGTGCAGACCCCTACCTTTCTAATATGCTGACAGGGAGGGATTGGGCATGAGTCTGAAACCTCCGAAAAAGAGTGACCTTGGAAAAAGCTGGATGAAGAATCGCCGTGATAAGGCGAGGATGATTCAGCCGGAATACCACTTGATTGCATCTGAAGGTACAGAAACCGAGCCGCAGTATTTTGGCGCAATTCAACGGATTATCAATTCTAAGTACCGTGATAGAATCCAGCTAAAGGTAGAGGGCATTGGCGACAATACGGTGAATCTGCTGATGAAAGCTCGTCAATACGTTCAGAATAACGGCATTGTGTTTAAGCACGTCTGGATTGTCTATGACACAGATGATTTTCCGGCAGAAAATATCGACATGGTAGCACAGCTGTGCGAAGAATACAATGCACAAGGTGAGACGATTTACCATGCTGTATGGTCGAACCAGTGCGTAGAACTGTGGTATTTGCTGCATTTTATGTATATGGATACTGATATTGATAGATCTCGTTACTGGCCGAAGCTAAGCGATTGGCTGAAAAACATTGGCGCAGGGAGTTACGAGAAGAACCGCCCGGATATGTATGAAGTGCTGCGACCTTACATGGACATTGCGATTGCCAATGCAAAGCGGTTGGACAAACAAAATGAAGGACGGAAACCCTCTGAGTCAGCACCCGGAACGAAAGTTTACGAACTGGTTGAGATGTTGAGACCTTATCTTTTGGACACGCAGTGACTTTGACGCTGGAAAGGAGGCCCACGCAATATGCGTGATGTGCTTGATAAAGTGGAAAACAGAGGCATCGAAAAAGGCATCGTGAAAGGCGAAAGCCGTGGTGAAAACAAAATGGCTCTGTTGGTGAAGAAGCTTCTTGACCAGAATCGCATTGGCGATGTAAAGAGGGCTTCCGAAGATGAAAAGAGCCGTGCGGAGTTGATGAAAGAGCTTGGAATCAACTGAAAAATTGAAAACCGCGATGTGTCGTTATTCCGAACACCCTGTAATTTTGGCACCCGCCCAGGCTGCGATTAAGTCTCCCCGCAAGTAATTGCGTGAGAGCTTGAAAAAGCACAAATAAAGCAAACGAACCGCCCCGGTTTCCGTAACAGGAAGCCAGGGCGGTTTTTTGCGCTCACGGAGGGGCAAATGAAAAACACAGTATGAATATATACCATATAAAAATGAATATACGCTAAAATTT
>SKEG01000549.1_pt2 | contig 33390 bp, 30 predicted proteins | sample 4826631 | NCBI WGS metagenome assembly SKEG01 (sample SAMN11008815, study PRJNA524170) | human gut metagenome | biome: Human fecal sample; material: Feces; isolation source: fecal sample from pouch patient p26, p34, p50 | host: Homo sapiens | place: Israel: Tel-Aviv | collected 2016-11-02
CCTGCGCGGTCACGGCTCAGACCGCCGGGGCCCAGAGCAGACAGACGGCGCTTGTGGGTCAGCTCGGCCAGAGGGTTGTTCTGGTCCATGAACTGAGACAGCGGAGAGGAGCCGAAGAACTCCTTGATGGCGGCGACCACAGGACGGATGTTGATCAGTGCCTGCGGGGTGATAACGCTCTGATCCTGGCTCTGCAGGGTCATACGCTCACGGATAACGCGCTCCATGCGGGAGAAGCCGATGCGGAACTGGTTCTGCAGCAGCTCACCAACGCTGCGGATGCGGCGGTTGCCCAGATGGTCGATATCATCGGTGGTGCCAACGCCGTGGCCCAGACCGTTCAGGTAGTTGATGGAGGACAGGATGTCCTTCACAGTGACGGTGCGGCCGATCAGCTGGTCATGGTTGCGGCGGAGCATTTCCTTCTGCTCCTCCACATCGGAGGTGGTGTCGAGGATCTTCTTGATCTCATCAAAGGAGCAGCGCTCGTTGATGCCGCACTCCTTGACATCAAAGGAGAAGAAGCCCTGTGCGTCCACACAGCCGTTGGTGATGACCTTGACCTTCTTGCCCTCGATGCTCAGAATAACGGTATCCACACCGGCGGCATCTGCCTTCTCAGCCAGCTCACGGGTGATCTTGCCCTTGGCCTCAACGATGATCTCACCGGTCAGGGGAGCAACGATGTTCTCAGCGGCAACAAAGCCGGTGATGCGGCGGGCCAGAGACAGCTTCTTGTTCATCTTGTAGCGGCCGAAACGAGACAGGTCGTAGCGGCGCGGATCGAAGAACAGCATGTTGATCTGGTTGGTAGCGGACTCCACCGTGGGGGGCTCGCCGGGACGCAGCTTGCGGTAGACCTCCAGCAGGCCCTCGTCCTGGTTCTTGGTGGTATCCTTCTCCAGAGTGGCCAGGATACGCTCATCCTCGCCGAAGAAGTTCAGGATCTCCTCATCAGAGGAAAGGCCCAGCGCACGGCACAGCACGGTGACGGGCAGCTTGCGGTTCTTATCGATACGGACATAGAACACGTTGGAGGCATCGGTCTCGTACTCCAGCCATGCACCGCGGTTGGGGTTCATGGTTGCGCTGTACAGGTCGTTGCCTACCTTATCTTTGGCATCTCCGTAGAATACGCCGGGAGAACGGACCAGCTGGCTGACGATGGCACGCTCAGCACCGTTGATCACAAAGGTGCCCGCATCGGTCATCAGCGGGAAGTCGCCCATGAAAATTTCCTGGTCCTTGACCTCGCCGGTCTCCTTGTTCAGCAGACGGGCAGTCACGCGCAGGGGGGCAGCGTAGGTCACGTCGCGCTCCTTGCACTCCTTGATGCTGTACTTGGGCTCCTTATCCAGACGGAAGTCCACGAAGCTCAGCGCCAGGTTACCGGTGTAGTCCTCAATGGTGCCGATGTCGTGGAAGACCTCTTTCAGGCCCTCGTCCAGGAACCACTGATAAGAGTTCTTCTGGACCTCGATCAGGTTCGGCATACTGATGACTTCGTCGATGTGGGAGAAGCTCATGCGCTCGGTTTTGCCGAGCTTTACGGGCTTGACTTTCATCATAAAATCAACCACTCCTTACTTTTATACTCTACGGATATTGCGTTATACGGGTCAGATTTGAGCACACACACATAAATCGACCCGTATCCTCCAAGGAAGTTCGTCGCTTTTCACAAACTTTTCGGTCAACGCCGTCCAGCCGCTTCCAGTACAGCTCCCTTTTTGGCGCACTAGGCCATTATGTGATACTAATGCAGTATACACCTCAAAAGCCTTGCTGTCAAGCCATTTTTCGCATTTTGGCCCAATATTTTTGTCAAGTCCGCGATTTCATGGTACGCGCGGGCGCGTGTAAACTTTGCGCATTTTGGCTCTTGATTTTTGAGTTTTGCACGTTCTCACCAAAAACACCCTTGTGCATTTTGTACACCTTGGCTCTTGATGCGCGCTCTCCCCTGCCCATGCAAAAAGCACCGCAGCTGCCTGCGGTGCCCTTACATGCTCATTCTTCCAGATAATCCCGCAGGCGCTTTGCGCGGCTGGGATGGCGCAGCTTGCGCAGAGCCTTGGCCTCGATCTGCCGGATGCGTTCCCGGGTCACGTTGAATTCCTTTCCCAGCTCTTCCAGAGTGCGGGCCTGCCCGTCCTCCAGCCCGAAGCGCAGGGTCAGCACCCGCTCCTCCCGGGGTGTCAGGCTCTTGAGGACGTTTGCCAGCTCCCGCCGCAGCAGTTCCCGCCCGGCCTCGTCCACCGGAACGCCTGCTTCCTCATCCTGAATAAAATCCTCCAGGTGGGCATCCTCTTCCTCACCCACCGGTGTTTCCAGGCTGATGGGGTCCTGCGCCAGCTGCAGCAGCTCCCGCACCCGGTCAGGCTCCATGTCCAGCCGGACGGCGATCTCTTCGGCTGTGGGTTCCCTGCCGTTTTTGCGCAAAAGCTCCCCTGTCGTCTTTTTCACCCGGTTGATGCTCTCCACCAGATGCACCGGGATGCGGATAACCCGCCCCTGATCGGCAATGGCCCGGGTGATAGACTGCCGGATCCACCATGTCGCGTAGGTCGAGAACCGGAACCCCCGGTCAGCTTCAAACTTCTCCGCCGCCTTCATCAGGCCGAGGTTCCCTTCCTGAATGAGGTCAAGGAAGGGCAACCCCCGCCCGGCATAGCGCTTGGCCACCGAGACCACCAGCCGCAGGTTGGCTTCGCTCAGTTTCCGCCGGGCATCCGCATCCCCGGCCTGCGCGGCCCGGGCAAGCTCCAGCTCCTGTTCCATTGTCAGCAGCGGCACCCGGCCGATCTCCTTCAGATATGCCTTCACCGGGTCATCCAGCGCTACGCCCTCGACTGAGAGCTCGTGCTCCAGTTCCCCGATCTGTGTTTCATCCAGCATGGGCATGTCCGCTTCTTCTTCGGTTACACGGATGCCCCGGGCTTCCAGCGCCGCATACAGTGCATCCAGCCCGGATACATCGTATTCCTGTTCATCCATGGCCCGGCTGATCTGCTCGGGTGTCAGGGTATGGCGGCGGGCCCGGCCTGCCAGGATCTTCACCAGTTCTTCCGTCTGCGACAATTTCCGCATGATTCTTTCTCCTTCCAGCTCCAGCCGGAGGAGAGGAACGGTCAGTCGTCCGCAGGGTCTGTGCCCTGCTTCTTTTCTCGCATCGACTGGAGATACCGTATCAAATCATCATTGGACATTTCGGCCGCCTTGCCTGCCACGGGGGTGCCCCGGGCAATGCGGTCCAGATAGAGCCGGATATCGTCCGGCGTACAGTTCACATCGCTGTATTGTGCCGCAAGGCGGCTCAGCTCATTCAGCGCCTCTTCGCTCACAAAGGGGCGCAGAGTGGAAAGGCTGATCTCGATTCCCTGCTCCTGGCACTGCAGAAACGCTTCGTACAGCTCCTTCTGCTGGGGCAGAACGAACTTTTCCGGGCTGAGCTGGGCCCGCACCTGCGGGATATAGCTGGGCTCCCGGAGCATGGCGGCCAGCAGCCGCTGTTCTGCCGAGGCAACCCCCAGCGCCTGAGAGCCGCCCGCACTGTAAGGCACGCTGATCTGGTGCATCTCACCGGACTGCAGCCGTGCCTGATTCTGCGCCCACCGGCGCTTGCTGTTGGAGCGCTTTACTGCATCGGCAAGCTGGGTCATAATGGCGTTCTTGGAGATGTTCGTCTCCTCGGCCAGCCGCCCGGCGTAGACCTCCTGCTCGGTGGGGTTGGAGCGCTCCGCCAGCATATTCACGGCTTCTTTGACATATTCCAGCCGCTGGGCATCCTGCTTGAGGTCGTATTTGTTCTTGAGCCGCCCCAGCCGGAAGTCCAGCGCATTGCCCACGCCGTCCAGCAGTGCCTTGAACCGCTCGGAGCCATACTTTTTGATGTACTCATCCGGATCTTTTGCACCCGGGATCTGCAGCACGCCCACCTTGACCGGGCTGTTGCGGAACAGTTCCAGCGAGCGCAGGGTAGCCTTCTGGCCGGCCTCATCCGAATCGTAGCTCAGGATGACTTCCTCCGCGTACTGGCTGATGAGCTTTACCTGATCCGGAGTCAGGGCCGTGCCGCAGGCACAGACCGCCGTGTCGATCCCCGCCTGATGCATGGAAATAACATCCATGTAACCCTCGCAGAGAACGAACCGCCGGGAAGCGCTCTTCTTGGCGATCTGCAGTGCGAACACGGTATCCGACTTGTGGTAGACCAGTGTCTCGGGGCTGTTGACATACTTGGGTTTGGAATCGTCCAGCACACGCCCGCCAAAGGCAATGATGTTGCCCCGCAGGTCAAAGATGGGGGTCATCACCCGCTTCCAGAACAGGCAGTAGATCCGGCCTGACTGGCTGCGCTTGAACAGGCCGCTGGCATCCAGCTCCTGCTGGTTGTACCCCTTATCGCGCAGATACTGGTACAGCCCCTGCCCGTCATCCGGTGCATAGCCCAGCCCGAACCGGACGATGGTCTTGTCGTCCAGACCGCGCCGCCGCCAGTAGGCCCGGGCCTGCCGGGCTTCCTCGACCGTGGAGTTCAGGCAGGCGTGGAAGTACCGCGCGGCTTCCTTGTTCATGGAAAGGATGCGGCTTCGCAGGCGGCCCGTCTTGTCGTCCTCCTGCGGTTCCGGCATTCCCGCGCGGGCAGCCAGCATCTTGACCGCCTCGGTGTAGTCGATGCTGTTGATGCGGCGGACGAAGTGGATAACATCGCCGCCCACACCGCAGCCAAAGCAGTAAAAGCTCTGGGTATCCGGGTAGACGTAGAACGAGGGGGTCTTTTCGCTATGGAAGGGGCACAGGCCGCCATACAGCCGCCCCTTCCGCTTGAGCTGGACATAGTTGCCCACCACATCCACGATATCGGTGCGGCGGGTCAGTTCCTCAATATATTCGTGTGGGATCATTTTGGTATTCCGATGCTCCTTTTATAACACATGCCACTTGCGGGGCACAAAGACATCCTCAAAGGTACGGATGGCAAATTCATCGCTCATGCCGCTGATATAGTCCGTCACTGCGCGGTCACGTCCTTCCTGATAGGCCAGCTGCAGGTAGAAGTTGGACATCTGTTCGATGTGGGTCAGGTAATACTCGTACAGCTCGGTGAGCACCTTTTCCACCTTCTGTTCTTCCTTTTTGGCGCTGCGATCCACATAGACGGTGCGGTACATGAAGTCCTTGAGAGCCAGGAAGGCTTCGTTCTCCTCTGCGCCCACCTGCACATCCCCCTCGCTGCTGCGCAGGATGCTGTTGATCATGGTGGTGATGCGCTGCGACTTCGTCTCGCCCAGCACAGCGGTGCATTCTCTGGGCAGGGTGGCCGGGTCCAGCACACCGGCACGCACGGCATCCTCGATATCGTGGTTCACAAAGGCGATCTGATCCGCCATGCGGACGATGCGTCCCTCCGGGGTAGCCGCCCAGGTGCCCTTGGTATGGGTCACGATGCCGTTGCGCACCTCCCAGGTCAGGTTCAGGCCCCTGCCGTCCTTTTCCAGCTTGTCCACCACCCGCAGGCTCTGCATATAATGCCGGAACCCCTCCGGGCAGAGCTTGTCCAGTGCGCTCTCCCCTGCATGGCCAAAGGGCGTGTGCCCCAGGTCATGGGCCAGGCTGATGGCCTCGGTCAGATCCTCGTTGAGGCGCAGGGCGCGGGCAATGGTGCGGGCGATCTGCGCCACCTCCAGTGTGTGGGTGAGCCGGGTGCGGTAGAGGTCGCCCTCCGGTGAGAGGAATACCTGCGTTTTCTGCTTGAGCCGCCGGAACGCCTTGCAGTGGATGATCCGGTCACGGTCCCGCTGGAACACCGGACGGATAGGGTCCTGCTCTTCGGGCCTCACCCTGCCCCGGCTGGCATCGCTGAATGTTGCCCAGGAGGCCAAGGTCAGCCGCTCGATCTCTTCGGTGCGCTGTCGTACATCCATCAGGAACCCTCACTTTCTTTTTCTCCCCCTCCTCTCGCACGGCGCAGCCGATCCCCATGCCGCGTCTGCGGCAAGTATAGCACACCCGCCCTGTCGAAGGGGGAAAGTTTTTGTCTTGGAACGAATAAAATTTCTCGATCTTGCTGCCGCTCGCCAGCCTTCCCCGCAGGGAAGCCTGTATCATAACGGCAGGCAGTCAGTTTGCAGGTCAGAACGGAGCGTAGAACGGCTGCGATACACTCACCTGTGCGCCACCCCGGGTCAGCTCCCGGAGCTGCTCCAGCAAGGGCGGCTCCGTACCCTCAGGCATCTGCCAGCGCAGTGTGACACGGTCGGTGAACTGAGGGTCTGCAAGCTTTGCCCCCGCCGCCTGGATGAGCAGCGCCGCCCGCTCGTAGAGCGAGTAGTCCACCGTCACTTCCAGCTCCACCACACTGCGTACCGTGACCACTTCGGCAGCTTCCAACGCGCGGGCGGTGGCGGTGGTATAGGCCCGCACCAGGCCGCCGGTGCCCAGCAGCACGCCGCCAAAGTACCGGGTAACGACCACGATGAGGTCAGTCAATCCGCTGTGCTGCAGCACTTCCAGTGCCGGAGTTCCCGCCGTCTTGGCCGGTTCACCGTCATCGGAGTAGCGCTCCCGGTTGCCCTCCCGCAGGCGGTAGGCATAGACATTGTGCCGGGCCGTGCGGTTGGCTGCCCGCACCTGCTCCAAAAAGGCCACCGCCTTTTCCTCGCTGTCCGCAAAGGAGAGCTGCGCAATAAAGCGGCTCTTCTTTTCCTCATATTCGCCGGTGGCCGTGCCCCGGATGGTGCGGTAATCCTCCACGCTGGTTCCTCCTGCCCATTGATTTGATTTAATAAGTATAGCATAAATCCCGGCAAAGAAAAAGCCTGCAGCCGCAAGGCTTAAGAGTAACATGTACATCTTATTGTCAGAATTCTGCATCATACAAAACTTTCTATTGACAGCCTGAAATCTTTACTTTATCGTAGGCGATGATGCAGAAAAACCTCTTGACAGCGGAAACATTTTTGATTATAGTAGAACTAACGAATATTAGTTAGCGAAGGGCAAAGAAAAATGGAAGATACCAAGCAGCGCATTCTGGAAAAATCTCTGGAACTGTTTTCGACCAAAGGATACGATGCGGTCAGCGTGGGTGAAATTGCAAAAGCGGTCGGCATCAAGGCTCCCTCGCTGTATAACCACTTCCCCAGCAAGCAGGCGATTTTCGATGCGATTTTGGAAACAACTTCGGCGCACTACCAGAAAGACACCGCTGAGATCTCGGTCCATGTACAGGATTCCCAAAAGGATATCCCGGTTTTCTCCCACATCTCAGAGGAGCTGCTGGTTGAAAAAGTCCGACAGATCTTCCTTTATTCGCTGCACGATAAAACCATCAGCCAGTTCCGCCGGATGATGACGCTGGAGCAGTTCCGTTCCCCCAAATTTGCCGAACTGCTTTCCAAACGCTATGTAGATTGGATGATCTCCTACCATGCAGGCATCTTCCGTGCGCTGGTTGCCAACGGCGAACTGCGAAACGAAGACCCGGATACGCTGGCATGGATGTATGTCTCCCCTATCATCGTCCTGCTGAGCATCTGCGACCGCCAGCCGGAACGGGAAGCTGAAAGCCTTGCAAAACTGGATGCCCATGTAAAGCTGTTCTTCCGTACCTTTAACATTGTGGGAGGTGAAAAATAGCGGTAAGTCGCAGCCACAAACAAAAAGGCCGCTGTGTCGGAGAAGCGCTCTGCGGCACAGCGGCTTTTTTGCAACTTAGGAGGGATTGCAAGATGGATTATATCAGAGTTACCAGAGAAAACATCGACAAGGAACATATCTGTTGTGCCATGTCCGGCAAACAGAGCCTTGCCAAGAAGGAATGGCTCAAGCAGCGCTTTGAGGAGGGGCTTGTTTTTTACCGCAGTGCAGAGCGCGGCAAATGCTTTATCGAGTACATCCCGGCAGAAAACGCATGGGTGCCCATTGATGCGGCAGGCTGGCTTTATATCAACTGCCTGTGGGTCTCCGGCTCCATGAAGGGGCACGGCTATTCCAGCGAACTGCTGGAAGAATGCCTTCGGGATGCCAAGGCGCAGGGCAAAAACGGTGTTTGCATTCTGTGTGCAGAGGGGCGCAAACGGGAGTTTCTCGCTGACCCCAAGTTTTTGACCCATAAGGGCTTCAAGGTTTCGGACATCTCCGATTGTGGCATCAACCTCATGTACCTGCCCCTTGCAGAGAGTGCCCAGCCGCCAAAATTCAAGGTCTGCGCCAAACATCCCAAGGTGGAGGAGGACGGTTTTGTCCTTTACTATACCGACCAGTGCCCTTACACCTATTATTGGGTGCCAAAGGTGCAGGAGGCTGCAAAGGAACATGGAATCCCGTTCAAAACCATCCACATCACAGAGAAAGAGACGGCACAAAATGTACCCGCACCGGTCACAACATATGCATTGTTCCGGGATGGGAAGTTTGTGACCCAGAGCATCCAGTCGGACAAGAAATTTTTGAAATTGGCAGGCGCAGCGGATTGAACAATTCAGGAATCTTTCTCATTTTCAGTAGATTCTTCCAGATTCTTTCGGTACTGTGCCGGACTGACACCATACTCTTTCTTGAATACCCGGCTAAAATAGAGTGGGTTATCATACCCTACGATCTCTGCAATTTCTCCAATATTGTATTCGGTGTTTTCCAATAAGCTTTGTGCATTTACCATCCGAAGGGACAGGATGTATTGTGCAGGGCTTATTTTCATGTACTGCTTAAAATTACGGATAAACCAGTTCGTACTGATATGCAGCGATTCCGCGTAATCGTCCACACTGACCTTTGTATTATAATTCTCGTTAAAGTAGGCAACGGCGGCTTCGATTTCTTCGGGGATGCTTGTAGTTGTTTTCTCGCTTTCCTGCTGTTGCCTGCTTACTAAAAACAGAATGATGTTGAAGAGAGAAGCAATATAGTCTTCATAGCCATATTCACATTGTTGCAGTTCCCGGATGATCTTTCGGAACAGCATTTTGTAATCCGGCAGTGTGCCGCTGTAAAAAACGTGCTTGTCCAAGGGTATTCCGTGATAGTTCAGGATGTTTTTGACATCATATCCTGTAAAGTGAATCCAGAACACCTCTGGATGATCTTCTACATAGTAGACATACTTCTGGATTTCTTTCGGCTGATAAAGCACCATGTGTCCAGAAGTCACCACTTCCTCAACACCATCGAACCAGAAGTGTGCTTTACCAGATGCCACATAGAGGATTTGATAGTCTCTGCGACCCTTTGCCCAAAAAGTAGGCAGCTTCGGGCGTTTTTTCAAGCGATAAGTGCCACAACTGCCTACGACCAGCGGCTTTGAGTAGTCTTTGAAATCCAAACGGGAGTTGTTCAAATATCCTGAGTTGAAATACATCCCTGCGTCCTCCTCATCTTCAGAGATTTTACAGTGATTTGGGAAATGTTCTATCAAAAAATTACAAACTCTTTGATTTTGTGCATATTTTGTTCCATCTTGTCTATATCTTTTCGTTCCATTGGATTCTATAATATTTTCAGACGAAACGCAAGAGATTTGGGCAACTTGCGTAATGAGAATTCCAGTCTGAAGTGCACAGCAGATTGGTCACGCCCACACAAAACAAGCAAGATGGGAGAAAGCACAATGACTGAAAAACGTTATCTGAAGTGGTATAATAAAGTCGGCTATGGTTCAGGCGATATTGCAGGCAACGTGGTGTATGCATTCCTGTCCTCCTTCGTCATGATCTATCTGACCAACACCGTTGGCCTGAACCCCGGTATTGTCGGCACTCTGATTGCAGTTTCCAAACTGCTGGATGGTGTGACGGACATTTTCTTTGGTTCTTTGATTGACAAAACGCATTCTAAGATGGGCAAAGCCCGTCCTTGGATGCTGTACGGCTACATTGGCTGTGCCATTACGCTGGTGGCAATTTTCGCCATCCCGACCAATCTGGGACAGTTTGCACAGTACGCATGGTTCCTGATCGCATATACTCTGCTGAACGCTGTATTCTACACTGCCAACAACATTGCTTACTCTGCACTGACAGCTCTCATCACGAAGAACAGTGCCGAACAGGTCGAGATGGGTTCTTGGCGTTTCATGTTCGCCTTTGCCACCAGCCTGCTCATCCAGTCCATCACGCTGGGTGCTGTTACGGCATTGGGCGGTGGTGCTGCCGGTTGGCGCACTGTTGCAATCATCTACGCCATCATCGGTCTGCTTGTCAACACCCTCTCCGTTTTCTCCGTGAAGGAACTGCCGGAAGGCGAATTGGAGGATACCACCGACAAAAAGGAAATCGAGCAGGACGAAAAGTACAATCTGGTTCAGGCTGCAAAGCTGCTTGCTGGTAACAAATATTATATGATGATTTGCGTCACCTACATTTTGCAGCAGATCTACGGTGCCATGATCAGCATGGGCACCTACTATGCAACCTATATTCTCGGCAACCAGAATCTGTTTGGCGTGTTCTCTTGGGCAGTCAATATTCCTCTGATCATCGCTCTGGTATTCACCCCGACGCTGGTTGCCAAATGGAGCGGAATGTACAAGCTGAACGTCATGAGCTATACTCTGGCAACGATTTCTCGTGCACTGGTTGCTGTAGCTGGTTACATGGGCAGCGGCAATGTGACCTTGATGCTGCTCTTTACTGCAATCGCAGCTCTTGGTCAGGGTCCTTGGCAGGGCGATATGAACGCTGTGATTGCAGCCTGCTCTGAATATACTTGGCTGACGAAGCACAAGCGTGTGGACGGAACGATGTACTCCTGCACTTCTCTGGGCGTAAAACTTGGCGGCGGTCTTGGCACCGCAATCACCGGCTGGCTGCTGGCAGCAAGTCATTTTGACAGCGCCCTGACCGTTCAGCCGGATTCCTGCATCAATATGCTGAAGATCATGTATCTGGTGATTCCGTTTGCTCTGGATGCCATCATCACCTTCCTTCTCTCTCGTATGAAGGTCGAAGAAGCAAATGAAAAACTGCGTGCAGCAGTCTGATAACAAGTCATTATCATTTCTCCTTCATCTGCTGTTCCCCGGAGGCTGGAGAAATATTATAAAATTACAAAAGGTAAATGAGGAAATACTATGGCTGCATTTGATTTTGCAAAAGTAAAAGACCCCACCTTTTTCAAGGAAAACGTGCTGAATGCTCATGCAAGTTTCCGTACTTACGCTTCCCGCGAAGAATATCGGACAGGCTCCTCTTCTTTGGCGCTGAAGCTGGACGGCATCTGGAAATTCGCCTACGCAAAGAACTACACCAGTGCCATCCCCGGCTTTGAAAAGACAGATTACGATTGCAGCGGCTGGGATGACATTCATGTTCCGGCACACATCCAGATGGAGGGCTACGACATTCCCCAGTATGCGAATGTTCAGTATCCGTGGGATGGCCGTGAAGAAGTACAGCCGGGCGAGATCCCGCAGCGGTTCAATCCGGTGGCAAGCTATGTAAAATACTTCGAGCTGCCGGAATCCATGCAGGGCAAGCCCGTCCACATCGAGTTCGAGGGTGTGGAAAGCGGCATGGCTCTTTGGCTGAACGGGTCTTATGTGGGTTACACCGAGGACAGCTTCTCCGCACACGCATTCGATCTGACTCCCTATCTCCAGCCGGGCGTGAACAAACTTGCTGTGCAGGTGTTCAAGTGGACTTCCTCCAGCTGGTGCGAAGATCAGGACTTCTTCCGCTTCTCTGGTATCTTCCGCAGCGTGTGGCTGTACGCCATCCCCACCGTGCATCTGGAAGATGTATCCGTCAAAACGCTGTTCGCCGGGGATGATTTTACGCATTCCACGCTGGAAGTTGCACTGCAGGTGGAGGGCAAGGGCGCAGCCCGTCTGACCCTGCGCCGCAGTGAACTGGAAGTGTTCTCCGAAAAAATCGCACTGAACGGCGGCTCTGCTCTGTTCAGCCATGCGGTGGAGAACCCCCACCTGTGGAGTGCAGAGGACCCGGCTCTGTATGAACTGGAAATCGAGCTGCTGGACGATGCAGGCCATCTGGTAGAGGTGACTGGGCAGAAAGTCGGTTTCCGCAAGTTCGAGCTGAAGAACAATCGGATGCTGCTCAACGGCAAGCGCATCGTGTTCAAGGGTGCCAACCGTCATGAGTTCAGCTCCATTACGGGTCGTGCTGTGGGCGTACACACCCATGAGGAACTGCTTCGGGATATCATCACCATGAAGCAGAACAACATCAATGCCATCCGTACCAGCCATTACCAGAATCAGGATGCACTGTACGACCTGTGCGACGAGTATGGTCTGTATCTGATCGCAGAGAACAATCTGGAATCCCATGGCACATGGGACATTCATCAGGCTGGCATTCGCGGCATCGAGGGCGTTTTGCCCAATGATAAGCCGGAGTGGAAAGCTGTCTTGTTTGACCGCATGAATTCCACTTGCCAGCGTGACAAAAACCATCCTGCTGTTCTGATCTGGTCTCTGGGCAACGAATCGTTTGGTGGTGAGACCCTGCTCCAGATGGCCGAGATGGTCCGCCGCTTTGATGACACCCGTCTGGTGCATTACGAAGGTGTGGTCAATGATCCCCGCTTCCTCGAAACCACCGATATTGAGAGCCACATGTACAGCACGGTCAAGGACATTCAAGAGTATCTGGCACAGGGCGATAAGCGGCCTTATATCGAGTGCGAATATTCTCATGCTATGGGCAACTCCAACGGTGCTTTGCACAAGTATACGGAACTTGCCGACCAGAAGGACTGCGGCTATCAGGGCGGCTTCATCTGGGATTACATCGACCAGTCCATCTGGAAAAAAGACCGCTACGGCAAGTGGTTCCAAGCCTACGGCGGCGACTTCGGTGAGCGTCCTACCGACTATAATTTCAGCGGAAACGGCATTGCCTACGGTGGTGATCGTGCTCCTTCTCCCAAGATGCAGGAGGTCAAGTTCTGCTATCAGAACATCGCCATTTCCATCGACAACTTTGGCTTTGAAGTCTGGAACAAAAACCTGTTCACCTCTACGGGTGCTTTCGACTGCGTTGCACTGCTGCACCGTGATGGAAAGCTGTATCAGCAGCAGGAACTGACCCATATTGATGTTGCTCCCGAAGAGCGTTCCAGCTTCCCGCTGCCGTTTATGGTTCCTGCGCTCCCCGGTGAATATGCAGTGACCATCAGCTTCCGTTTGAAGGAGGACACCAGCTGGGCAAAAAAAGGTCATGAAGTCGCCTTTGGACAGGGTGTGATCGCTGTGGTCCGTTCCATTCCCAGCAAGAAGGTCACGCCGTTTACCGTTACGCACGGTACACACAACATCGGTGTCCGGGGTGAGAATTTCGATGTTTTGTTCTCCGATCTGAACGGCGGTCTGACTTCCTACCGCTATGCCGGCAAGGAGATGATTCAGGAGATTCCCCGTCCCAACTTCTGGCGCGCTCCCACCGACAACGACTGCGGCAACAACATGGGCGGTGTTCGCGGTCAGTGGAAGCTGGCAAGCCTGTATGCCACCACCAAGGGTGTCGGCAAGGAGATCCCGTCTGTTCACGGCGGCACCCTCCTCCAGAACCCCACCTGCGAGGTGGAAGCCGACAGCGTCGTCGTGACCTATCTCTATAACCTGCAGACCAGCCCCGCAGCAGAGTGCAGCCTGCAGTACCGTGTGTTCGGTGATGGCCGTATCCAGACCACCCTGCACTATGACCCGGTGGAAGGACTTGCAGCAATGCCGGAGTTCGGCGTACTGTTCAAGATCGACGCCGATTACGACACGGTGGAGTGGTACGGAAACGGCCCTGCGGAGACCTACTGGGATCGCCAGCATGGTGCAAAGCTGGGCATTTACCAGAACAAGGTTGCAGACAACATGGCACAGTACCTTGTACCGCAGGAGTGCGGAGCAAAGACCGCTGTGCGCTGGGCAAAAGTAGTGGACCGCAAGGGTCGCGGGCTGCTGTTTACCGCAGATGCCGCAAAGCCCATGTTCTTCTCTGCGCTGCCCTACACTCCCCATGAAATGGAGAGTGCCAAGCATCCCTACGAACTGCCCCCGGTCCATTACACGGTGATTCGTGCCATGGGTGAGCAGATGGGCGTTGGCGGCGATGACAGCTGGGGTGCCAATGTCCACCCGGAGTATATTCCTGATGTGACCAAGCCCGTGGAGTTCACCTTTACGTTCCGTGGCATCTGACCCTCGTTATTAAGACACCTTCGCGTTGAGATAAGGACATCCCTGCATGAGATTTCTATCAAAAGTGAGGGTGTCTTTTTGGCATTCCAAAATCTCAATTCCTGACGCCACTATTTATAAGCAGTGCTTTGCTCTATATAAGTAGCGTTGCTATGTCAAAATAACCGCATTCCGCTTTTGTTTGGAGCATTTCTTTGAATGGTTCTCCAAACTTTCTTTAACGTATTGAAGTATACAAAAATAATAAATCGGGTGCATTGCACCCTGAATATGGACTGTTCGCACCGAGCAACGGGCCGTCACCTCCGGGTGATGTATGAAACGTAAAGTCAAAAGTTGGGGGTTGTATAGGAACCGCCTGCAAAAGCCTAAAAACGGTGCAGGCGAAGCGATGCAGCCCCCAAAAACCAGCTTCAGCAAAAAGAAAAGCACTGTACTTCCAACGAAGTACAGTGCTTTTTTGGTGGAGAATAGCGGGATCGAACCGCTGACCTCTTGCATGCCATGCAAGCGCTCTCCCAGCTGAGCTAATCCCCCATAAGCTGGTGTTGAGGTGTCGTGTTCCTGACGACGTGTATTATTATACCAGCAAGGTCGTACCTTGTCAACGCCTTTTTTGAATTTTTCCAGAATTATCTGTACAAATTTCCGGCAGGATCATGCATCCGGATTTTGGGGTGCCGGGCTGTGCGGCTGGAACTGCCGCCACACCTTCTTCGCCGTGTTTCCGGAGCTGGGCGATCCGCCCGCATGGACCCGCGACCAGCTGGAAGAGCTGAACGCCCGGAACATCGAGTATAACGGCAAACGGTACACCCGGTACGAGATCAACCAGATGCAGCGTGCCAGAGAACGTAATGTGCGCAGGTGGAAGAAACGGTATCTCGCCGAGACGGAAGCCGGGGTGGACACCACCGCCCTGACCAAGGCCACCGTTTACGAGAAGATCGTGGACGCCCGCACCCAGCTGTCCAACACCTACGTCCCCACCGGCGGCAGGCCGCAAGGCCGCACAGCATGACAACAACCCTGCGGTTCCGGTGATTCCGGTTCCATGGGGCTGTTTTTGCATTTATTGGTCGATCAGAATGCGGAGTTCCTGCACCACGTCCTGCAGCGCACGGCAAATACGCTCCACTTCCGGAGAGTTATCCATAGCACCGGCAGCCTGTATGCGCTTGATGTCCTGCTGCGCCTTAGCAAATGCTGCACAGATTTGTGTGCGTTTTTCCTCGGAAATATTCATAATAATCACCATTTTACTTTAAAGTGGGTTGCAAAGTGGGTTCGAGCAAACGAAAAGCACCCGGAAACTTACGTTTCTAGGTGCTATTTCTTGGTGGGCGCGGGTGGATTACGCGAGCCGCGCATCTAAAAAAGCCCCGCAGGGGCTTTTTTCCCCGCCGGACTGTTCGGCGGGTCGATGCTGTTCTCATCCACCCTTGTAGTGCGTTATAAAGTCCAGATAAAACAGAAACTCCAGCGTCATAACAACGCTGGAGTTCTTGGTGGGCGCGGGTGGATTCGAACCACCGAAGCTGAAAGCAGCAGATTTACAGTCTGTCCCCATTGGCCACTCGGGAACACGCCCATATTCTTTTGTGTCCGCCGCGCGGACTGCCTGTATATATTACCACGCGCAAAGCAGTTTGTCAACCATCTGCAACAGATTTTATCGCAATTTCTGCACCAATCTCTCCAACAAACTCGCCCCATGGAAAAACCGCCCGGAAATCAATGTTCCCGAGCGGTTTTTCTTGGAGCTGGTGACAGGAGTTGAACATCTAAGTGAAAGCATTTCCACAAAAATATAGCATTTTTAGCGCGGAAATATGGCATAAAACCGTCATTCTGGTTTATTTATGTAAATCACGTTTGCAAGGCTGCAAATAAAAGTGTGTTAAAAAGTGTGTTATTTTTCAGAGGTCAAAAGCCGGTCAAAGGCTGCATTTACATCCTCTGCCGCAGCTGCTGCATCGCCGTTCAGGGCGTGGGAGTAAACACCGAATGTGTCCATGGTCTGGCTGTGTCCCACCAACGTTTTTACTTCACCGGCGGGCAGCGTTTTCACCACGCTGACAAAGCTGTGCCGCAGTTCATATACAGAGATGGGGGGAATACTGTTTGATTTGCAATACACTTGCCAGCGCTTGTAATAGTACGCTTCACTGACCAGATCAAACACGCTTTCTTGTGTGCCTGTTACTTGCCGCTGCTGTTCCAGTACGGCGCGGGCACGGTCTGACAGGGCAAAAGCCCGCACAGCATTCTGATTCTTTCCCTGCGTCTGCTCTCCCAGAACATTCACAGCGCGGGTGATATACACCATATCGCCCCGGATATCTGCCCAGCGCAGCCCCAGCAGCTCCCCCGGACGCAAACCGGTAAGCAGCTGAAAGCGGTAGGCGTGGATATAATCATCATGCACCCGCTTACCCCTGTAAAGCGTTGTGTCAACGTTTAGCAGGGTAAGCAGGGAAGAGGGCTGCAGCACGGTCTTGCCCTTTGGACGCGCCCCGGCGGGCACCCGCAGCCCCTCGGGGTTGAAGGTGGTAAGCTTGCGCGCCCGGCAGTATTTGCAGAATGCCCGCATATCAGCGCAGAGGGATTGCAGCGTTTTTTTGCTCAGGCCGTCCGCAAACGCTTTGTTGACCACGTTTTGTAAGTCCTGTTCCGTCAAGCTGGTGATCCGCTTTCTTCCCACGGCGGGCAGTATCCGCGTGCGCCAGCGGCTTTCTACGTTCCTACAGTTGCCGGTGCCGGTGGTCTGTTCCAGTGCGGCGTACCAGTCTTTATACAGTTCATCTATTCTGCTGCCCCGGGGATCTGTGCCAGTGTCAAGCCATTGATCTGCCTTTGCATTAGCTTCCCGCTGCCCAGTGCGCCCGGGTGTGCTGCTGTAAAACTGTTTGCGTACCCCGTCCTTTTGCACGGCAATGCGCCAACGCTGGTATTTTTCTTCCCAGACAGCTGTATTTGTCCGTTTACCCATCTGGCTGCACCTTCCTTCTTTTGTGCATTTTGTCCCCGGCGGCGCTCTGATCGTGGGGTGCTGCATCGCACATAACCGGCAAAATGCCGAAATTTAGCGCTCACAGTTCACGCTGTGGGCGTTTTTCTTTTTATTCCAGGTCGTCTTCGTCCCCAGTGCCCGCGCTCTGGGTGCTGTCCCCGGCGGGGGCTTTCTGGTATTTCGGTATCTGGGCAAGTTCCTCTATACGTTCAACTGCTGTTTGTTGCCCTTCGGTATTCATTGAATCGTAAGCCTCTAATAGCCTTATTTTTTGTTCATCCATTCCAACTAAAAAAGTGGTGCCGTCAATGGTGTTCCACGGATTTACAACAGAATCTGCAAGTTGAATACCTCGAAGAGCCTCCAGCGCAACCGGTTCATCATAAACTGCAAGAAAAATTTCCGCAAGGGAACAGTGCAGCGCTCTTGCAATCGCTCTCATCACGTCAATTGTTGGTGTGACAGTCCCATTCTCTATATTTTTAATATCCTGTAAGTCAAGACCAGTTTCTTCGGCAAGCTTCTTTTGCGTTAGATTGCAACTTTCCCGAAGATTTCCCAGCGATTTTATTTTTTTCCAAAAGGACTGTGAATCATCTAATTCGGCGGGATTGCACTCTAGCGCTACTGAAAGCTTCTGAATTGTTTCACGCTTTGGTGTTCTTGAACCGGATTCATACTGTCCATAGGCTTGCTGACTGATTCCCATTCGTGAAGCAACTTGCTTTTGCGTCAACTGCTTTTCTTCGCGGATGGTTTTTAATTTTTCTGAAAAAGTCACAAAATCACCTCCACCAGTAATATAGCAGATACTTGAACCAAAAACAAGAAAATTCTTTTGTTTACTATTGACACAAGATTTTTCTTGTGCTATATTCTTTTGAAACAAGACTTTTCTTGTTAACTGGAGGTGAAAAATCAATGTCAAAATCTATCGTTGTAGACCGCGTAAAGGTAATTTCTGAGATGGCACGGCAGAACCTGACCGGTGCAGAACTGGCACAGAAGGCTGGAGTGGGTGATTCTGCAATCTGGAAAATGCGTCAGGGTAAACCTGTGTGGCGCACCACTGCCGGACACGTTGCCGCCGCTCTGGGCGTGACCGTTGAAGAACTGAAGGAGGATTGACCATGTACAGACCATTCAAAAAACTGCGTTTGCGTATGGTTGAACTGGATTATAACCAGAAAGACCTTGCAAGGGCAGCGGGCATTGTGCCCAGCACGTTCAGCTTGCGGATCAGGGGAAAGCAGCCCTTCAACAGCGCCCAGATCGCTGCAATCGCCCGCGTGCTGAACATCCCCACAAGCGAGATCGGCGCTTACTTCTTTGAAGAGCCGAACAGAACGAAGAAGGCAGGGTGATAGTTTGAACGAAGTGGAAAAGATAGCCCCCGGCGGCTATATGGATTTTCTGAACTATCTGGATACAGTCACCACCGAGGAAGCGCTGTTTTCTAGGTTGACTTACTGGTTTGCAAACCAGAACAGCGCAGATGACACAAGAGATCGTTTTGACGTAGTGGAAGACCGCGCCAAAGAGCTTAAAATCTGGAACGGTCTTACCTTGAAGATGGAACGATGGGCACGAGACAACAAGGAAGAACTTGCCCGCATTGGAAAAGATGCTTTTGCGGCTCTGATCGGTGCGGATTATGCAGCCTACCGGGATAATAAGCCGCAGCAGCGCAAGGCTTGTAAATTGCAATCCTATACTGCAAGGCAGCTTTCTGAAATGACATTGCAGCCAACACGATACATTGTCGAGGGTGTTCTTCCCATGGGTATGGGGCTTCTGGTTGCAAAACCGAAGATTGGCAAGTCTTGGATGGTGTTAGACTTGTGCTTGTCTGTTGCTTCCGGCGTGCCCTTTTTGGGCTTTCAGACTAACCAGCACGGCACGTTGTACCTAGCACTTGAGGATGGCCCCAGCCGGATGCAAGGTCGTATTCTGAAAGTTTTGGATGGGCAGCCAGTGCCAGACGCTGCACGCATTCTGTTCCGGTCTCCGCGCATGGACGAGGGCTTATTGGATGCACTCGGCGCACTGCTGGATGATAACCCAGATATTCACCTTGTTTGCATCGACACGCTGTCGAAGATCAGACCGAAAGTAAAATCATACGAAAACGCATACGATGCAGATTATGAATTTGTTGGAAGGTTGAAGGACTTTGCAGATGATCGCGGCATTTGCGTGCTGCTGGTTCATCATACCAGTAAGCGCAAAACAGATGATTCATTTGAGAACATCAACGGCAGCACCGGTATTCTGGGCGCTTCTGACTTTACGATTGTTCTTGACAAGAAGAACCGAATGGATGATGAAGCATCCTTTATCCTGACTGGCCGTGATATTGAGCAGCAAGAGCGGATTTTGACATTTGACAAAAGCCGCTGCCGCTGGATCATGCAGGGCACAGCCGCAGAGATTGCCGAGCAGCGCCGCATTGAGGACTACGAAACAAACCCCATTGTCAAAACCCTTCGGGAATTGCTCTTGCAGGGAGATGGAACATGGACAGGTAACGCCCAAAAGCTTTTAGAGCTTGGACAACACTACACGCACACCGAACTTGCACCCACCTCGCAGGCTCTGGCAAAGGCTATTGCAGAACTTGAGCCGCTATTGTGGGAGAGGGACGCTATTAAATACAGGACGGTAAACAATGGAAGCGGTGGAAAACGTCACTGCTTCAAGATGCTTCGAACTGACAACACCGCCCCGGATTTAGATGCGGTTCAACTGGAATGTGTCTAACTCTAAAAAATCGTTGTTTTCGTTGTTTTCGTTGATGGAGCATCCCAATACTATAAATTTCGTTGATGATTTACCCCAGATATCAACGAAATCAACGTTTTCAACGAAAATTTACACTATATGCAAAAACGAAAGAAGAACGCCTATGCAGCACACCTATTACACAACCTGCCCATATTGCGGTGCAAACCTTGACCCCGGCGAAAGGTGCAACTGCCCGCGTGCATCCCCCGGCGGGTATCAGTACGAAAATCGTACCAGTACGGAAACCGGACAGGTACGGAAACCGGACGGGTGCAAAAGTTGCACTAGTGCAAAAAGTGCACCGGTGCAGATTGTGCACCCCAACTTGCCCGGCTTGCCGCCTATTGTATTCAGCCGCAGCAAGCAGCAGCCTGACCCCGGCTCAAAATGACCCCCGGCAAATTGCCGGGGATACCAGTTGCATTTTACAACCGGTTGCATTTTGCAACTGCTGCTCAACAACAAAAAGAAAGCCGCTCACACTGTTGGCGCAGCGTGGGCGGCAGATGGGCGGTAAAGTTTAGCCGACAATACCGCCCCCATTATATCAAAAATGGAGGACTTTTCAATGACTATGTATCATTTTCAGTGCCTTGCCCCGTTTTTCGTGTGGTGCCTGATCGGCATTGTGGGCTGCTGGTACAGCGGCAACCTGTAAGGGAGGTGGGCAGATTGAAGCCAGTAGAACAGGCCCCTTATTTGCGCAAGGACGTATCTGCCGTATTGATTGATGACGTTGCATTTGAACTTGAATGCGGCATTGCTCTAGTAAGTGCAATCAGTGACGGGATGGATGGAGATCGTTTTTCCCGTGAAGTGTATGCACAAGCTTTATATGCGGCTGTGGAATACTTGCAGCGTTCGCACCAGCATTTGAAGGATCAAATCTATACCAGCACCCCGGCGGGGTCTCCTGAAAGAACCCTGCCTCAGAATGACCCAAAGGGGGTACCGGTATGAAAGTAACCCTCTCCTATACCCTCAGTGAGCTGGAACAGGCTCAGAGCGCACAGGACGAAGAACCGCACGGTGATTTTCTCATGCTGGTACAAGATGACAGCATGAAGAATGCCGGTATAAGAGCCGGTGACAGAGTGGAGATTGCAGCCTGTGACCATGTAGAACCCGGCCAGATCGCCCTTGTAAAGGTCGGGGAAGAGTATTTATTGCGTGTCTTGTGGGCAGATGGGCAAATCCTTGCGCCCGCAAACCCGGCATACATGACCGAACTATTCACCCGTGACGAGCTGGCAGGCGTGCAGATCATTGGGCGCGCTGTTGTAGTCCGGCACACACTGAAATGAAGAAAGGAACAAAACATGAAACGTAACGAATTAAGAAACCTTGGCTTGACCCCTGAACAGATCGATGCAGTCATGACCATGAACGGCAGCGATGTGAACCGCGAGAAGGCAAAGAGCGCCGCCCAGACCGGGAACGAGGTGCAGCGCCTGCGTGAATCGTGTGTAACTCTGCTTGACCTGCTGGAAAGCCCGGAAGCTGTGCGGGGGGTTCTGCGGTGCGTTTCCCGCCTGTATAGCGAACAGGAACGCAGGAAAGCCAGAAAAGAATACCCCGGCGGGGTGCTCAAGACCACCACTCCCCAGAATGACCCCCGGGGGATGCTGGAATGAAAGTAACCATATCTTTCACCCCGGAAGAACGGGATCAGGCGTGGAAGGTGCGCGAGGTTCTTTTGCAGCTGCTTGGCCGCTGTCGCACGCACACAAGCCAGATCGGCGAACGCTGCATGATCTATTTGACGCTGGTTCATTGATGTGGTAAAATAAAAGCAGGCATAGAGTACCGCCAGACGTCTGGTAGCTATTAAGCACAGGGAAAACGCTTTGGCGGTTCTCTGTGCTTTTTTATTTTGCCTGCTGTACCTGTTCGCTGCATCATCTGCTTTTGCTGTCGCCCTCCTCGCGGAAGGGTGTGGATAGAAATCTCCTGATGAACTCTTACCCAGCTGCACCGGACGAACAGAGACAGGCAAAACAGCGCTGTGCCTGTGGCTGCATGATCGTGCCGCATAGCACCATGCACAGCGCATTCTGTTAAATCTTCCCGCGCTCTGATCGGCGTGAAGCTATCAGCTTGCCAGCGGTCTGGCAGGGGGTGGGGGAGGGGTCCCCTCCCGCCGCCCTCGGCGACTCCGCCTGTCCAGCGCCGATTTACACACGCGGAGTTTTTTAAAGGGCTGGATATGCAGCAAAGTTATAGGCTTTAGCGTCTGCCTTATATAGGCGCTTGGAAAATGCAACAAAACATACAGCTTTTTACTGCTGATTTTGCCCGAAAAACAAGTCAAAAAGGCATCTGCCTTTTGAAATAAACGTACACGGCCACGGATAAGGCCGGGAAAGGAATAAACCATGAATGAAACTGCAACGCAGGAAGCCCGTACCACTGCAGCCGGAGAGCAGCAGGAGCCGCGCACCTTCACGCAGGAGGAAGTAAACAGCATCGTTGCTGACCGCCTGAACCGTGAACGCGCAAAGTATGCTGATTACGATGATCTGAAAGCCAAGGCAAGCCAGTACGATACCACAAAGGCACAGCTGGATGCACTGAACAGTGCAAACGCCCGGCGCGATATGATCGCCCGCGTGGCAGCTGCAACCGGCTGCCCGGCTGAACTGCTGACCGGCGACACGGAAGAAGCCTGCACCGCACAGGCACAGGCTATTACGGCTTTTGCAAAGACCCAGCAGCCCGCAGGATATCCCAATGTTAAAGACGGCCCGCCGCTGCACCTGCCTACTCAGGCTAATACCGCAGACTCTTTCAGCCGCGCAATAAAGCATACCCCGAAACAATTCAAAAGCTATTGATCTAAACGAGGTTTAATATATGTCCGTTGAACTTACCACCAAATTTGCACCGCAGACTGACGACTTGTTTAAAGCTGAAAGCAAGGTTGGACTGCTGACCAATACAGACTATGATTGGACTGGCGCTCACGCTATCAAGCTGTATAAGATCAGCACCACGCCCCTGAACGACTACAGCCGCAACCGCGTTACTGCACAGGAAGATACAGAAGCGCAGCTTTCCCGTTATGGCAAGCTGCTTGACCTGTCCGCAACCACCGAGGAACTGCTGCTGAAGCATGACCGCTCTTTTATTTTCAACGTTGACCGGCTGGATCAGGACGAAACGCAGCAGCAGCTGGAAGCCGGCACCGCGCTGGCGCGCGAACTGCGTGAGGTGGTTATTCCCGAGGTCGATACCAACGTGTATACCGTGATGACCACCGGCGCAGGCCACAAGCCCGCAGCCGCAGCGCTCACCAAGTCCAACATCTACGCTGCTATTCTGGCAGCATCTCAGGCGCTGGACGATGCAGAAGTGCCCGAAACTGAGCGCTCTTTGGTCGTCACCCCGGCAACCTATGCGCTGCTTAAACAGGCCGTTGAGTTTGACCATACCGAGATCGGCGCAGAAATGCGCGCCCGCGGCATTGTGGCCGTGCTGGATGGCGCAAACGTTGTAAAGGTGCCGTCTGCACGCCTGCCGGAGAAGTTCGGCTTTATGCTGGCGCACCCCTCTGCAACTGTGGCACCTGTCAAGCTGGAAGACTTCGGCATCCATGATGATACCCCGCTTTCCAGCGGCACCATTGTGACCGGCCGCATCTGCTATGACGCCTTTGTGCTGGATAACAAGAAGGTTGGTATTTACTATCAGGAAATCACCTGATTTGTGCATTTTGTCCCCGGCGGCGCACTGATCGCGGGGTGCTGCATCGCACATAACCAGCAAAATGCCGAAATTTAGCGCCCACGGTTCACGCTGTGGGCGTTTTTCGTTGGAAGGAGACGCAGCGCGTGACAATTGAGCAGAAAAAGGAATGGTTATACCGATACCAGAACAGCCAGCGCAGGCAAAAGATCATCCTGTTACAGATCGAGGACGCACGCAGCCGCGCAACGTCTGTGCAGAGTACCCCCGGCGGGGTGCGTGTTGCTCCTACGGGTCTACGCTCTGACCGTGTCGCAGACGCTGTGCAGCGCCTTGACGAACTGCAAAGAGCGTATGACGCAGAGGTTGCACAGGGCTGTCAGATCTATGCCGAGATTCAGACCGCAATAGAAGCGCTGCCGGATATCATGCAGACTATGGCCGTTTACTACCGATATCTGCAAGGCATGAAGATTGACCTTGTATGTGTTAAGCTGGAACGCTCTGCATCAACAGTCACAAAGCTGCTTGCCACAGCCCTTGACGCGCTGGAAGTGCCGGAGATCACCCAGTAAGCTGCCCGGCGGGGTGCATTGCACTGGCAAGCAGTGCGCTTTGGTACCAGCAAGCAGTGCTTTCGTATGTACAAAAGCGCCGTTCCGGTAACTTGTTGGGGAACACCCCAAGCCCCTTTTAGCGCTGCTGTTCATCGTTCAAAGTAGTGCCAGACAATGCGCACGATACCAAAAGTGTGTTAAAAAGTGTGTTAAAAAGTGTGTTAAAGTAGAGAAAAGCCGCCTAGATTCCTACGAATCTAAGCGGCTTTTCTTGGAGCTGGTGACAGGAGTTGAACCTGCAACCCACTGATTACAAATCAGTTGCGCTGCCATTGCGCCACACCAGCTTATTTTATTGTTTTCCGAAGGGCGGTCTGCCGATTGATAATGCCTTCCGCCTGTGACAAATCACTGGTTTATAGGATAGCAGAAACCACGCAAATTGTCAATATCCACTCGTGTTCTCGGATGGGAAGCGTCGGGCAGCGTGAGCACTTTTTCCCTGTTCGTTCAACGGTTCGTTTCCCGGGCTGTGCAGCGGCAGCAGGCATGTTCCGGCAGGCAGAGCCATGCCGCGCCGGTGCGGGCTGCGGGCACAGCGCCCCGCCGGCAGCGTTTTTCAAACCGATAAAACCGCTTGCAAGGCGGGGTTTGCAGCGCTATAATCGAATTGGGATATTATGCAGAAATGCCGTCTGCTTCCCGGTGCGGAGCCTGCGGCAGCAGCCTTGACGGCGGACAAACCCAGAGGATTTCTGTGAGGAGAGTTGTTTATGTGTCAGATCAGGGTGAATCTGCGCCGATGGGCCTGCCTTCTGGCAGCGCTGGCGTGCCTGCTTGCGCTACTGCCACTTCCTGCACACGCAGCGGGAGCCGCGTCAAAAGTGGTGCGTGTGGGCTGGTATGAGGACGCCTACAATATCACGGGCAAGAACGGCGAGCGCAGCGGCTATGCCTACGAATACGAGCAGTCGGTCGCGGCATACACCGGCTGGACCTATGAATATGTCAAGGCCGGCTGGTCGGACCTGCTCCAGATGATGAAAAACGGCGAGATCGACCTGATGGCTGGTGTTTCCTACACCGAGGACCGTGCACAGGACATGCTGTTCAGTGAGCTGCCGATGGGCCGGGAAATCTATTATCTGTATGCCGACCTGACCCACACGGACATTTCGGCCTCGGACCTGCGCACTCTGAACGGCAAACGCATCGCCCTGCTGAAAACCAGCGTGCAGGCCGCCCAGTTCTATCAATGGGAGGAGGATCACGGCCTGCATCTGCAATATGTGTGGTCCAACAGCTTCGAGCAGGGCAAGCAGCAGGCGCAGGACCGCGAGATCGACTGCGTCATTTCCACCGAGACGCCTGCCTGGGTGGAATACGGCATGTCTGCCATTGCCCAGACCGGCGGCTCCGACATCTACTTTGCCATCAGCAGGACCCGGCAGGACCTGAAGGAAGAGCTGGATCACGCCATGCGCAAGATGGAATTCGACAAGCCGTTTTACGCTGACGAGCTGTACCAGCGGTATCTTTCTGCCTCCTATACGCCTGTGCTGTCCAGCGAGGAACAGGACTGGGTCACGCAGCATGGAGACATCCGGATCGGTTTTCTGACTAGCGATGCCGGCATCAGTACCTATGTGCCGGAGAGCGGGCAGCTGGTGGGAGTGATCAACGACTACATCACCTTTGCATCCGACAGCATCAGCAACCAGAAGCTGGATTTTTCACTGGTCGGGTATGATTCCATGGAAGAGGAGATCCAGGCCTTGAAAGACGGCCAGATTGACCTCATCTTCCATTTTGCCCAGAACCCCTATGTAGCGGAAGAGAACAACTTCGTTCTGTCCAACACGGTCCTGACCCTGAACATGGCGGCAGTCACGGCGCAGAATTCCTTCAACGAGAACCATGCGAACACCGTTGCCCTGCTGAAGGATGACCTGCTGCTGAAATGGTACGTTTCTTACTGCTATCCGGACTGGAACATCGTCGAGTACGATTCCCTGAAGGATGCCGAGGCAGCCATGCGCAGCGGCGAAAACGACTGCCTGCTTGCCGAATCGGGCGAGGTCGCGAAGTACCGTGAGGACAAAAGGCTCCACAGCGTTTTCCTCACGCAGGACGGCAATGTCTCTTTTGCCGTGGCACGCGGAGATGTCACCCTGATGTCGATCCTGAACAAGACCCTGCGCACGATCCCGGCCTCCATGCTGACGGGTGCGCTGCCCATGTACGAGGCCTCGCTGGAAAAGGTGACCGTGACCGACTTTGTAAAGGATAATTTTCTTGTCGCCTCCGTGATGCTGATCACCTTCTTCGGGATGATCCTGGCTGTCATCCTTGTCTCGCTGCGCCGGTCGCGCATCGCTGAGGCAAACGCCAAGGAAGCCGCCCGGCAGGCCCGGAAGCTGAACCAGAAATTGCAGGAAAGCCAGCGAGAGCTGCGGGCGGCCCTGCAGCAGGCGGAGAGCGCCAGCTCGGCCAAGACCACCTTCCTGAGCAACGTGTCTCACGACATCCGTACCCCGATGAACGCCATCGTGGGCCTGGCCAGCCTGATGGAAAACGACCTGCAAAACCCGGGCAAGCTGCAGGGCTACATTGACAAGTTGAAGACCGCCAGCTGGCATCTGCTGAACCTCATCAACGAGATCCTGGACATGAGCAAGATCGAAAGCGGCAAGGCCACCCTGAACATCCAGCCCTTCCGCATGGCCGAGCAGATCGCGCAGGTGGACAGCGTGATCCGCCAGCAGGCCGTGCTGCGGGACCAGCAGTTCACCGTACAGGTCCACGATCTGCTCCACGAAAATGTGGAAGGCGACGCCACCCGCCTGCGGCAGGTACTGCTCAACATCCTGTCCAATGCGGTCAAGTACACCGGCCATGGCGGCAGCATCTCGCTGAATGTGGAGGAGATCCTCCGCAGCGGCCACTATGCCCGCTACAAGTTCACCGTTACCGACAACGGCATCGGCATGAGCGAAGCGTTCCAGAAGCACATTTACGAGTCCTTCAGCCGGGCCGAGAATTCGGTGACCAACAAGGTGCAGGGCACCGGCCTGGGCATGGCCATCACCAAGAACATCGTGGACATGATGGGCGGTGTCATCACGCTGCAAAGCCAGCTGGGCAAGGGCACCCGCTTCGAGGTGGTGCTGGACTTCAAGATCTGCGAAGAAACGGCGCAGGCAGCACCCGCCGTCTGCCCTGCCCCGGCGCAGGACAGCCCGTCGCTGCACGGGATGCGCTTCCTCTGCAGCGCTTCCGCTACGAACCGTTTGCGGAGCAGCCGCAATAACCGACAGCATAAAAGCCCTGCCGCTGAAAATCAAGCGGCAGGGCTTTCTGTTTGCAGTCCGGTCAGGCAAGGGCCTGCTGGATCTTTGCAAAGTCGGCCAGGGTAAGGGCCTCGGGGCGGATGCGGGCGTCGAACCCGGACGCCTCGATGGCGGCAATGACCTTTTCCTTGGGCAGGTTCAGGCCGCCTGCAATGGCGTTGGCCGCAGTCTTGCGGCGCTGGCCAAAGGCCGCACGGATCAGTGCAAAGTAGCCGTCCTCGTCCTCCACCTGCACGGCGGGGGTGGGGCGGATGTCCATGCGCACCACGGCGCTGGTGACCTTGGGGGCCGGGTAAAAGCTGCCCGGCGCAGCGGTGAACATCAGCCTGGAGGTGGCGTAGTAGTTCACTGCACAGCTGATGGCACTGGAAGCCCGGGTGCCGGGCACGGCGGCCAAGCGGTCGGCGGCTTCCTTCTGCACCATCACGGTCAGGCTCTCGATGGGCAGGCGGTCGCCCAGCAGCTTCATGACGATGGGGCTGGTGATGTAATAGGGCAGGTTGGCGCACACGGCCACCGGCATGCCCGGGAACTCTGCCGCAATGAGGGCTTTCAGGTCCACCTTCAGCACGTCCTGCAGCACCAGCTTGAAGTTGTCCACCCCGGCCATGGTCTCGGCCAGCAGCGGCGGCAGGCGCTCGTCCACCTCAATGGACACCACCTTGGCGGCACGCTTGGCCAGCTCTTTGGTCAGCACACCGATGCCGGGGCCGATCTCGATGACGCCGTAGCGCTTGTCCACCCCACTGGCATCCACGATCTTGGTGGGGATGCCCGGATTGATGATGAAGTTCTGTCCAAAGCCCTTGGAGAGCGCAAAATCGTATTTTTCGCACAGGGCACGGATCACGGAAATGTCGGTCAGTTCGGGCATGGAGGCCATCCTTTCTCAGAAAAAGGCTGTTGCAGGGTATGCAGCAGCCTTTGGGGTCATTGGTACGATTGGCGGCAGGTCACTCCCCCAGTCAATGCCTGACGGCATTGCCAGCCCCCTCGGAGACGGAGCCTTTTGGCGTGACCGGACAAGCTCCGGCAAACGATTTGCTTTGCCGCGCGGAAAAGCCTCCCTCCCAGAGGAAGGTGGCGCGGCGCAAGCCGTGACGGAGGGCGTTTACTGTGCCGCAGAATCGGCCGCCGCTTCGCTCTGTGCAGTGTCTGCCGATCCTTCCGGTGCATCCGTCTCCGGTGCAGTCTCGGCGTCAGCGGCGGTGCTGTCGGCAGCCTCCGAAGCAGCAGCGGAAGAAGCACTGTCGTTGGCACCGGCCACGGTGGTGGTGCCGCTGAGCTGCTGGGCTGCGCTCACGGCGCGCTGGACCTGCGGGTCCGTCTCCGGGGTGTAGTCCAGATAGGAGTTGGCTTCATCCGCGCTCAGGGCGCGCTCCACATCCACGCTCAGGCCCGTGCCGTCAAAGCTGGTGCCGTCGCCGCAGAGCAGCTTTGCCACCGTGATGCTCACGGCGCTGCCGTCCGACAGGCGCTGCGGGCTGCTCTGGATGGTGCCCTTGCCCATGGTGGTGGTGCCCACCAGACGGGCACCGCTCATGGTGCGCAGGCTGGCGGCGAACAGCTCCGCTGCGCTGGCGGTGCTGCCATTTACCAGACACACCAGAGGCAGGGCCGTCTCGGTCTCGCTGTCGCTGCTGCCCACCACGGTGCGGTTGCCGTTTTTATCCTCGGCGTAGGCCACCGTGCCCTCCGGCGCGATCAGATTGATGCAGCTGATGGCGTCATCCAGAACGCCGCCGCCGTTGTCACGCAGGTCAAACACCAGGCTGGCGGCACCATTGGCGCTCAGGGCGCGGATGGCGTAGTCCAGCTCACTGGGGGTGCTGCCGTCGAACTGACGGATCCTGATATAACCCACATCGCCCAGCATCTGATAGTCCACCGTGGTGCTGGTGTAGCCGGAGTGGGTCAGGTCGGCCGTATGGGAGGATGCCGCGCTGTCCAGCCAGGTCACGGTGACGGTGGTGCCGGCCTCGCCCTGCAGGCGGGACTGCACCGCATCCACGGTGGTCAGGCTCTTGACGTCGGTGTCGCCCACGGCGGTGATGTAGTCGCCCACCACGATGCCGGCTTCCTGGGCAGGCGAGCCGTCGTATACCTTGGTCACCTTGGCGTAGCCGGTCTGGTCCAGACCCAGCTCCACGCCGATGCCCAGGATGGTGCCGTTCTGCACATTGACCAGCTCGGTGTAGGCGGTAGCGTTGTAGTAGCGGGCGTACTTGTCGCCGGTGCCCAGCAGGTAGCCTGCGGTCAGGCGGTCGTACAGCGTGTTTTCGTCGATGGTGTAATAATCGTTGCTGCGGACGTAGCGGTCCACCTCTGCGATCTTGTTGTACATGCTCTCTTTTTCCTTGACGCTGCTCACCGTGCTGTCAAACAGACGCATGGCCACCAGCATGGTGATGGAAAAAGTGACCGTCATGGCAAGGATCACGATGGTGACCGCCATGCCGATGGAGATTTTACGGTTCATGTCAGCTTCCTCCCTGTCAGAACAGCAGCATCATGAAAATACTGCCCAGCAGCGAGAGCACAAACACCCCTGCCAGCAGCAGGCAGGCGATGCGCAGCATCCGCTTACGTTTTTGTTCGTTCATAAAAACCAGACTCCTTCACGATGGATCAATTGTGCGGGAACGGGATGTAGCCGCGGGGGTTGACGGCGTTGGCCTTGCTGCCGCCCTTCCACACCTCCAGATGCAGGTGGTTGCCGGTGGAATTGCCGGTGCTGCCCACATAGCCGATGAGCTCGCCCTGCTTGACGTACTTGCCGGCACTGGTGGCCACCGACTTCATATGGCCGTACAGGGTGCTGTAGGTGTTGCCGTCGGACATTTTGCCGTGGTAGATGATGACATAGTTGCCGTAGCCGCCGTTGGACCAGCCTGCCACCTGCACATAGCCGCTGGCGGCTGCGTAGATGGGGGTGCCGCCGCCGGCAGCCAGGTCGATGCCGGCATGCAGCTTGTTCACGCCGGACACCGGGTTCTTGCGCCAGCCGTACTCACTGGAAATGCGGCTGTAGCTCTTCAGCGGGCAGATAAAGCCGGTAAAGCTCAGCTGAGGCCGACTGGAAGCCGCCTGCGCAATGAGTTTCTGGATCTGGCCCTTCACGGCCTCGTAGTTCAGCTCGTCCGACTCGATGGCGGCCTGTGCGGCAGCCTGGGCCTTCTTGGCATCAGCCGCCGACATCTGGGCCGCCGAGATGCTGCTGTTCAGCTCGCTCTGCTTGGACTGCATCTGGCTGTTCTGGCTGTCCAGCTCTTTCTTCTGGCTCTGCAGGTCAGCCTTCTGGCTCACCAGCTCGGCACGGTCGCTTTCCAGCGCGGTCTTGTCGGCTTCCAGCCCGGCCTTGGCGGTTTTCATGTTGTCCATGATCTCGGTGTCCTTCACCGAGATGTCCTGCATGACCTCGTTGAAGGTCAGCAGCTCATACAGGTCGTTCACCGCGCTGAGCATGGCCACGCTGCCGCCGTCCCGCAGCTCCTGCATGGCAGCCATGTGCTTTTTGAAGTCGCTCCACTGGTCCTGGATCTCCAGCTCCTTTTCCTCGATCTCCGTTTCCTTTTCGGCGATCTCGGTCTCCTTGGCGCTGATCTCCTGTTCCTTCTGGCCGATGCTGTTCTGCACCGAGGCGATCTGCCCGCTGAGCACACTGATCTGGTCCTGAATGACGCTGACGCGCTCCTTCAGTTCGCTTTCCAGCGCCTTGGCGGCAGCTTCTTTCTTTTTGGCATTGTTCAGTTCCTGCTCATGCAGCTTGATGGACTGCGACAGCTTGTTCAGCTTGTTCTGCAGGCTGGACATACTGCTGCTGCCCGTGGCCGCCGAAGCCGGGTATACCGTGGCCGTGACCAGCAGGCAGATGCAGGCCAGGCACAGGCTCACCGCACGCACCACGCGGGTGCGGGGGCTTTCCGGCCGGGCATGACGGGCTTTGTGGCCCGGTGCGTGGAGCCGGAAAGGTTTTGCGTGCATTGCTTTTTTCATGGACGTCTCCTTTCGGTCAGACATTCAGATGCTTGCGGATGGAGAACATGCTGCCCAGGCCGCCCACCAGAGCGCCGCCCGCCAGGCTGTAGATCACGACGGTGGGCCAGACGTTGGCCACCGGCACCAGGGCGCGGCCCATGATCATCTGCCACAGGCCGCCCAGGGTACCGGCCGCGCTGACGGTATAGGAGTAGGCGGCAAGGCTCACGCCCGCCGTCAGGGCGCCGGAGATCAGGCCCATGGCCAGGCCCTCGACCACAAAGGGCAGGGTGACCAGCGCATTGGTGGCACCCACATACTTCATGATCTCGATCTCACGCCGACGGGCAAACACGCTCAGGCGGATGGTGCTGCCCACGGTGATGATGCTGACGATCATCAGCACCAGCACGATGAGCCGCCCGCCCTTGGTGACCGCCCGCTGCACTTCCACGAACACGTTGGTCATCTCCACCGGAGCAGCCACGCTGTACACGCCCGGGATGGCCTGCATCTTTTTGCTCATGGCAGCCATCTGGCTCAGGTCCGAAATGGTGACCCGGTAGTTTGCCTTAAAGGGGTTGTCGCTCTCGAACTCGTCCCACAGGGAGGAATAGTCTTCCATATAGCCCCGGTAGATGTTCAGCACGTCCTGTTTGGACACATACTGCACCCCGCTGACCCCCGGCATGGTAGAGAGCTTTTCTCCCACCTGGGTGGCGGTGGCGTCGTCGCAGTCAGGGTCCAGGTACACCACGGTCTCGTTCTGGCTGCCCAGATAGCTGACCATGCTGTCCACGTTCACCTCTGCCAGACTGGCAAAGCTGTTCAGGGTCATGCAGACACTCAGGGACGCGATGCAGGCAATGGTCATGGCCCAGTGCTTGCCCAGATTGCGCAGGCCGCGCCGGGTCAGAAAGAAAAAGGTCGAGATCCTCATACCGTCGCCGCCTCCTTTTCCTTCGTTTCATCGTTTTGCTCGTCCGGTTCGTCGTCCACCGGTTCGGTGAGCTCCTTCCAGGCGTTCAGCTCGGCAGAGCGGGCCGCAATGGCCTCCGGGTCTGCCGGGATATCCGAGATGATGCGGCCATTTTTCAGGGTGACCACCCGCTGATGGAAGCGGTGCACCAGCTCGTGCTCATGGGTGACCACCAGCACGGTGATGCCCGTCTGGCTCACCCGCTCCAGCAGCTCCATCATTTCCAGGCTCAGCTCCGGGTCGATGTTGCCGGTGGGCTCGTCCGCGAGCAGCAGCTCGGGACGATTCACCATGGCGCGCGCGATAGCGACGCGCTGCTCCTCACCGCCGGAGAGCTCGTGCGGCAGACGCGATTCCTTGCCGGACAGGCCCACCAGCTCGAGAGCGTCCGGGACGGCCGTCTCGATCGCGTGACGAGGCTTGCCGATGACCTGCATGGCCAGCGCGACGTTCTCGTACACGGTCTTGGAGGGCAGCAGTCGGAAGTCCTGGAAGACCGTGCCGATCTGGCGGCGCAGCTTCGGGACCGCCCACGTGGACAGCTTGGACACGTCCTTGCCGAGCACCCACACCTTGCCGCTGGTCGCCTTCATCTCGCGCATGACGAGCTGCAGGAACGTGGACTTGCCGGAACCCGACTTGCCGACGAGGAACACGAATTCTTCGCGTTCCACCTCCAGCGAGACGTGGTCCAGCGCGGGCTGGGCACCTGGCGTGTACACCATGGTGACATCATCAAAACGAATCATGGGACCGTCCGATCGGGGTCAATAGTCTCTGTCAGATTAGGTAACGATGGGGTCACGACCCGGCTGCGACACGCGGAAAACCGGCGGTGTGGTGCTCAGCCCTCCACCTGGGGACGCTTGGACACGGACGCGGCCCCCGCC
>SKEG01000680.1_pt1 | contig 33106 bp, 30 predicted proteins | sample 4826631 | NCBI WGS metagenome assembly SKEG01 (sample SAMN11008815, study PRJNA524170) | human gut metagenome | biome: Human fecal sample; material: Feces; isolation source: fecal sample from pouch patient p26, p34, p50 | host: Homo sapiens | place: Israel: Tel-Aviv | collected 2016-11-02
ATCTCCAGGAGAAAGTCCAGTCCTTTGCTTAAAAATTTTAGTAAAGTAAGAATAATTATCATACCCTACTTGACAAGATACTTGTGATATCGAGATATTTGTTTGAGATAGGAGAGATTTAGCAGCATTAATGCGCTTATCCGTTATATATTTAACAAGAGTTTCTCCAGTTTCTTTTTTAAAAATTCTAGCTAAATGATCCGCACTGAGATAAACCATATCTGCTAATATAGAACGATTTATATCCTCATAGTAGTGATGATCTATGTATTCGACAATACGTTGAATACTGTTTTTCTGGTTTTCAATGTTTGTTGCAAATTTCTTAGCATGTGACCAATAATAATCAAAGTAATCCTGAAAAGATTCAATTGAATGAAAGCGTCGTTGGAATAGGAAATCATGAGTGCTGTTTTGGAATAATTTATGTGCTGAAATTCCATTTTGATCTAGATATATTCCTATTTGTTGAGTCCAATCTAGTAAAATTTGTTGTAGTGTGAAAGTAGGAATTTGAGAATTATAGGCAAGTGAATTAATTTTTTCTCTTAATTCGTATTCACTTAAGCTATCTAAAAAAGTAATTGAAAGAGTTTCTGTTTTAAAAGAAGTTGGAAAACTATGTGGAACACATGTAATAGTATTCCAATAAGAAACATATTGTTCATTATAAGTGTAGAGTTCTTTGGTATGAAATAAAATATCGGATATTTTATGGCAACTCTTATATATAATGTTTGAGTATTTACTAAAGTTATTAGAAATTTGAGAATGAATCTCATATGCCAATTTGTCACTACGTTTGGATGAGTCTACTCTAAAAAGACAAACATATTGATCAACCTGGCTTTCCATCTTAAACAAACTTATCAGTTTATAAGAAGGTTGTGAAATTCTTTGAAGTTCTCTTTTTAGTTGAGAAGTCCATGATGGAGTTTCTACAGAATAATCTTCTTCATTAAGATTAATGGTTAAAACTGCAAGAAAAAAATACTGGTGTTTTTGAAGAATAAAATCTTGTTTGATTGCTATGTTTTCTAGCTCATCAATGCGAGAAATTTGAGGTTTTCTAAGGTAATCATACCAGAAATTATCTTCTATTTGTAAAAGTGCATCATTTTTTCCGTTTAAGTTATGATTCTCAATTTTACTAATGGCTTTTTGAATAATAAATTCTAATTTTTCAAAGTTAATGGGTTTTAGATAGTATTCGAAGCTTTGCAATTCAATTGCTTTTTGAGCATAGTTGAAGTCGGCATAATTGGTTAAAAAAATTGTTTTTATATCATATTTTTCATTTCTAATCCACGATAAGAGTTCGAGACCGCTACCTTGAGGCATTTCTATATCACTTATCATGAGATCAATAGGATGCTCTCTAATAATATTTTGAGCTTGAGTGAGGCTATAGGCAACATAAACAATGTCAATGTGTAGTTTAGCCCAATTTATTTTCTCTCGTAAAGCTTCAATGATAAAACGATCGTCATCAACCAATAAGATGTTCATTATAACCTCCGTCTATAATCTTGTATGGAATAAGTAAAAGAATTTTAGCCCCACCTTCTTCATTATTTTCAAATGTAATAGTATAGTCGTTGGGATAGAGAAGATTCAAACGTTCGATGGTGTTCGTGATCCCAATATGATGTCCATCTTCTGTTATTAGAGACTGTTTCTGATTTAATTTTGATAAAATTTCTTCAGAGAAACCTGGACCATTATCCTCGATACAAATCTGAATATAATCTGAGTTCTCAGTTTTTACTTTTTTTATCGATAGTAAAATTTTAAATAAATCCTGAAATGAAAACCCGTGTTTGATTGTATTTTCAATAAATGTTTGTAAAAGTAATGATGGGACAAGAGTATTTTGTAGATCAGAATTGTAGTCTAGTGAAAAGTGGATATTATTTCCATATCGAATTCGTTGTATTTCTAAATAATCTTTAATATGCTGAACTTCATCTTTAAGTTCGGAAAAATCTTGATTAGCCATAAATAAATGACGGAGATAATTTGAAGTTAGGATAGTTAAGTCTTCAATTTCCTTGTAGTTTTTTGTTTGAAGCATACTATGAATCATTGATAACATATTTAAGTAGAAATGCGGCCGGATTTGATTCTTAAGATAATTAAGTTCGATCTTCTTAAGTTCTAGTTGTGAATGGTATTCCCGTATTTTTAATTCTTGCATGTCAAATATTACTTTATTAAGTTTATCATTTGCCTTATCAATTTCTAGTATACTTTCAGATATAAAAAATTCAGAGGGGGGTATGGATTCTCCAAATTGAGAGAGTCGTTCAGTGAGTCTTGTTATCGGTTTAATCATCCATTGACGAATATACAGGATAATGATGATTGATAAAATGGTAATAATAATAGGAACGGCTGACAAAAATACTTCTAAGAGTGTGATATTTCTAAAGACTTCGGCATAATCGACTAAAACATAAATATCGAAAGGTAAATGCGTTTTTTCATTTTGAGCATGAATTAGATAGTTTTCGGAGGGTATATTGTTAGGCTCTTTTAGGGAAAGTTTACCATTATTTCCAATATTGAGTTTTTTGAGAGGTTTTAGGATATCTTCTGAAGATATGACGGCATAAATGATTTTTCCTTCGTAATGAACAGATTTAACTAAGTATTCGCTGTTTTTAGTAGTTACATTTTTCCATTTACGGTCACTTATATCACTACGCAATGATTTTAGATTTGATTTTAATAGTAGATAATCTTCATATGGAATATAAAGATTGGAGACATTTATAAAATAATCAGTACTATCGGTTTCTAATAAGAATGTCATATGAGTTTCATTTTGATATTCAAACTCTGCAAAGCTAGTTTGAACTTTTTTGAGATTTTCTTGATAGTCAAGAAACGTTTGTACATGATTTAATTTCTCTAAAGATTCATTATGCGTTATTGTTGAGTACATAAAGCGTTCTACAGAATGCAATTTCTCATTAACAGAGTCAGCATAAATTTCAATCGAACTACGTAAGTGTACTATATTTTGGTTTTTAATAAAATTTCTGGTTATGTTACTCATAGCAATATTGATTAAAATATTTATCAATAGTAGTACAAGTAAGAGTTTAAAGAAAAAATGAATAGAATGTTTTTTTGATAACTCGTGATTTAATTTCATATACTAGTCTCCTATTTAAATTATAGCACTTTGAAAATACGATATCATGTACAAAACAGATATGTTTTATCAAGATGTCGGAAAAGTAATAGTTCTCAGAAATGATAAACTGAAAAATTGATAAACCTAGTCCAAAAAGTTATATTAAGGGAATTCTATATGGTGTAAAATAATCGTAGAAAATCAGATGGGAGGAAAAACATGAAAGTAGCATCTCAACTTCATAAAATAAAATTAAAGCATAGTATTCCGTTATATATATTACTTTTTCCTTCAATATTGCTATTAATTTTATTTTCCTATATTCCCATGTTGGGACTAATTATTGCATTTAAAGACTATTCACCAGCCAATGGTATCTTTGCTAGTCAGTGGGTAGGATTTAAGTACTTTACTCAATTTTTCTCATCATTCCAATTCGGGACAACTATGTTCAATACATTAAAAATTTCACTTTATAGTATTGTAGTAGGATTCCCCTTGCCTATTATACTAGCTATAATCAGTAATCAGTTAAGAGTTGGGAAATTTAGAAAAATATTTCAAGTGACAACTTACTTACCCCATTTTATCTCTACAATGGTTATGTGTGGGATGATTATCTTATTTTTATCTCCTACTAGTGGTTTGTTAGCGAATGTATTTAAGTCTGTTGGAATTACTATTCCAGATTTTTTATCAAAACCTAGTAATTTTGCAGGTGTTTATGTTTGGAGCGATGTATGGCAACATATTGGTTGGGATAGTATTATTTATCTGGCAGCGCTTTCTGCAATTGATCCTACATATTATGAGGCTGCAACTATGGATGGCGCTTCTAGGTTACAAAAAATTAGGCATATAGAATTACCATTACTTTTGCCAACTGCTATGATTTTGCTAATATTAAGAGCAGGTAGTTTATTAAGTGTAGGGTTTGAGAAAGTGTTACTATTACAGAATCCACTTAATTTAGCAGGAAGTGAGATAATTTCGACCTATGTTTATAAAGTTGGTATGGTGAATTTTCAGTATAGTTATTCGACAGCTATAGGGTTATTTAACACCGTAGTCAATCTAATAATTTTGTTATCTGTTAACTGGTTCTCAAAAAGATATACTAGAACGGGTCTTTTTTAAAGGAAGGAGTGCTTAAAGTGAGATGGTTTCATAAATCAAGAAAAACAAACTCTGAATTATTATTTGATATAGTTACCTATGGTTTAGCAATTTTCCTTATCCTGTTAATTGTTTATCCGTTATGGTTTGTAGTGATTGCATCTTTTAGTAATCCTTCAGATGTTGCAAATGGAAAGGTATGGTTTATTCCTAGAGAATGGAAATTAGATGGATATTTACGTCTTATTCAACAACCTTTATTCTTACGTAGCTATCTAAATACCATTTTATATACTGTTGTTGGGACCTTAGTTGCTTTAGTAGTCAATATTCCAGCTGGTTATGCTTTATCTAGAAAAGAATTAGTTGGTAGAAAATGGATGAGTATTCTATACATAATCCCTATGTTCGTATCAGGTGGCTTGATTCCTACCTACTTAACAGTAAAGAATGTTGGCCTAATTGATACATTTTGGGTAATGGTAATACCTTTTGCGGTTTCATCATACAATATTATTGTTGCTAGAACTTTCTTTAATAATAGTATTCCAGACGGGATGTGGGAGGCTGCGCAAATTGATGGATGTGGTACAATTCGTTATTTTATTAAGATAGTCGTTCCTTTATCAAAAGCTATTATAGCAGTTATTGGACTTTGGACTGCAGTTGGTATTTGGAATTCGTGGTTTAATGCTTTAATTTATTTAACGAATGAAAATTTACAACCATTGCAATTAATTTTACGACGTTTACTAATTAGTAATCAAATGTTACAATCGCAAGCAACAGGAGAAGTTGCATCAGATCTTCGTATCAAAGCCGATATGATGAAATATGCAGCAATTGTTATTTCAACCGCTCCGATAATGTTGCTATATCCCTTTGTTCAAAAATATTTTAATCAAGGCGTAATGATTGGCGCGTTGAAAGAATAGGAGAAAAACATGAAAAATAAATCATTTACATATTTGTTCTTAGGAACAGTTACACTTGCTGGCTTAACAGCCTGTGCAAATTCTAATAATGCGAATAAGGATGATAAGTCTGGAGAAGATTCTTATAAAATCACAACTGTTCGTTGGTCTGACTGGGGGGAAGATTATCATAAAGGTTTTCTAACTGATTCTGCCAAAGAATCAGGTATCGATGTTAAATGGGATACACTTGTAGCTGCAGATTGGGCAGATAAGAAATCTGTGTTGGTTGCTAGTGGAGATTTACCAGATGCATTTTTAGGTTCAAATGCTTTTACAGATTCAGAAATTGCTCAGAACCAATCTTTATTTATTCCATTGGAAGATTTAATCAAAGAAAACATGCCAAATTTAACTAAGGCTATGGAGAAAGAACCTAAGATTAAAGCTATGATTACTTCACCAGATGGTCATATCTACAGTCTACCTAAAAAATTACCGATGCGTCCTACTGTAGCTAATCAGCTATTTATTAATAAAAAGTGGCTGGATAATTTAGGATTAAAGGTTCCAGAAACTTATGATGATTTAGTAAAAGTACTACAAGAATTTAAGGATAAAGATGCGAACGGAAATGGAGACGCTTCTGATGAAATTCCATTCGGAGCAGGAAACTTTGATCCAACATTCTCATATATTCTTCCGTTCAATAATCGTTTAGGGGCAGATAATACATATGAAATGTCTGTAAAAGATGGAAAACCAGTCTACCTTCGTACAGAAGAAAGTTATAAACAAGGGATTGCAGCAATGCACGAATCTTATAAAAAAGGTTTGATTGATCCGGAAATCTTTACAGAAGATACCTCTATGAGTGTAGCAAAACGTATGGATAAGGGAGTATCTAGAGTAGGTGTTTCTAGTGGTTGGACAGCAGATGCAACGTTTGGCTTACATTCAAGTGAATATATTGCTCTACCTGCTTTAAAAGGTATGGATGGTAAACAATATGTCTTTTCTGATCCAGATCATTACAACTATGGTCGAAATGAAATTTTGATTACAAATAAGAGCAAAAACCCTGCTAAATTATTGAAATGGTTGGATAAATTATATACAGATGAAGCAAGTATTCAGAATTTCTATGGATCATTTGGAATAGCTACTGAAAAGAATGGTGATAAGTTTAAAGTGTTACCTCCTAAAGATGGTAAATCAGCTGATGAATGGGCATGGATTAATTCACTTCGAGATTTTGGTCCTAAATACGTAAGCGATGATATCAATAGTCGCGTAGAAATCGATCAAACACAAGGTGATGGATTGAAATTGAAGATGGACCAAGATTTGAAACAATTTGCGTTGCCAGCTTACCCTAATGTGATTTATTCACAAGAAGAACTTAACAAATTATCATCAATCTATGTGAGTATTGAATCTTATGTCAAACAACAAGCATCTAAATGGGTAGTTGAAGGCGGCATAGAAAAAGAATGGGACTCATACAAAGAAACTCTTAAGAATATGGGATTGGACGAATTTATGAAGATTCAACAGGAAGCATATAATCGTTACCAAAAAGAAGTAAAAGAGTAATATTTTATATGAACTCTTGGTTGTATGAACAAGGGACTAGCTAATTATAGGAAGCGAGACTGATAACATCAGATTATCTCGCTTCCTTTATTCTAATTTTTAAAGAAATTTGGAAATGTTTTTTAAATAATTTAGGTAATATTTTTGTGCAACTGACATTCTAAAATATAGAGTTAAGACAATCGATTTTATGGAGATATCTATTATGCAAAAATTATTTTCATTAGATGGAAAAATGGTTAGAATTTTAACTTTTTTGACAGATTTAATTATTTTAAATACTCTATTTATTGTGAGTTGTATTCCAATAGTTACAATTGGGGCATCACTAACTTCTCTTACGACAATGTGGTATCGTATTTTAAAAGGTAAAGATACCGATATTGCTTATCATTATTTTCGGATCTTTAGACAAAATTTTAAACAATCAACTTTTATTTGGTTGTTTATCCTCCTAATAGAATTACTTTTATATGTGAACTATTGTCTTTGGGGCTATTCAAGTTTACTTTCAGAGTATAGTTTATTGTTAGTGTTGCCCTTTTTATTTGTTATAATACTTTTTATGAGTGTTGTTTTTCCCTATATTGGTCTATTTAAAGATAATCTAAAAAATAGTATTGTAAATAGCGTATTAATTTGTATTTTAAATCCAATACAAGCTATCATGTTGGTTTTATTTAATATTTCTATACTGTATATGAGTTTTAGTAGTCCAGAACGAGTTTTAACAGCTATTTACGTATTTACATTTGGGGGATTTGCTTTTTGCGGATTGATGAATGTAACGATAACAAATAAAATGTTTGATAAGGTAAAGAAATTTACTAAAAGGAGGAAAACAAATTGAAAATTTTTAAGGGAGAGTTTTATCGAATCTCTGTATTAACAGACAAGTTAGTAAGGTTAGAACACTCTCAAACTGGAAGTTTTGAGGATAGAACGACACAACTTATCTATAATAGAGATTTTGGCCAAGTTTCGTTAGATTATATCGAGACATCAAACGTACTAGATATTATGACGGACTATTTTCATCTGCACTTTAATAAAGGAGAATTTAACGCCGAAAATTTATTTATAGAATTAAAAGGAAATTTTGCCGTATATGGTAGTCGCTGGTATTTTGGTGAATCTATTGAAACGTTAAAAGGAACAGCTCGGACTCTGGATAAGGCAGATGGAGCAATCTCGTTAGAAGATGGAATTATTAGCCGAAATGGGATAGCCTTATTGGATGATTCTCAAGGATTTATTTGGGATGAACAGTCTGGTTATATTGAGAGAGAAAATCAAATTGACCTGTATTTCTTTGCCTATGGGCATGATTATAGAGGAGCAATCAGAGACTTTTACCATTTGACTGGTTCAACACCCTTGTTGCCAAGATATGCTTTAGGTAATTGGTGGAGTAGGTATTGGCCTTATACGTCGGATGAATACTTGGATTTAATAGTCAGATTTGAAACAGAGAAAATTCCATTATCTATCGGTGTTTTAGATATGGATTGGCATATAACTGACATTCCAGCTCGTTTTGGAAGCGGCTGGACAGGATATAGTTGGAATAAAAACTTAATACCTAATCCAGAACAGTTATTGCAACAACTTCATGATAGGAAGTTAAAACTTTCCTTAAATGTCCATCCTGCTGATGGTATACGGGCTTATGAAGAAGCTTATCCTCAAGTCGCAAAACGATTGGGGTTAAATGTAGAATTAGAGGAACCTGCTATTTTTGATTTTTTTAATCCCTCTTTTAGAGAAGCCTACTTTAAAGATGTTCATTATGAGCTAGAAAAGCAGGGAGTAGATTTTTGGTGGATTGACTGGCAACAAGGGACACAAGGTATGCTAGATCCACTATGGCTTTTAAACCATTATCACTATCAGGATAGTTGTAAAAATGCAGAAGGTGGTTTGATTTTATCAAGATATGCAGGTCCTGGTAGTCACCGCTACCCTGTTGGTTTTTCAGGGGATACTATTATTAGTTGGAATTCGTTAAGATTTCAACCTTATTTTACAGCGACAGCATCAAATATCGGTTATAGTTGGTGGAGTCATGATATCGGTGGGCACATGCTGGGAGATTATGACGAAGAGCTACAAACTAGATGGCTACAGTTTGGTGTTTTTAGTCCGATTACTCGCTTACATAGTTCTAGAAGTCCCTTTAATAGTAAAGAACCTTGGTTTTTTTCAGACATAACATCTAAGATTATGAAGAAATACCTTCGTTTGAGACATCAGATGATTCCCTATCTATACACTATGAATGTAAAGACACACGAGGAAGGTGCCCCATTAATCAGCCCAATGTATTATTTCTACCCAGAGAATGATGAGAGTTATAATGTTCCAAATCAATACTTTTTTGGAACAGAACTGATGGTGGCTCCCATTGTAGAAAAGATGGATTTGGCATTCCAATCTGCAAAAGTAGATGTATGGTTCCCTGAAGGTGAGTGGTATGACTTCTTTTCAGAGAAAAAATATACAGGTGGTGTGAAGTTGAGTGTTTATAGAGACATTTCCACTATACCTGTGTTTGCAAAAAGTGGTGCAATCATTCCCTTGGTTGGTTCTGAGATAGATATGGGTGTTGATTTACCTGAAGTTGTAGATTGGTATGTATTCCCAGGCAAACAACATTCTTTTGAAATGATTGAAGATCAAAATGGTCAAAGATATAAAACAAGATTATCAATCGATTGGGAAATGGGAATGGTAGAGTTGGCATTACAAGGAGATTCTAGTATCGTTCCAAGTAATAGAAAGCATAGAATTCATTTTAAAGGAACGAATGTGTCTATGATTGAATTGCCAAATAAGAATGATACAGCTAGATTTGAATGTAAAGATAATAAAAGGATATCTCTAAATGATGAAGTTTTTAGACTACTAAAGACGGCTTCTCTTCCATATGAATTAAAAGATAGATTGTTAAATCAATTCATCAATGCGAAAAATTCTCATGAGTTAATGAATATCTTGCATCATCAGGATAAGGAATTGAGAGGGCGTTTGTTGGAAATGATATTTACTAGCCAAAACTAATTGAGAAATTTCGTACACAATTTCTATTATTTAATGTGTAATGGTTTTACATCTCTATGCTTATTGACTTGTATTTTAGTAATTACAAGTTTGGCATAGGGATGTTTTTTGTTTACTGAAGAGGAAAGGATAAGTATGTTTCAAGGTTTGAAACATTTTTAAACTAAACAAGAGCAAATTTTTAAAGGTGATTTTTCAAAGTAACTTCCACTTGCCTGACCGAAGTGGAAGTTAGTCTGAAACGGATTTTTATGGTGGAATTAAGTCTGAGACGTGTGATTTTTTCAGAAAATTTTCTAAAACAAACAGGATTTGTTTGACATTTATTTGAAAATTCTGTAAAATGAATTATTATATCGTTCAAGGAGAATATATATGGAAAAACAGAAAACATTTTTTGGACATCCTATGGGCTTGTCCACCCTCTTCTTTACAGAGATGTGGGAACGCTTTTCTTACTATGGGATGCGAGCTATCCTACTTTACTATATGTACTATAGTGTGCAAGATGGTGGATTGGGAATGGATAAGACCACAGCTGCATCGGTTATGGCGATTTATGGCTCGCTGGTATTTTTGTCCTCGGTTATCGGTGGTTTTGTCAGTGACCGTATTTTAGGAAGCCGTAAGACTGTCTTTTACGGTGGGATTCTGATTATGCTAGGGCATATTGCTTTGGCAACACCTTTTGGACAAGTGGCTCTCTATCTTTCTATTGCCTTGATTATCTTTGGTACTGGATTTTTAAAACCCAATATCTCAGATATGGTGGGGGGAATTTATGAGAAAGAGGATGATAGACGGGATGCAGGTTTTAGTATCTTTGTCTTTGGTATTAACTTAGGTGCCTTCGTTGCCCCTTATCTAGTGGGTTATCTAGGTCAGGAAGTCAATTTCCATCTAGGTTTCTCATTAGCTGCTATTGGGATGTTCTTTGGTCTAGTGAAGTATGTTTTGGATGGGAAGAAATATCTGCCTGAATCAAGTCTTTACCCCACTGATCCACTTTCACAGAAGGACCAGCAGACCTTGATTAAACGCTTGTTGATTACACTTGTCATGGTTATTCTTGTGGTTATAGGTTTAGTCTTTACTCACCAGTTTAACGTGGATATGATTGTTAATATCTTTACAGTGATTGCTGTAATTATTCCAATCTACTATTTCTTCAAGATTTTATCTAGTCAGAAAATAACTGCTACTGAGAGATCTCGAGTATTTGCCTACATTCCTCTATTTATAGCTGGGGTACTCTTCTGGTCTATTGAGGAGCAGGGTTCTGTTGTTCTCGCTCTATTTGCGGATGATCAAACTCGACTTTACTTTAATGTATTTGGGAATCAGATTCATTTCCCATCTAGCTTTTTCCAAAGTATCAATCCCCTTTTCATTATGATTTATGTGCCGATTTTTGCATGGTTGTGGGGGAAAATGGGTAAAAAGCAACCGTCCTCTTCTAAGAAATTTGCTTACGGTTTATTAGCAGCAGGTCTATCCTTCTTGTGGATGATGTTACCAGGGATGCTCTTTGGGACAGATGTTAAGGTCAGTCCTCTCTGGTTGATTATGAGTTGGGCTATTGTGATTGTAGGGGAAATGCTGATTTCGCCGATTGGTCTATCAGTCACTACTAAGTTAGCACCAAAATCCTTCCAAGCACAAATGATGTCTATCTGGTTCTTGAGTAATGCAGCTGCCCAAGCTATCAATGCTCAAATTGTAAAATTTTATACAAGCGAAACTGAAGTGGCTTACTATGGAATTGTTGGAGGAATTACGATTGTATTCGGTATTATCTTACTCTTCTACGTTCCACGTATTGAAAAACTAATGTCTGGTATCAAATAGAGAAAAACTGGAATTTCTGTAGGAATTTTAAAAGTTAGATCAATTATTTATTCAAAGGATTTAGTTCTGTATTGTATAGGGCTAGGTCCTTTTAGTTTGATTAATACTCTTCGAAAATCAAATTCAAACCGCGTCAACGTCGCCTTGCCGTATATATGTGACTGACTTCGTCAGTCCTATCTACAACCTCAAAACAGTGTTTTGAGCAGCCTGCGGCTAGTTTCCTAGTTTGCTCTTTGATTTTCATTGAGTATAAAACTCACGATGTTTCTGATTTTCCTAGTGGACATTTGTCTACTTTTTTTATATAATAAAACTAAACCAAATTGGTTGAGTTTTGAAAATATGGATTCAAGCATCGATTAGTCTTTCTAAGGAAGATAATGTCCATTAAAGTGTCATAATAGGAGGTGAAGTATGTATCAGCCAGAAAAATTAAAGGCTCGGAGGAAAGAGTTAAAACTGACACAGAAGGAAATTGCAGAGCAACTTGGGATTAGCTTTCAGGCTTACTCGGCTTGGGAACGTGGAGTCAAGGAACCGTCCAAGGAGAAGGTGTTCCAGCTAGAGAATATTTTAAAAGTGCCAAAAGGATATTTTACTCAGATCGAGATTGTCCGTCTCTACCATAGCCTCTCCAAGCAAGGGCAGGAGAAGGTTGTTCTCTATGCTCGCAACCTATCTCAAGAGGAGCAAGCCCAGAAAGTGACAGCTATGCCAGAGCGCCTCTACGAGTACCGTGTTTATGAACGCATGTCAGCAGGGATTGGGGCTTCGGTCTACGATGATCAGAATTTTGATACGGTTTACTTTAATGAGGAGTTGGCTCATGATTTTGCGTCCTGGGTGTCTGGGGACTCCATGGAACCTAAATACCAAAATGGTTCGGTGGCCCTTATTCGAGAGACAGGATTTGACTATGACGGGGCGGTTTATGCAGTGGTTTGCAACAACCAGACCTATATCAAACGGGTCTATCGAGAGGAGAATGGATTGCGTCTGGTCTCTATCAATCCTAAATACAAGGATATTTTCATCTCCTATGAGGAAGATCCTCGGATTGTGGGGATTATCGTTGGGAACTTTGTGCCGATGGAGGGCTAGCCAATGGGCTACTTTGATTATTCCAGAGAGCCCAAAAGTGACATTGCCTTTGTCGATATGAAATCCTTTTATGCCAGTGTTGAGTGTGTGAAAAGAGGATTGCATCCGCTGAAAACCTCGCTTTGTGTCATGAGTCGCGCGGATAATTCAACTGGTCTTATCCTAGCCTCCTCTCCCCTGTTTAAGAAGATTTTTGGCAAATCAAATGTTGGTCGGGCCTATGATCTGCCCTTTGATATCAAGACCCGCAAATTTTCCTACTATAATGCTAGAAAGCAGGGGTTGCCTACTGATTCAGACTATGTTCGCTACATCGAAGATTGGGCTCAAGTGACCTTGATTGTGCCACCCAGGATGGATGAGTACATCGCAGTCAATATGGAAATCCAGCGAATCTTTCAAAACTATGGTAGTCCAGATGATATTTATCCCTACTCTATCGATGAGGGCTTTATTGATCTGACTAGTTCGCTCAACTATTTCATCCCAGACAAGAATCTCTCTCGCAAAGACAAGCTGGATATGCTTTCTGCTTGCATCCAGAGGGATATTTGGAGGCAGACAGGAATCTACTCTACAGTGGGTATGTCCAATGCCAATCCCTTACTGGCCAAGTTGGCTCTGGATAATGAGGCCAAGCACACCCCGACCATGAGGGCCAACTGGTCTTATCAGGATGTGGAAGAGAAGGTCTGGGCAATCCCTAAGATGACGGACTTTTGGGGAATTGGCAGGCGGATGGAGAAACGCTTGAATGCTTTGGGTATTTTTTCCATCAAAGAATTGGCCGCCAGCAATCCAGACCAGTTACAGAAAGCTCTTGGTCAGGCTGGCCTGCGTTTGTGGTTTCATGCCAACGGGATTGATGAGAGCAATGTTCATAAGCCCTATAAAGCCAAATCCAAGGGCTTGGGGAATTCCCAAATCTTGCCGAGAGACTACGTGAAGCTACGGGATATTGAAATTATTCTCCGGGAAATGGCGGAGCAGGTGGCTATTAGACTAAGAAGGTCTGGAAAGAAAACAACCCTTGTCTCTATCTATGTCGGTTTCTCTAAACAGGAGGTTAGGTCGTCTATTCACACACAAATGAAGGTCGAACCGACCAATAATACAGCTGTCTTAACGAATTATGTTTTGAAGTTATTTCATAACAAATACACTTCTGGAGCAGTCAGAAGTGTCGGAGTCAACTATTCAGGCTTTGTAGACGAGTCCTTTGGATTGATTTCCCTCTTTGATGATGTTGACAAGTTAGAAAAAGAAGAAAGGCTCCAGACGGCCATTGACTCCATTCGGGAACAATTTGGTTTTACTTCTCTTTTAAGAGCCAATGCACTGGAAGAAGCCTCTAGGAGTCTTGCTAGAAGCAAGCTGATTGGGGGACATTCTGCTGGAGGATTAGATGGATTAAAATGATTGATCGTTCTTATTTACCTTTTCAATCCGCGCGAGATTATCAAGATCCAGGGATGCAGAAGTGGATGGGATTTTACCTCTCAGAACACACCAGTTCGCTCAGTGAAGAAAAAAGCCGTGTTGATTTTTCGACGGATTTGACTCCAGATGAGAAGTTGCACTTGCTTTCTCAGCTTTATGTTGGCCAACTTAAGGGAAGTTTTGTGGTAAAGGAAAAGAAGCAGAAGGCGACTATCATCGGTGAGGTGAGGGAGTTATCACATCAGACTCTATCTATTAGGACAAACGAGGGATATAGGTTGATAGAGGTTGCAGATATCCTAGAAATTCGGCTGTGGGAGGAGGGAGTTTATGACTAGAAAAGAGCTGTATGAAAACAAACTGCAGATGGATTATTTTTCAGATAACTATATTCATTTTGAAGAGGATTTTCAAAAATACTCTGCCATGAACGTACCCTTGACTTTCTTGATTGATGACATTCTACGAACCATGGCGATGAATCAGAAAAACTACTTTGTCTTAAACAAGGAAAATGCCAAGGATGGGCGGGAGCATAGCTTTTATTTTAGGGTGGTAACGGAAAAAGCGTGTCCTAGAAATAGGACCTATACATATTCAGGAGTCAAGAATAGCAGTCAGTAGTGCCTTGTCTGCTATGAATGTATCATTTTTACAACACTTCATGTTTCATATCATGGGGTGTTTTTCTATTTAAGTCAAAGCTCATCAAAAAATCCCACTATTCTTAGGCTAAAGGAGAACTAATAATAGTGAGATTGTGAAATTATAGTAGGTTTTGTATCGCCTCTTCAATTTGTTTTGGGTCTGTTTTTGAAGAGAAGCGTTCAAAGACCTGACCATCACGACCGATAAGAAACTTAGCGAAATTCCATTCGACTCGTTTTCCCAGTGGGCCAGATTTTTGTTCTTTCAACCAAACATAGAGAGGATCTGCTTCCTTACCGTTGACCTTTATCTTGGCAAAACGTGGGAAGGTGGTCTGATAATGTAGGCTACAGAAGGTGTTGATTTCCTCTGCGCTGCCTGGTGCTTGTCCCATAAACTGATTGCAAGGGAAGTCTAAAATCTCAAAACCTTGTTCTTGATAGCAATCATAGAGTTCTTGAAGTCCTTGGTACTGGGGCGTTAAACCACATCCAGTAGCAGTGTTGACAACCAAGAGAACTTTCCCACGATAGGCATTTAGTGGAGTTTCTTGATTGTCTTGGTTCAAGACTGAAAAATCGTATAGTGAAGTCATTGCTTGCTTTTCTCCTTCTGTTTGGTATTTTTAGGAGTTTTTTCCTCCTGTAGGGATAGAAAGCCGTAGGTCAGGGTTCCAAAAATGCTACCGATAATCAGGCCATACATCAGCAAAGGAACACTTTTATCGAATTGCATGAGCAACTTCCCAAAATCTGAAAGGGACATCTGTTGAACGAAGACCTTATGAAAGATGAGTAAGGTAAAGAGACCAATCTGAATACCGATAAACACAATCCAGCTTCGGAATTTGATTTGGGCTTTGCTGTAGGTTTTGAGAATGATTTCTGATTTGTCATCCTTTTCAAGATGAAGCTCTTGGACGGCTTTTTGAGCTTTTATACTCATGAACAAAATGAGTCCAAAATAGATGTAGGGCATAACATTTCGAACAATTTCTATAAAGCTTCCGAACAAAATATAGAATAGGAAGAGAATGAAGGAAGAGTAAAAGATTTGGATCATGGAACGGGCGCAAGCCTTGTAGATAACCTCTTGACGGCATTCATCAAAAGGCCCTTGGATATGAAAGAAATTTCGAAGTAGGCGAGTTGTTAAGTCTTCTTTTTTCATGGGTGATTTCTCCTAAATGAACGATGCTATTTTGTTTCTTTTACGAATTGATAGAGATAATAAAGATAAGTAATAGAAGAAAGGATAGCGATAGTTAGCAGTATATAATATTTCCAATTGCTTGAAATGAGCGTCAGTTGTGGTAAGGATAGAATCATAAAGAATAGTGCTAAGTTGAGTATGCGCGTTTTTTGGGAGTCAATCTTTAGATAAGTCAATCCTTTGTTGAGTGCTGGAACAAAGACTGGAAGGAAGACTATATCGTAGATTGGCAAGTTCCCTGAAACGATGATGAAGATGAGCAGTGAAGCAAACAAAAGATGATAGGTCAGTAAAGTTACTAGTGATTTCATAGGGCACCTCCTAATCCTCATCTTGATCTTTCTTAGCTTTTTTAATGCGACGGGAAATGAGGAACTGTATGCTCGCTCCGAAGAAAATAGAACCGAGAATGCTTGATACACCATTTCTTATAGTTAGGAGAGAATGAAAATAGTCCTGACCTTCACCTATGAGTATACTGAGAAGAGGAGTTATAAAAAACATCCATAGACCAAAGAACAAACCTGCTTTCAGACCTGGGTAATGTAATTGCTTACTTTCTTTCTCACTCAGCATATCTGGATCAATAGCTGTAATCCCTGTTTTTTTCATTTGGTAGGTGACATAGCCAGCAGCGATGAGGGCAATCACTAAAATCAGAGGAGGATAGATTAGAGCCACTTCTTGAGGGTATTTATAGGCCAGAAGGAGTGGAATCAGATTTCCGAAAATCATCAGATAAAAGAGGACGATAAAGACTTGGTTCCCAATACGATCGATCTCACGCCGTTTGTATTCGTCAAGGGGACTAGAAATACCGTATGTGCGTTTGATGAGTTTTTCAGTGAAGGTTTCTTTTTTCATGAGTTGGCTCCTTTTTTAAAAATTATCCTCCCAAAAGAGACTGTTGAGGTCAGTTTGGAGGCTGCGGGCGAGATTGAGACAGAGTTCCAGGGTTGGATTGTACTTGTCGTTTTCAATCATATTGATGGTCTGTCTCGAGACACCGATATCCTTAGCTAGCTCGAGCTGGGAAATACCCAATTCCTTGCGAAATTCTTTCACACGATTCATCTGGTCTCCTTTCTGATTTGTGTCGTATATATTTGACTATATTATATTCTTCTATGAAATAGATGTCAAGCATATTTGACATATTTCTTAAAGAAATCTTACTTGTTTTTGGTCTATTTGTCTGACTAGTGCAAGCTAGTCAGATTTGTGGTAAAATAGATAAGATATGACAAAAGAATTTCATCATGTAACGGTCTTACTCCACGAAACGATTGATATGCTCGACGTAAAGCCTGACGGTATCTACGTTGATGCGACTTTGGGTGGAGCGGGCCATAGCGAATATTTATTAAGTAAATTAAGTGAAAAAGGCCATCTCTATGCCTTTGACCAAGACCAGAATGCCATTGACAACGCGCAAAAACGCTTGGCACCTTACATTGAAAAGGGAATGGTGACTTTTATCAAGGATAACTTCCGTCATTTACAGGCACGTTTGCGCGAAGCTGGTGTTCAGGAAATTGATGGAATTTGTTATGACTTAGGAGTGTCTAGTCCTCAGCTGGACCAGCGTGAGCGTGGTTTTTCTTATAAAAAGGATGCGCCACTGGACATGCGCATGAATCAGGATGCTAGTCTGACAGCCTATGAAGTGGTGAACCACTATGACTATCATGACTTGGTTCGTATTTTCTTCAAGTATGGCGAGGACAAATTCTCTAAACAGATTGCGCGTAAGATCGAACAAGCACGTGAAGTCAAGCCAATCGAGACAACGACTGAGTTGGCAGAAATTATCAAGTCGGCCAAACCTGCCAAGGAGCTCAAGAAGAAGGGCCATCCTGCCAAGCAGATTTTCCAGGCTATTCGAATTGAAGTCAATGATGAACTGGGAGCGGCAGATGAATCCATCCAGCAGGCTATGGAGATGTTGGCTCTAGATGGTAGAATTTCAGTGATTACCTTTCATTCCTTGGAAGACCGCTTGACCAAGCAATTGTTCAAGGAAGCTTCAACGGTTGAAGTTCCAAAAGGCTTGCCTTTCATCCCAGATGATCTCAAGCCCAAGATGGAATTGGTATCCCGTAAGCCAATCTTGCCAAGTGCAGAGGAGTTAGAAGCCAACAACCGTTCGCATTCAGCCAAGTTGCGCGTGGCCAGAAAAATTCACAAGTAAGAGGAAAAAATGGTAGATAAGAAAGAAACAACCAGTCAATTCTTGCAGAATCGTATAAAAAAATTCTCACGTGTGGAGAAGGCTTTTTATCTTTCCATCGCTTTTACGGCACTCGTTTTAGCAGTGAGCATTATCTTTATGCAGACACGACTCTTGCAAGTGCAAAGTGATTTGACAAAAATCAATGCGCAGATAGAGGAGAAGAAGACAGAGCTGGACGATGCCAAGCAGGAAGTGAATGAATTGATTCGTTCAGAGCGCTTGAAAGAAATTGCAGATAAAAAAGATTTGAAATTGAATAATGAAAACATCCGAACAGCGGAGTAAGATATGAAATGGACAGAAAAAATAACCCGATTTGCGGTAAAAAATCGTAAATCTCCAGCAGAAAACCGTAGGATAGTTGGCAAGTACCTCAGCTTTTTAGCTGTTGCCCTTTTCGGCCTCTTTTTGGCCAATTTTGCTTATATTATCGCAAAAGGTAATATATTTGGTACTGACTTGGTAAAAGAGGCTAAAAAGGTTCACCAAACAACCCGAACAGTTCCTGCCAAACGTGGGACTATCTATGACCGAAATGGAGTGCCTATTGCTGAAGATGCGACTTCCTATAACGTCTATGCTGTTATTGATAAAAAATACAAGTCAGCAACTGGAAAAATTCTTTATGTAGAGGATTCGCAGTTTAATAAGGTAGCTGAAGTCTTCCATAAGTATTTAGACATGGATGAAGCTTATGTGAAAGAGCAATTAGCTCAACCAAATCTGACCCAAGTTTCCTTTGGTGCAAAAGGAAATGGGATTACCTATGCCAATATGATGGCTATTAAAAAAGATTTGAAAGATGCTAGTGTGGAAGGGATTGACTTTACAACTAGCCCTAACAGAAGCTATCCAAATGGACAATTTGCTTCTAGCTTTATTGGCTTAGCCCAACTTCATGAAAATGAGGATGGTAGTAAGAGTTTGTTAGGGACTTCTGGTTTGGAGAGTTCTTTAAATACCATTCTTGCTGGGACAGACGGTATTATTACCTATGAAAAAGACCGTGTAGGAAATATCGTACCAGGTACAGAACTGGTATCGCAACAAACTGTGGATGGCAAGGATGTTTATACAACATTGTCTAGTCCGCTACAATCTTTCATGGAAACTCAGATGGATGCCTTTCTAGAAAAAGTAAAAGGTAAGTATATGACCGCGACCTTGGTCAGTGCAAAGACCGGTGAAATTCTCGCTACCACCCAACGACCTACCTTTAATGCAGATACTAAAGAAGGAATCACTGAGGACTTTGTTTGGCGTGACATTCTTTATCAAAGTAACTATGAACCAGGATCAACCATGAAGGTTATGACGTTAGCTTCTTCTATTGATAATAATACCTTCCCAAGTGGAGAATACTTCAATAGCAGTGAATTAAAAATAGCGGATGCGACGATTCGAGATTGGGATGTTAATGAAGGTTTGACCGGTGGTGGTATGATGACTTTCTTACAAGGTTTCGCTCACTCCAGTAATGTTGGAATGAGTCTACTTGAACAAAAAATGGGAGATGCTACTTGGTTGGATTATCTAAACCGCTTTAAGTTTGGGGTTCCGACGCGTTTTGGTCTGACTGATGAGTATTCAGGTCAATTGCCTGCAGATAATATTGTTAATATTGCCATGAGTGCATTTGGTCAGGGGATTTCTGTAACGCAGACCCAGATGCTACGTGCTTTTACAGCCATTGCCAATGATGGGGTTATGTTGGAGCCTAAATTTATTACGGCCTTGTATGATCCAAATGATCAAACTGTTCGTAAATCTCAAAAAGAGATTGTAGGAAATCCCGTTTCGAAAGATGCAGCTAGCCAAACTCGGACTCACATGGTCTTGGTAGGAACGGATCCTACATATGGAACTATGTATAATCATAGTACAGGAAAAGCAACTGTCAATGTTCCAGGTCAAAATGTAGCCCTTAAATCAGGAACTGCGCAGATTGCGGATGAGAAAAATGGTGGTTATCTTACAGGTTCAACCAACTACATTTTCTCAGTTGTGGCTATGAATCCTGCTGAAAATCCTGATTTTATCTTGTATGTAACGGTTCAACAGCCTGAACATTATTCAGGTATTCCGCTTGGGGAGTTTACTAATCCAATCCTTGAGAGAGCTTCGGCTATGAAAGAATCTCTAAATCTTCAATCTCCAGCCAAGAATTTAGATAAAGTGACGACAGAATCTTCTTATGCAATGCCTAGCATCAAGGATATTTCACCTGGTGATTTGGCGGAAGCCCTACGCCGAAATATTGTGCAACCAATCGTTGTTGGTACTGGAACAAAGATTAAAGAGACTTCTGTAGAAGAAGGAAAAAATCTTGCACCAAACCAACAAGTTCTCCTTTTATCGGATAAGGTAGAAGAAATTCCAGATATGTATGGCTGGAAAAAGGAGACTGCTGAGACCTTTGCTAAATGGTTGGATATTGAGCTAGAATTTGAAGGGTCAGGTTCCGTCGTTCAGAAGCAGGATGTTCGGACTAATACAGCTATCAAAAACATTAAAAAAATTAAATTAACTTTAGGAGACTAATATGTTTATTTCCATCAGTGCTGGAATTGTGACATTTTTACTAACTTTAGTAGGAATTCCGGCCTTTATCCAATTTTATAGAAAGGCGCAAATTACAGGCCAGCAGATGCATGAGGATGTCAAACAGCACCAGGCAAAAGCTGGGACTCCTACAATGGGAGGTTTGGTTTTCTTAATTGCTTCTGTTTTAGTTGCTTTCTTTTTCGCCCTATTTAGTAATCAACTCAGTAATAATGTCGGTATGATTTTATTTATCTTGGTTCTTTATGGCTTAATCGGATTTTTAGATGACTTTCTCAAGGTCTTTCGTAAAATCAATGAGGGCCTTAATCCCAAACAGAAATTGGCTCTTCAGCTTCTAGGTGGCGTCATTTTCTACCTTTTCTATGAGCGCGGTGGCGATATGCTTTCTGTCTTTGGTTACCAAGTGCATCTAGGGATTTTCTATATTGTCTTCGCTCTTTTCTGGCTAGTCGGTTTTTCAAACGCAGTAAACTTGACAGACGGTATTGACGGTCTAGCTAGTATTTCAGTTGTGATTAGTTTGTCTGCCTATGGAGTTATTGCCTATGTGCAAGGTCAGATGGATATCCTTCTAGTGATTCTTGCCATGATTGGTGGTTTGCTTGGTTTCTTTGTCTTTAACCATAAGCCTGCTAAGGTCTTTATGGGAGATGTGGGAAGTTTGGCTCTCGGTGGAATGCTGGCAGCTATTTCAATGGCTCTCCACCAAGAATGGACTCTCTTGATTATCGGAATTATTTATGTCTTTGAAACAACTTCGGTCATGATGCAAGTCAGCTATTTCAAACTGACAGGTGGTAAACGTATTTTCCGTATGACGCCTGTGCATCACCATTTTGAGCTTGGAGGATTGTCTGGTAAAGGAAATCCTTGGAGCGAGTGGAAGGTTGATTTCTTCTTTTGGGGAGTGGGGCTTCTAGCAAGTCTCCTGACCCTAGCAATTTTATATTTGATGTAAGAATGGCACCCTGATGTTTCAGGGTGTTTTTGCTGTTTAAAAAATATTGGTCAATTAAAGTCAAAATCCTTGACCTTTTCTGACTAATGTAGTATATTATGAACGTAAGGTAAATGAAAGCCTTACTAGAACACTTATTTAAAGTAAAATAGAAAGAGGTGGGGTCTATGTTTAATCTAGAAATCTTTAGAAGTAAAGATAGTCTACTCCTGCTTGAAAAAGAAAAACCAGAAATAGTACGTAGAGTAGCAATCTAGCTAGTCTAAATTTTTTAAAACAAAGGTCAAAGATAGTCAATATCAGTGATAATAAATAACAAAAAGAGGTAAAGAATATGAACAACAACTTTAATAATTTTAACAACATGGATGATTTATTTAACCAATTGATGGGTGGTATGCGAGGATATAGTTCTGAAAATCGCCGTTACTTGATTAATGGACGTGAAGTCACACCTGAGGAATTTGCTCACTATCGTGCAACTGGCCAATTGCCAGGAAATGCAGAATCTGATGGACAAATGCCACAACATACGTCAGGCATGAAACAAGACGGTGTCCTTGCAAAACTAGGTCGAAACTTGACTGCAGAAGCGCGTGAGGGCAAGCTGGATCCTGTTATCGGACGAAACAAGGAAATTCAAGAAACATCTGAAATCCTCTCACGTCGTACCAAAAACAATCCTGTTTTGGTTGGAGACGCAGGTGTTGGTAAGACAGCAGTTGTCGAAGGCCTAGCGCAAGCCATTGTGAATGGCGATGTTCCAGCTGCCATTAAGAACAAGGAAATTATTTCTATTGATATCTCAGGTCTTGAGGCTGGTACTCAATACCGTGGTAGCTTTGAAGAAAACGTCCAAAACCTAGTCAATGAAGTGAAAGAAGCAGGGAATATTATCCTCTTCTTTGATGAAATTCACCAAATTCTCGGTGCTGGTAGCACAGGTGATGGTCAAGGGTCTAAAGGTCTTGCTGATATCTTGAAACCAGCTCTTTCACGTGGAGAATTGACAGTGATTGGCGCAACTACTCAAGATGAATACCGTAATACTATCTTGAAAAATGCAGCCCTTGCTCGTCGTTTCAACGAAGTGAAGGTCAATGCTCCATCTGCTGAAGATACTTTCAAGATTCTTCAAGGTATTCGAGATCTTTATCAACAACACCATAATGTCATCTTGCCAGACGAGGTCTTGAAAGCAGCGGTGGATTACTCTGTTCAGTATATTCCTCAACGTAGCTTGCCAGATAAGGCTATCGACCTTGTCGATGTAACGGCGGCTCACTTGGCAGCTCAGCATCCAGTAACAGATGTTCATGCTGTTGAACGTGAAATTGAGGCAGAAAAAGACAAGCAAGAAAAAGCAGTTGAAGCAGAAGATTTTGAAGCAGCTCTGAACTATAAAACACGCATTGCAGAATTGGAAAAGAAAATCGAAAACCATACAGAAGATATGAAAGTGACTGCAAGTGTCAACGATGTGGCTGAATCTGTAGAACGAATGACGGGTATCCCAGTATCACAAATGGGAGCATCAGACATCGAACGTTTGAAAGATATGGCTCATCGTCTGCAAGATAAGGTAATCGGCCAAGACAAGGCGGTAGAAGCTGTAGCTCGCGCTATCCGTCGTAACCGTGCTGGTTTTGATGAAGGCAATCGCCCAATCGGTAGTTTCCTCTTTGTAGGACCTACTGGGGTTGGTAAGACGGAGCTTGCTAAGCAATTGGCGCTTGATATGTTTGGAACCAAGGATGCGATCATCCGTTTGGATATGTCTGAATACAGTGACCGCACAGCCGTTTCTAAGCTAATCGGTACAACAGCTGGTTATGTGGGTTATGATGACAATAGCAATACCTTAACAGAACGTGTTCGTCGCAATCCATACTCTATCATTCTCTTGGATGAAATTGAAAAGGCTGACCCTCAAGTCATTACCCTTCTCCTCCAAGTTCTAGATGATGGTCGTTTGACAGATGGTCAAGGAAATACAGTAAACTTCAAGAACACTGTCATTATTGCGACCTCAAATGCTGGATTTGGCTATGAAGCCAACTTGACAGAAGATGCGGACAAGCCAGAATTGATGGACCGTTTGAAACCATTCTTCCGTCCAGAATTCCTCAACCGCTTTAACGCAGTCATTGAGTTCTCACACTTGAGCAAAGAAGATCTTTCTAAGATTGTAGACCTGATGTTGGTTGAAGTTAACAAGACGCTTTCTAAGAAAGACATTGACTTGGCAGTGAGCGAAGCTGCTAAAGAATACATGACTGAGGAAGGCTACGATGAAGTCATGGGTGTCCGTCCACTCCGTCGTGTGGTTGAACAACAAATCCGTGACAAAGTCACAGACTTCCACTTGGATAACCTTGATGCTAAACACCTAGAAGCTGACATGGAAGATGGTGTTTTGGTCATTCGTGAAAAAGCCTAAATCAAGATTTTGAAAATAAAAAAAGGAACCAGCTGAAAAAAACTGGTTCCTTTTTTGTGTTTAGATGACATGGCGTTCAAAGGCATCGTCTGAAATCCCTTGTTCAAGGATGAGTTTTGCCCATTCTTTAGCAGAAAAGAGGCTGTGATCCTTGTAGTTGCCGCAAGATTCGATGGTTGTTCCAGGGACGTCTTCCCAAGTAGTAGTCTCAGCGATTTCCTTGAGCGAATCCTTGATAACAGCCGCGATTTCAGCACTGGTGTGGCGCCCCCACATAATCATGTGGAAGCCTGTACGGCAACCAAATGGTGAACAGTCAATCATGCCGTCAATGCGGGTACGGATGAGTTTGGCCAAGAGGTGCTCAATAGTGTGAAGGCCAGCGGTAGGGATAGAGTCTTCGTTTGGTTGCACCAAGCGAATATCAAAGTTGGAGATAACGTCTCCCTTTGGCCCTGTTTCTTCCCCAATCAAGCGAACATAGGGTGCTTTAACAATGGTGTGGTCAAGTTCAAAACTTTCAACAATAACTTCTTTTGACATGGTAAATCCTTTCAGTTTTCTTCTTTCATTATAACATAAAGACGGCTCCTGAGACAGAGAGAAAACCTCTCCGAGGGTGGAGAGGTTTGAATCGTTATTTACGATACAAGCGGTCGTATTGGTAGTAAGGGTCAAAGGTTACATTGATACCCAGTTTACGAAGGACATTCTTATCTTCATCGGTTAAGATGATGGTTGAGTGGGCTTCGCTTCCTTTGAGGTTGCCAAGTTCTTCCATGGCATGCGCAGCGTCAGGATTTTCCGTAGCTGTGATAGCAAGTGCAATCAAGATTTCATTTGAATGCAGGCGTGGATTGCGACTACCTAGATGATCGATTTTAAGACCTTGGATTGGCTTAACAACTTCAGGTTCGATTAGTTTTACTTCTTTAGCGATGTCAGCTGATTTCTTGATAGCGTTGATAAGAGCAGCGGCTGTAGGGCCAAAGAGTTCTGAGTTCTTACCAGTGACAATTTCCCCAGTTGGCAATTCAAGGGCTAGGGCAGGGCCGCCAGTTTCTTCTGCCTTTTGACGGGCAACGACAGCAACCTTACGGTCTGCAGGTGTGATACCAAGGTCGTTCATAAGCAACTCGATTTTCTTGACAGCAGATTCGCCAACTTTTTCGGCTTTAAAATCAAGAACAGTTTGATAGTAGCGACGGATGATTTCTTGTTTAGAAGCTTCGACAGCAGCTTCATCATCTGTAATAGCGAAACCAACCATGTTGACACCCATATCTGTCGGAGAAGCGTATGGAGACTCTCCTAGGATACGTTCCAACATGCGCTTGAGCACTGGGAAAATTTCGATATCACGGTTATAGTTGACAGTGGTTTCTTCGTAGGTTTGGAGATGGAAGGGGTCAATCATGTTGACATCATCAAGGTCAGCTGTGGCAGCCTCGTAGGCCAAATTAACTGGATGATGAAGGGGAAGATTCCAGACTGGGAAGGTTTCAAATTTAGCGTAACCAGACTTGATACCATTGATTTGGTCGTGATACATATTGGACATACAAGTTGCTAATTTTCCAGAACCAGGTCCAGGAGCGGTTACGACAATCAAGTTGCGACTGGTTTTGATGTAGTCATTTTTTCCCATGCCTTCTGGAGAAATGATGTGATCCATATCCGTCGGATATCCTTTGATTGGATAATGAAGATAAGAATCAATTCCGTTTTTTTCCAGTTGGTTGCGGAAGGCATCTGCAGCTGGTTGGCCAGCGTACTGTGTGATGACCACTGAGCCAACAAAAATTCCCAATTCATTGAATTTATCAATCAAGCGAAGAACTTCTTGGTCATAAGAAATTCCCAAGTCACCACGTGCCTTGGAATGTTCGATGTTGCTAGCGTTAATGGCAATTACAACCTCGACTTGCTCTTTCAATTCTTGCAAGAGCTTGATTTTGTTGTCAGGCTCATAACCAGGAAGGACACGAGCAGCGTGGAAATCTTCTAACATTTTGCCACCAAACTCCAAGTAGAGCTTGCCGTCAAATTGGTTAATGCGCTCCAAAATGTGGTCGCGCTGTAGATTCAAATATTGTTCAGAACTAAAAGCTTGTTTTTTCATTTTTTTACCTCTGACCTCTATTATAATAAAAAATTGGAAGTTAGGAAACTATGGAGTTAAAAAAGGAGTCAAAAAGATTAGGCAAACGCTTGCACAAAATTCCGAAAAGCGCTATCATAGACTGTAGATTATTAAAATAATGAGGTAAGGAAATGCAAGAAAAATGGTGGCACAATGCCGTAGTCTATCAAGTCTATCCTAAAAGCTTTATGGATAGCAACGGAGATGGAATTGGCGATTTGCCGGGAATTACCAGTAAGTTAGACTATCTAGCCAAGTTAGGAATTACAGCGATTTGGCTTTCTCCTGTTTATGACAGCCCTATGGATGATAATGGTTATGATATTGCTGATTATCAAGCGATTGCGGCTATTTTTGGGATCATGGAGGATATGGATGAATTGATCGCAGAAGCTAAGAAGCGTGATATTCATATTATCATGGACTTGGTGGTCAATCATACCTCGGATGAGCATGCTTGGTTTGTCGAGGCCTGTGAAAATCCTGATAGTCCTGAGCGAGACTACTATATCTGGCGGGATGAGCCCAACGACCTTGATTCCATCTTTAGTGGGTCTGCTTGGGAATACGATGAAAAATCAGGCCAGTACTATCTCCACTTTTTCAGCAAGAAACAGCCTGATCTCAACTGGGAAAATGAAAAACTTCGTCAGAAAATTTATGAGATGATGAACTTCTGGATTGATAAAGGAATTGGCGGTTTCCGTATGGATGTCATTGATATGATTGGCAAAATTCCTGACGAGAAGGTAGTCAATAACGGTCCTATGCTCCATCCCTATCTCAAGGAAATGAATCAGGCGACTTTTGGAGATAAGAATCTCTTGACAGTAGGGGAGACTTGGGGAGCAACGCCAGAAATTGCCAAGCTATACTCTGATCCAAAGGGGCAAGAATTGTCTATGGTCTTCCAATTTGAACATATTTGTCTTCAGTATCAGGAAGGTCAACCTAAATGGCACTATCAAAAAGAGCTGAATATCACTAAGTTAAAAGAGATTTTCAACAAATGGCAGACAGAATTAGGAGTTGAGGATGGCTGGAATTCACTCTTCTGGAACAATCATGACCTCCCTCGTATCGTCTCAATCTGGGGAAATGACCAAGAATACCGAGAAAAATCTGCCAAAGCCTTCGCAATCTTGCTTCATCTCATGAGAGGAACTCCTTATATTTACCAAGGTGAGGAAATTGGGATGACCAATTATCCGTTTGAGACGTTGGATCAAGTAGAAGATATTGAATCCCTCAACTATGCGCGTGAGGCTCTTGAAAAAGGCGTTCCGATGGAAGAAATCATGGATAGTATCCGTGTCATTGGACGTGACAATGCTCGTACCCCAATGCAATGGGATGAGAGCAAAAATGCTGGTTTCTCAACTGGTCAACCTTGGTTGGCAGTGAATCCAAATTATCAAGCAATTAACGTTCAAGAAGCACTGGCAAATCCATATTCTATTTTCTATACCTATCAGAAACTGGTTCAAATCCGTAAGGAAAATAGCTGGCTGATTCGAGCTGACTTTGAACTATTGGAAACAGCTGACAAGGTCTTTGCCTATATCCGTAAAGATGGCGACCGTCGCTTCCTAGTTGTGGCCAACTTATCCAATGAAGAGCAAGACATGACAGTAGAAGGAAACGTCAAATCTGTCTTGATTGAAAACGCCCTAGCTCAAGAAGTCTTTGAAAAACAAATCTTAGCTCCATGGGATGCTTTCTGTGTGGAATTACTATAAATATTTTTTACAGAAAGTGATTCATTTTTATCTTTCAATACTTGTAGTTGGCTCGATTAGAAGTTAAAAGGATTAGAGAGCTGCATCCTGATAAATCAGCATAAAAAAAGCCAGGAACACCTGACTTACTTTTTTATTTTCCCGCTACCTTGAGTAGGACGATATATTCTTCCAGAACCAGATTGTGCTTCTGCATATACTGGGCATTCTCCACACCGACATAGCGGTAATGCCAATTCTCGAAGTCAACTCCGGTAATGTCACTCTTGCCATCCGGATAGCGAAGGACAAAGCCATACTGCGGAGCTAGTTGGGCAATCTTAGCTGCCAATTCATCCTCCTGACCTTCTGGAGCGCTCATATCAATAGCCAAGCCCGTTTGATGCTCGCTGGCTCCTGGAAGCTGCACCTGCTTCAGCACGATGCTGACTGCTTCTTCATTTGACAAGCCTTTGGCGACTTCCCCAGCAACTTTTTCGTTATAGAGTTCCTCCTGCTCAGCTCGGCTGCGATAGCCAGAGATTAAAGTTTCTTCAGGAGCTATCGCCTGGGCTGCTGCTAGAAATTGCCGAGTATTTTCAGCAATGCGGCTATCGACCTGGATCTCACCAATCTGAGTCAGATCAGGTGTCTTTTCTTCTTGCTGGTTGTCACGATTGACTAAAATCAAATTCCAGTCAGTAGAAGACACCTTGGGCAAATCAGACTGCGAACTCTCTGAGCTAGAAGAGCCCTTCGTAGCAGAACTGCTAGACGAACCCGAAAACTGAATCTTTGCAAGCAGTTCTTGTAACAAGGACGGACGGAAATAAATCGCCGTTCCTCCAGCTGCCAGACACAAGACGATTAAAAACAAAAACGTTAACCCAATCTTCTTAGACTTTGATTTTCTCTTTTCTCTGCGATGTTTAGCGCGCTTCAACTTCTTCCTCCATTACTTTGGCACCAGTCTCACGATAAGACATGTCTCCGATGCAAGCTACTGTGAATTTACCGTCTTCATAGTCTACAACCGTCACACTGCCATTGTCCAAACCATGAGGCTGAGTTCGGTTGATTAGATAGACAAAGGTTCCGATGGTCATGCCGTGGCTGACTACAAGAGCATTGCCGCCGCCAGCAGCTTCCAGCTCCTCAGCTATGGCTGAAAAACCTTCCCAGATTCGGCCACTAAGCTTTTCCCAGTTTTCTGCCCAGCCTGCTGTATCGACTTCTACAAGACCTTCTGCCAACTCAGCATAGCTGAGCTGATGGACATGCTCAATATTGAAAACCCGAGGCATCACACCCATAAAGAGTTCCCCATCATAACCGCCATCAAAACTGCCAAAACACCATTCACGAATCCGCTTGTCAAAGGTATAAGGAATCTGACCTGTCAATCCTAGCTCCTCTAGAATGATGCCCATGGTCTGAATAGTCCGGCCGCTGTCGCTGGAGCGGGCCAATTTGAAATCAAGCCCAGCTTCTCTCAGGCCAATGCCCAACTCATGAATGCCACGTTCCCCAACTTCAGTCAATGGGGTGTCAGACCAGCCTTGAGCCCGACCGATAGTATTAAACATGGTCTTGCCATGACGAACCAAGTATAATCTTGTTTTTGCCATTTCATTTCCTCCGTTATTCTTTTCATATTATACCATTTTATGAAGAAATTGGCGCCATCTGGCTTTCAAAGCAAAAAGCAGGAGTCTCAAAACTCCCGCTCATTCTTGATTTTCTCGGTCCAATATAGCTGCGCCGATCTGACGGTAAGACACATCTCCCAAGGCTTGAATGCTGAAGCGACCATTTTCATACTCCAACACTGTGACACTGCCATTGTCGACATTAGGATTTTTCGTGATATTCTCATCAACCAGATAAGCCAAGGTACCAATGGTCATGCTATGGCTGACGACCAGAGCATTGCCACCGCCAGAGGACTCCACCTCTCTAGCAATGGCTTCAAAGCCTTCTAAAATCCGACCGCTAAGCTTGTCCCAAGGCTCAGCCCAGCCAGCCGAATCCACTTCTACCAGACCATTCGCCAAATCCGGCCAACTGAGCTCTTTGTAATTATCCGTCTTAAGAACTCGTGGGATAACGCCATGAAAGAGCTCACCCCCATAGGCACCATCAAAACTTCCGAAACACCACTCCCGGATGCGCTTGTCATAGCGATAGGGAATCTGGCCAGTCAGACCCAGCTCCTCTAGGATAATCCCCATGGTCTGAATGGTCCTGCCGCTATCACTTGAAAAAGCCTTGATAAAAGGCAAGCCAGACTCTCGCAATCTGATACCCAGCTCACGAATACCTCGCTCGCCTTCGGCAGTCAGAGGCGTATCAGACCAGCCCTGTGCCCGGCCGATAGTATTAAACATGGTCTTGCCATGACGGATAACATAGAGTCTTGTTTTTGACATAGTTTACCTCTTTTATTTTTGTTTGTTATAGTAAATTTTGAAAAAGGCCTTCTAATTCTTTAGGATAAAGAAGAGGGAGAACTCAGTTCTCCGCTATGATAGACAGCGGCTGATCGTGAAATCAGCATCTAATCAACTATAGAGACTTAACATGAACTTTTACGGCATTGATACATCCTAGCAAAATAAAGGGGTAATGGAGCCAATAATTAAGACCAAACTGTCCGGATAAAGCGGCTTTATTAATCGCGATAATGGCTTGCAAAATATTGCCTTCCCCTTGGTAAAAAGAATTGGCATAACCGATTTGAACAGCTACAAAGCTCATTGCTAAAGTAAAAAAGAAACTTGCCACAATTCCTAAAATAGAAATCCCTTTGACAAACTTTTCATAACAAGCAATGCTAAATAGCAGTGTAAAACTTGATATAAAACCCATGGCCAAGGATGCACCTGTCAGGAAGAAGACAAGGCATGCACCAAGCAAGCTAGTCAAGAAAGTCCCGACAATCCCCAGAAAATAATGTATTTTCTGCGGACTTTGATGAGGAAGGGAGCGCTTTGTCACCTTATCCTGTGAGATGGAAATCATCCGCTCATAGCTAGATGGCGTGAGAAAGAGCCAATCTCCTTTGAACTGATACAAGTCTACATCTCCGGTTTCACCGGTTTTCTCACAGGCGCTAACCAGCCCTTGCTCCTCAAAGTAGCGGGTGCAGTCTTCGATAGCCTCCTCCAAAATGTCCGGCAGCAAATCTCGGTCTTGATTAGCCAAAATCTGACAGGCTAGGCTATAGCCAGCTCTCTCAAAATCAATCAAGACCTCGGAATCGTTGATCAGAGCTTCCAAGGTATCTCGACCAATATAACCCTGCTCACATCTGACTGAAAAGAAAATCGCAAATTCATCGCCATCTGTTATGGTCTCTAGATAAAAAGCATAATCCTTTCTACGGCCATATATAATGCCGCTCTCCTTATCAAAATTCAAACCTAAATCAAGGGCCAGCTCAGCTAGCTCTCTTTTATTCATAACCTAAACAATCTCCTTATAATCCCCTACATTTCAAGCATCCAGCTAGACTCAATCCCGCAAACTCCTACTGGGAAACTGAATAGCTGTCCTTTATAATGCTTTCTTAAAAGCTGTTTCAAATCTAGCTTTTTAATTTTTAAAGCTGTGAATGGGCGCTGGAATTTGACCACCCCGCGCGATAAAGGCTGCTGACGAAGCCTGATTGACCTTCATGACCGGAGCTGTTCCCAAGAGCCCGCCAAATTCAATCATATCGCCTTCCTTGCCCTTCGGAATAATCCGCACAGCTGTTGTCTTTTGATTGATAACACCAATCGCTGCTTCATCCGCAATCATGGCCGCAATGGTTTCAGCAGGTGTCTCCTCTGGAATGGCAATCATATCCAAACCTACCGAGCAGATAGCTGTCATCGCTTCCAGCTTTTCTAGATTGAGCGAGCCATTCTGCACAGCTGCAATCATGCCCTCATCTTCTGACACAGGAATGAAAGCACCAGACAGACCACCAACCTGATTGCAGGCCATGACACCGCCTTTTTTGACTTGGTCATTGAGCAGGGCAAGCGCCGCTGTCGTGCCATGAGTGCCAACTGTTTCCAAGCCCATTTCTTCCAAGACACGGGCCACTGAGTCTCCGACTGCCGGTGTTGGAGCCAGACTCAAGTCAACAATCCCGAACTTGACGCCCAGACGCTCGCTGGCCATCTGACCGACTAACTGACCGATACGGGTGATTTTGAAGGCCGTTTTCTTGACCGTTTCAGCGACCACATCAAAGCTCTCACCACGGACTTTTTCCAAGGCCCGCTTGACAACACCTGGCCCAGAAACACCAACATTGATGACCACATCTGCTTCACCGACACCATGGAAGGCGCCTGCCATGAAGGGATTATCCTCTACCGCATTGGCAAAGACGACCAGCTTGGCCGCCCCCATGTCAGAAAGCTGGGCCGTTTCCTTGATAATACGCCCCATATCCGCAACCGCCGTCATGTTAATACCGGTCTTGGTTGAACCGATATTGACAGAGGAGCAGACCTTGTCCGTCTCAGCCAAAGCGCGTGGAATAGAATTAATGAGGATTTCATCGCCTTTTTGATAGCCCTTTTGGACCAAGGCAGAGAAACCACCGATAAAGTCAACACCGATCTCTTTAGCCGCCTTGTCTAAAGCCTTGGCCAAAGGCACGTAGTCACTACTGTCTGTCGCTGCCCCAATCAGAGAAATCGGAGTCACTGAGACCCGCTTATTGACGATAGGAATCCCGAGCTCTGCTGCAATTTCATCCCCAACTGCCACCAGGTCTTTCGCTTTGGTCGTGATTTTTTGGTAAATCTTCTCCGCCGCCCGATCAATATCTGTGTCGATACAGTCCAAGAGTGAAATGCCCATGGTGATGGTCCGAATATCAAAATTCTGCTCCTCAATCATGGCAATGGTTTCTGTTACTTGTCTAATATCCATCCTTCACTCCTTAGATATTGTACATGGCATCAAAAAT
>SKEG01000682.1_pt1 | contig 33064 bp, 38 predicted proteins | sample 4826631 | NCBI WGS metagenome assembly SKEG01 (sample SAMN11008815, study PRJNA524170) | human gut metagenome | biome: Human fecal sample; material: Feces; isolation source: fecal sample from pouch patient p26, p34, p50 | host: Homo sapiens | place: Israel: Tel-Aviv | collected 2016-11-02
ATTTGTAACCTGTCAGACGATTTGATATTCAATTTTTATTACTTTAAATATAGCTTGGAAGCATTAAATATGTCTTGCTTACGCTCTTCAGATTTTTTACTAAATATAAGACTGTTTTATAGCCCTCCAATCAAAAGATACTTTTTCTCTTTCTTTCATCAACATGAGAAGCAATTAAAGCTGTTTTATCAGAACATAATGAAAAACAAAAAAGTCCTAACGCAGATTCAAAATCTTACGTTAAGACTTTTTAATTACGGAGACTGAGAGTTTTATTTATTATTTTTCTCTGTTTTTACTTATATTTTTCTTCCTTATTGTATAAGCAAATATGCTTTATAACTTTTCTAAGCATTTCATTTATTTCTATCAAATTTCTATCAAATTTCTATCAAAAGAGCTATCTCAGAGGTTATCCCTCTAAGATGGCTTCTTTTCTGTCAGCGGCTGCTAAAAATCTCTTAATCGTCTACTTCCCAACTCGTTGGTAGAATTACATGTTTTTCATAATCAATATAAATTTTATTTTTATTGCTTTTAGCCAATATTTCTAATTGATCAATATTTTTTAATTCAATTACTGCTATATTATCTTCGGGCTTAGAATAATAATTGTATTTGTCATACCATTCTTTTCCTTTAACCCATTTGAATCCAATTTTATTTAATGCTTTCATCAAATCAGGATCACTTTCATACATTTTATGATCCATAAAGTCTAAAGTATTTACTACTGCAAATTCCATAATCAAACCTCGCTTTATTTATAATTATATAGCAAAAGGCTATTTTATAATTCGCTATTTAAATACAATTAATCACCTAAAATATTTTTAAGCGCCGTAGAATTGCGCTCTCAACAGTATATTTTCGACTAAAAAACAACAAAAAAGCCACCCTGGAGTAAATTTCCAGAGTGGCTTTTAAAATATATTAAATCTTCACTTAATTAATTCGGACACAAGGTCGTCATAAATTAAAGCGAGAGTATACACTTTCTTCCATGAGGCTTTTTCTAATCTCTCTGGATGAGAAGCATATTGTCGAATTGTATCATAACTTATTTTTGATTTTTGGGATACGACATTTAATGGCATCAACTTAGCTGTCAAAAGTTTTTGTGCTTTTTCTAAATCAGTCATTTTAAATTTCTCCATATTCAGATTCTTCATATTTAAATTTTACGCTGATTAAAGCACTAGCAAGAATTTGCTTGCGTTCTGAGTTCGCCTTTTCAACTGCTTTTGACAATTTTGCTAAATTTTTACTGCTGAATTCAGAGCTGTTTCTACTGATAAGATTGGCTACCCTTGCAGCTTCACTACTTTCTAGCAACTTTTTATATTGGCTAGAGTAACAAGTACTGTCGGTTTCTTTAATTTGCTTATCATCCAATACCTTGTTTACTAAAGCTTTAATTTCATCCAAAGTCATCCAAACAGCTTTGGTGTCTGTTAGACGATAGATATAAAATCTTTCATCTTTTAGGTTTACTGCTAATTCATACGTTGGGTCTGATCCTAAACTGCGAAGATTAAGATCATCATCAAAATATAAGTCTCCATCGTATGTCTCATTTGAAGTCAATTCTTCAAGGCTGCTATAAAAGTCTTCACATTTTTGCAGCTCATTTCTTTCTTTATATAAAGAATTTAAAGAAAATTTTAGTGATTCTACTTCATCTTCAACTTGTGTTTCTTCAATATTCAAAATTTTATTATCATCTAATTCATCTAAGTATGCTTCATACTTTCTTAGTTCTTTTTCTTTTTCATCAATGGTTTTGCTGATTTTTTCAACATACTTTCTGCTTTCAAGTGCTACTTTTCTTGCATTAAATTTCATTTTTAATACCTCGTTTTCGTTTCTTTCTATTATTATCATAGCACTATTTGTGTATTTTGCAACACAAAATAAATATTTTTTTACACAAAGTGAAAACAAAAAAAGATCGCCCTAGGATCCTTGTCCCAGAGCGGTCTTTACGATATTTGGAGTTTTTCAACTCCTTTTATTCAATTACTTTTAAAAATTTACCTGGTACCCATTGCTTATCAGTTCCCAGCTTGTAGCATTTTATGCCTTTGATTGACTTCACGTCAAAGTACTTCCATCTCGTATTTGTCTTGATGTATTTGCCGGTATAATGACCAGTACCATCCATCAATTGAATCATCCAGTTGGGGTTGCGATTGATCACAGGTGCATATACTACGCCAGTTTTCTTTTCTGGCTTTGGCTTAGGCTTTTCAGTCGGCTTGGTTGTCTTTTTAACTGCAGTGTCTTTGTGGAGGTCAATCAAGCTAACGTTTCCATCCACATTGAGACCACGCCAGTTGTCACAGAACTGCCAAATTGCTACGCCATCCATTGAAGGAAAGTAGTTAAAATTAGGCTCAGTAGCATAATCAGTTGGGTAAGACGCAACCCAGATACAGGTGCCAAATCTTTTCACAATTCTAGCAGTATCAATGTTGTTTCTAAGTAAGCTAGCACCAGAGTAAAGCAAAACTTTGTAACCAGCTTTAGCACATACATCCATGAAAGCAAGAATTGCCTTAGTATTAGCAGATTTACTGCCATTTACATTATTGCCGCTACCTACTTCCCAATCACAACCAAGGAATCGTTTTTTGCTGATGCCGACGTATTCAGCACGTGCTACAAAAACTTTGCCTTCAGCCTTAGCTTTACTTACTGAGTGCCCAAACTCTGCGTAGTGATAAGCATGGACATACATATGGTTAGCGTGTGCTGACTTAATTTGCGCTAATGCTACGGGACTCTTATACCAGGTGCCTTCAGTTAATTTAGCAATGATACCTTTTGCACCAGCTTTATGATAAGCGGTCATTGAGCTAGGCTGATATGCAGCCACATCAACCAAATATTCTCTACTTGCCATTAGTATCACCTTCAGCAACCGTTTCAGGCTTAGGTAGTTGATCAACTGGCGTTAAAACATCTTCAGCCGGTACATTTTGAGCAATACCGTCATCCACACCTGTTTGAGCTTGCTTCATACGTAATTGAGTTAATACCCATTCACGCAAAGCTTCAAGATCACGTACTTGTTGATCAGATACCTTATAACCCTTGGAGTTCAGTTCCTTAACTGCATCATTCAAAGCACCATTTGCCTTTTCAGGGTTATCTAAGTCTTCTTTATCGTAAAAAGCTACCCACTTTTGCATAGCGTGGAGGGCGGCAATACGATAATTTTCAGCCTTTTTATTTTTGAAGTGTAAGTGTGAAAAAACACCTACACCAATCAAGCACACAATCCAGCTTGCTAAAAATCCCACTTCAATCCAATCTTTAATCGTCATTTTCTAGTTCCTCCAATTTCTTTTTTAATCGGTCGTTTTCCTTTTCAACCTTGAGCCATCTTTTTCGATATAGCTCCACATCTTCAGCCTTCTGCTTAATTTCTTTGTCTTTTTCTGTCAGCATACTAGTAAGTGTATTTTGCTTGGTGCTACTAAAAGCCTTATAGAAAAGAGTCACCGCACTTATCAGACCCCCGACAGCAGTTATCAGATACCCTATCACGTTCCCAATATCTTTCATCGCGGCACCTCCTTAGGCGTCGCTAGCTGTCAGATAGACAAAGCAAAAAATTATAAAATCGCCCCATGCAGAGTGACCCATACGGTAAAAAGGTGTAAAAATACCGTGCGTGATCTGTAGTAAAGCTAAAGTCATGCATACAACCCCAGCCAGCACTAAAAAGACCTTGCTAATAATGACTAGCTGAATTTTTCGCTTGGTTGATCTCATGTAAGGTACTAAAAAAGCCGTTATCATCAGCAAGGCACCCAAAAGGATTAATCCTAAGTCGATATAGCGGCTATTTTCAATATTTTGAAATTGTGGCGGATAAATGAAGTAGTGACTATCATGATAAAGCCACACGCCTTTGCCTAAGATAAAGAGACCGATAAGCAATTCACAGTTGCGGACATTAAGCTTGGACTTCAGGCGCTGAATTGATTTCTTCATGTGAGCCATCACCCACAATTCTTTCATAGTCGGATTGACTAAGGATTCCCATGTCAATGTAACTCTTAAGATCAATAGTGGTTACGATCCCAATGTCAAATTCCATTTTGTAAATTTCAAACATTATTGAGCGCCTCCTTCTGCGTTTGCGTTGTTTTGAGCAGGTGTGGCGGGCTTAGCAGATGCCCCATTATCTTTAGAAGTAACTTGATTAAGCTTAGTATTGATAACGCCTAATTGAACATTCATAGCAGAAATTAGCTTAAAGACTTGATCATCTTTCTTGTCACTAGCTTCTTTTTCTTGTGCGGCAATTTGTTGAGTTTCTTGAATTTTGCCTACATCGGTTGTGATTGAAGCAACTTTTTCCGTCAAGTCGTTTAATTGTTTAACTCTGGCTTCTTCGCTTTCATCTACCCATTCACCTTTGCCCCAGTCAAATTTTGGTGTCTTGCACTTGCTTGGATCGTACTGTGGTAAAGCAGGAATAAATGGCCATTGTGGATGATCAAGCTTACGAGTGTACTCAATGGGACCTTCACAGTTAACTTGCTGACCTTGCAGCATACCTGATACATAGATCAAATTGGTTCCTTCACCAGGTAAGACGTCATTTAAAGTCTTAGGCTTTTGTTCGGTATTTGTTACTTGGCCATTGTTGGCCACATTTTGTTGTTCGTTTTCTGCGCCATTTACTGGCACATTTGTTGTTTCTTCTGTCATAATTTTTCCTTTCTTGAGACTCTAAAAAATGGAGCATAAAAAATAAGAATGCTGATATATCAACATTCTTGCGTGACTGTTTTTCTACAAAAAAGACCGCTGGTGGCGGTCGTAAATTAATTTGTTTATTTCTCATAGTTAATCCTTAACATATAGTGCATATGCAGTAACTCTTTTATTATCTCCGACTATATCCATAGTTGTTTGAGTAAACCAGATATTTGCAGTTACACTGTCTGGTATATCAATGTAACAACTTTTTACAAAGTTATGACTCGCTACGCCTATCCAGCATACAAAGTTATAGCCTGATACACTAGGTGCAGTAATTGGTACTGTAGCGGCATTTTCAGCTTGAGGTACTTTATAGTCGATGTATTCAATATGCAAAAAGTTTTTAAAGTTCTTTAAAACGATTTTCCCGTTATCTACATTAACTTCTTTCATCCTACGCCACCTCCTTTGCAGAGGTAACAAGGCTATAAAAGTAAGCAGATAGGTGTCTAATTACCCCCCCAATTTGTTTTTTGAGGTCTGAAATTTCTTGCTCTAAGCGTTCAATATCGGATTTCCATGCTACAAATTCTGACCATAAAGCTTTCCCACTAGAATCACCTACAGCGATTTTTAGCTTATTGTCTCTCATACTGGTATCAAGAATACTTGTAATATTATCACCACCAAATAAAAGAATATTGTCAAATCCGCCAAAAGTTTCAGTCCCATTTTCATTTGTTCTTTGGTGAATTACTTGAAGCCTTCCTTGAGTATCATCGGTATTAAAAATATCTGTTTCTGTTAAAGGAGCAGATTGTTGTAATTGATATAAGCTTCGATCAACATTTACTTTATTATCAAAATCATTTTTATTAGTCATTTCTTGATCATCAATAAAAATTCTCTTACCCATACTTTTCTCCTTTCAAAAATAAAAACAGCCTTAAAAAGACTGTCATTGCATAAAAATCGTTAGTCATCCACAATCACAAAATAAGCATCTTGGTTTGCTACATCTGCCTCACTTGTTACATGAACAGGTGTTAGCTTAGTTACTTGCTTTTGCAAATTGTCATTTTGTTGTTGCAATTGTGTGTTAACATTCTTCAAATTGCTATTTTCTGTTTGCAGATCACCAATTTGCCGAGCTAAAGCATTAGCCCTATCGGTTAGCGTTGTGGTATCTGCCTTTTGCTCAATCAAAGGCCGAAGCTGATCCTTAACTCCCTTAAGCAAGTTATCAACCTCAGCCTTTGTGTAGTGATTCTTGCCCAAGATAGCATCACTGATAGTTTGCATTACTCCAGCCAAAACAGTTGAGTCAACCAAACCAGATCCGTTATTACCTGCAGGTGTGCCATCAATATTGCTCGTTGTTGTATCTACTGCCATAACATAATCACCCCTCAATCCTCTTACTTTCAAACCGGAAGCCTTTTTCGCCATTGCTTCTTTAAACTGATTGCCTGTTACGAACTTGGTTAGGTCAATGCTGTCCAATTGACTGGACAAGTTGGCCATCTCTTTTTTAGTAGTCGCAATCTGATCACTAATATCTTTAAGATCTTGACGATCAGTTGTGAGCTCGGACTTAAGCGGCTTAACTAATGCATTAAAGTCAGTTAGCGTATTTGTCTTCCAAGATTCATAATCAGCCTGTTGATCGGCACGTTGCTTGTCATAAGCATCCTTAGCCGCTTTAAGTTGCTCATCCCTCTGAGCGGTTAATTCAGCAATCGCATCATTTTTGGCCTTTTCAACTTCATCAAGCTTTGCCTCGGTTTCACTTTCAACCTTAGCAATTTCAGCATCATTAGCAGACTGATTAGCTTGAAGTTGCTGATCAGCATTTGCCTGAATTGCGTCATGCTGAGATTGAGCGTCAGACTCAATCTTTGCTTTTTTAGACGCATAGTCGTCCGAAATTGACTTAGATTGCGCCTGCCACTGAGACTGTAAAGTAGTAAAATTCTGTTTCTGCGTATTTAACTCGGTTGTCCAATTAGCAACTAATTTATTTTCTTGGTCTTGAATGGCCTGAAGCTTGGCTCTTGCATCACTTAACTCATTCGCTACATCTCTTTGCCCATTAGAAATAGCCTGATCGATCTTGTCAGTCAGACTATTGATTAGGTTTTGCGTTTGAGCGTCAGCATTAGAAATGGTTGCCCTATAGTGAGCTTCAAGTGCAATCAAAGAACTTACATACGAAGTATTGTCAGGCTTAAGTTGAGCAGAATTTACAATCGAAATATCAAAGTTAATTGTTGTATCAACATGCTCTATATCGGTTGTAAATTCAAAATGTGCTTCACCAGATTGCTGATAGGTTTGATCAACAAATACATATGTAAATTTACCGATCTTATCATTATCTGCTGTTCTGATGAAATGGCTTGTTTCATCATCTATGATGATCTTCCCGCCATCCTTAATTTCAGAAAAGATGATTTTTTTACCGGTTAAATCGTAAGCGGTAGTTCCATCACTATCAATTACAGTTAAATCAACCTGTTTTCCTCGTTCATCTTGACTATATTTCAGTCGTGTTGAATCAGGTGAAATGTTGATCTTACTGATGTTTAATACTAATTTGTCGTTTGTCATCTACACCACCTCTCTTTTGCAATGATTCAATTTGATGTTTCAATTCAGCAATCAAATTATCTTTTTGCCTCATTTCTTCATTTTTTTCTTTAAGAGCAACTTGTAAATGTGCAACTTGTAAAGCTTGCTGACCAATCATATTACCTAAATTACCAGCAAGAGTAAACTCTAAGCTTTTATTTTGATTATTATTCATTTCTTCTCCTATAGTCCTGTACGATATTGAGCTGGAATATGGTGTCTAATGTATGTAGACAAATGAGGATATTGTCCACCATCATAAACTACATTCATGCCATCAGGTATACCAAGAGCTTCTCTAACCGCACTCGGCGTAACTGCATTTCTTAAATAGTAATTAATGTTACCTTCAGTTACTACATGATAGCCATTAACTTCAATATAAGATGGGTGAATTCTGGTCTCATTGCCGCCATCTGTTACCGCAAATTGACCTGATGACATCATTGATTGATACCCGTCAGACATTGCCCAAATAACGTTACCACCATTGTAAGGTGTTAGTTGACTTCTTGGATTTTCAGTCCCAATGTAAATGTTCATTGATCCTCCCTCAGTACCAATAGTTAGAGCACTTTCAACCAAGCATGATTTAATGTTAACAGCCTCAATCGTCCCAGCTTTAATTGCATCAGCATATATACGACCTTCAGAGTCAATGCCTGACCGCGGTATTTCTTGACCACCAGCGTCCGTGAATACGAGTCCATTACCACTAAAATACATGTGTCCACCATTAGCAGTTGTAGCTGACAGCGACGTAGGCTCCTGCCAGTTAGGATTGGCTTGAATAACTCCTGAACCAGATCCCATGACCCAATTAGTCATATCGTTTGCGAAGTTCTGGATTTCATTCATGTTTTCTTCAAACTTTTTCATAGAAACTAAGTTGGTTTTAATGTCTTTGCCGTTTTGGTCAACCTGATGTTGTACTAGTCCTAGATCGTCCATAAGTTTTTGCTCTGCTGCAATACGATTAGAGCCCTCTTGAGCCAACATATTCTTATACCTGCTTAAAAGCCCTTGTGTGTGTCCTGAAGCACGTGATACCTGACTAGCAGTATTTTCTTCAGCTCTTTCAAGCAAAAGGTGTTCGTATGATTTAGGTGGATCACCAATGGTTACAGATTCATAATGTGAGTCTTTGCCCGCCATTACCCAAACAGTACCAGTAATCTTACCTTTTTCGATCTTATCCCACTGAGTAAAATCAACATTCACGATGTCGTACATGTTCAAAGCCAGTAAATCAGCTTTTTCACCGTCTAAATCAGCATAACTTACTGTCATGCTGAGAGGAATTTCACCAATGTTGTACTCCTTCAGAGAGCCAACAGCGGCTTGATAAAGTTGCTGAATGTCGTCCTTAGTTGGCTTATATGTTCCATCATCTTGTAAACCCGATAAGTCCTGATCATCATGCTTGACGCAATTAGACAGGTCTAGTTTCATAATATGGGCGTTTTCAGGTGAGTAATTCATACCAGCTGGATAAATTACACCATTAACTACATTGTCTAGATCATCAGTTAATTCAACGTGAACCGTTTGATCTTCTGCTACAGCTATAGCATTATCAGAACTTTCATCATACGAGTTAGCACTTGAATCCGGCGCTTGAGGCTCTAAATCATTGTTGCCACTAGAACTGGTATATTCAGCAGGAATCCAACCAGTAACACCTTTATAAGTAACTTGATACCATGTCTTACCGTCCGCACCTTGAGCACTCTTAGAAATATCAAATTCAACATTAGCTGGAATTGACCAGTTAGCTGCGCTCCCTTTTGACGGTGTAGAGTACATTTCAATTTTTCCACGCTCTTGAGTGATCTGATTCATAATCTTGGTTGGTGAATCAGGAATATGGGTCTTAGAAGCCTTCTTATCAATGTCAGAAGCTCTCACATACGAGCCATTACTTAGCTTGTAATAAAGCACACCGCCTACACGCACTTGACCATAGTTAAGATTGTAGTATTTGTGCTTTTGCGTTATTGCTTTGCCTCGCTGATAATTAGGATTCTTTACTGCCTTTTTCTTTTTGCCTTTACCCTTATAAATGTATTTCTTCTTATGCTGTTTTCTAGCAGCAGTAAGACTTAAATGATGATACTGTACCTCCATAGTGCCGGTCTTTTTGTTAAGAGTGTACTTCTTGGCACCGCTCTTAACAAGCCCGTAACCTCTTGAACTGAAAGACTGAACATCACCATTTCTATCTGTAGACAAGTGATCACCATAGACCCATGCATTCTTGCCAATTCTGTACCAAGTCTTGCCATTTTCATCAGTCGTTACATAGTCATACTTAATCTTAGAACCATTATGGATCAGCCAAGCCTTATTAGTACCTGGCTTGTTACGCCTATAGTGCTGTGGTCCTTGATCAGGTGAATAATAAACGTGAATGTTCTTGTAACCATCTGTGTAAGAAACCGTACCAGTCCCGTGAGTCGGATACCTAATAAGTGCGCCACTTGAAGAAATTGCAGTATGAATATGACCGACAACGTTGTTAACAACATAATCGCCAGTCTTGTCAAAATTAACAAACTGACCATCAATCCAACCCCCTGAAGCCAATGGATACCAGTCATCACCGTTCATGGTGTTAACTTGCAACTGAGCACCAGCCTTGGTTGAACTAGCAACAGTATCTCCATCATGAATGGGCTTGCCAATCTGAATTTGTGTGCCTGTTGTTAGTTGTCCAATTACTTGAGCGCCTTTAACTGGTGCATTGTAAATATCAACTGAACCAGCTGCATTGTAAGTAACTGAAGCAACGCTTCCCCAATCTGATTGATTTGCTAAACCATTCCAGTCCACATTGTCTAAGGTTGCAAGCGCTGGACCAGGATTATAGTCAGCATATGCATAAATACCAACATACATGTCGTTAATAGTTTTTTGTTGAGAGTAGGACGTAATGTTCTGTCCATACCTAACAGTAATATTCCTATCTCTACCAGCATGTTCACGATGATAGATAGTAGTGTTGTCAAAATAAAAGTCCCCACCATATTGGGCAAGGACTGAGTTCGCTGGCTTATCTCCAATTTGATCAGGGTCAAGCAGTGCATTCAACGCGTTTGTGTTTGAAATATCAATGTTAGCATTTGCTACTTTAGTAACATCACTATCATAGTTAATTTCGGGAACTGGCTTAGCTAAGTGACCAAGAATTTCACCAATACACCAAGAAGCTGTGACATTAGCCCCTGTAATCGGCTGAGAACCTTTAATAGGGTTATTAACTAAGTACTCCCCGATAATGTGGGTTGCATTAACCACAATGTCCTGATCACTTCTAAGGACTTCATTAATCCTAAACTTTTGATGAGTGATGATTCTATTGACATCACCAACTAGAATCTTTTCAACTTGAATTAACTTAATAAATTTACCGTTACGTGGATAAGTCATTTGTAATGTAGGTACTTGATTAGCTACCCATGTGGTTTTTGCCTCTTTAAAGTCAAAAAGAGACGCTTCGCCTTGAGTAGCTGCATCGTCTACGGCGTTATCCATTAGTAACGGACATTGCATTATGTCTTGATATGGCGATTCATCAACGTCTAAGCCAACACTATAACCAGTATCCTCTGTAGTAGTTGTTGTAGCTGTATCAGCCATTAAATTAATCGCCTCCATCTTGGAATGAATTCTGCCTTATTTAGTACAGAATTAGCATCCATCGGTTCAAGAGAAATTGAATTGCTACCATCTCCATCAGCAACCATTAAAGGTGCCTCATTATTAGCTAGCCTAATATGATCATTAAGCAAGCCATCAATTAAATAGGCGGTGGTAGGATCGTTAGAATAAGCGTTCCCTTCATCGCCTTTTAAATAAATATCACCATCAATATTATTAAACTCATACGGAATGTCATTAACCTTTAACATAAAGTTTCCTTTGCCATTGATATGCCAATCAGGCTTTACGTCTTCACTTTCGTGATTGTAGACGATCCCATTTCTAGGAAATTCTTGCCAGTGAATCCCATTATCTGCATATTTATATGGTTGAAAGTGAAACGTAAAGGTAGCATTTACTCGTTCAAAATTGATAGGAGTAAATGTCGGAGCGGTAACAATTTGTGCTCTATATAAGTAATCTGATGTTTTGCCGAAACTTAACCAATCTTCATCGCCAAAAAGCCAATTCTCTATGTCGCCTTTTAGCTGTTCCCAGTCATCATATCTTCTAGGTTTGTGGATGACCACATTGACTGGTGTTTCGCTCGAATTATAAGTACTATCGTTTGAAGCCCAATCGCCAGATCTGCCAGGAATGGACTGCATTTCTTTTTTAGGTGCTGGTACTAATGGATTAAACGGGAAAAGTACTTTAATACCGAAGTCGGTTGAACTCCGGTTATGAAAAATAATGTCACTATTATCATTAATGCCCACTTATGTTATACCTCGAATTTCTATTAGATCTAATGTTCATACGCTTCATGACGGAGTACATTGCTTCGCCAATCTTACGTTTATCAATATAGTTATTAACTTGAATCACATCATTTTGTGAAGTAAGAATGCCTAAAGCCGCTAGCGCTTCATCAAACTTGTCATTAATAGCTTGAATTTCAGCGTTGGTTTTGGTTAAGTCGACAACCTGTTGAGCTTGATTTTGGAATTTTTGAGGTTTTCCGTCCTGTGCCATGAATTGATCAAGGGTAGCTTGCATAATTGCAAGCGCACGACCTCTATAGGCTGGATCCCAAGGAATAATTGATTCCGGATGACCAGCTTCTGCAACGTCAACAGTTTCAGGTTGACTTAAAATTCCACCACGGGCAAAACGTCTGTGCCCTTGAGGGCCAGAATGCAACCAATCAAATTTTCTATGACCCCAAATAGTAGTCCAGCCAATTGAATTTCTCCAGTCAGAATTGTTGAAGAATGCCAATAATTCATCATATGGATTATGAATGTTGGTATGACCTGGCATAGCAAAGGCTTTGAATGTTTGTGGCGTAAACTGTAATGGTCCTTGAGCCTCATTACCGCCACTATTTACATCGTGAATTTGTTGTTTGATATTACGATTGCCTGATTCACTCATAGCAACACGCAAAACATCTTTTACGAATCCATCTGGCAAATTGACATGCATTTTACGGGCGGCGGCTTCGATCATGCTGCCTGTAATAGAGTTAGCACCATTGAACTGTTCACCGAACTTGTCTGCAATTTTCTGGATAGTTTTCCAGAATCCTGGACCAACTTGCTTCTTGATCTGCTTTTGTAATTTATTGTTAGCTTTGACCTTGACGGCTTCTTTTGCATTCTTAGCGCCATCGGTTTTAATTCCTTCAAAGCGCCCAAACGTTGCACCAGAGCCAACCGGTTGCATCCCGATTGGACCACCGTCATCAGGTCCATAAGCTGAATAGTACAGATTGTGACCAGCATAAACACCAACGTGCTCATCAGGGAGCCAGAACACTGGATCGCCAGGTTTGGCTTCTGACTTAGGAATTCTGTGTGCATGTTGCCACAAGCCAGCTACATCTAGGTGACCCCAACCAGAGTGGAAATAATGCTCTAAGGCTGTAGATACCAAACCAGAACAGTCTAACCCTTTTGAGTCAAGACCATAGCCACCCCAGAGGTAGCGTTTTCCATGTCCTAATTCTTCAACGGCTTTCAGCAAGCCTGAAGCTGGACCTAGGTCATCACTGTTAACTTTATCGTCAACCATCTTCCAAAGCTGTGACCACCACTTAACGCCTTGATTTTCGCCTTTATTTTTAGCTCCTTGGGCTAACTGATTGATTGCACCAGTAAGACCATTTATAGAGCTAAATAGAGCTTGTCCGGTCTTTTGTGGGTGTTCCCAGTTGTTTTTAGCAATGTGGTACAGCTCTTTAAGTGCTCCAGTACCAGTAGCAAAATGCTGTGGTGAGGTATAACCAAGCATCTTTGTTTCAGTAGCATTGAAGACTTCCTGACCAGGTTTTAAGATTCTAGGAGTAAAGCGACCAGGTACGACTTCAACATTACCCGTATTTCTATCCCATATAGCTTCTTGATTGCCTGTTTCAGGGCTGTCGTTACCATCGTTAAGAATTGCAAGTGTTGGTGCTGTGATTGGTCTTCTAATACCGCCTAATGCACCAGTACCTGTAGCAAGTCTTGCTACCTTATGCACTGCATTTTTGGATCCACCAAATTGACCAACAACGGTGTCAATTTTGCCAATAGCAGAATTAAGTACACCAATAACGTCATTAAGCCCAGAACGAGCACTTGACTTCATTGTTGACCAGAACTTATTAAAGATTTTTTCAGCACCACTAGTCAAAGAACGCCATTGCCTAGTAAATTTACTGTTAAAGCTGCTAGTGTCGTGATTGATCTTAGAAACGCCACTTGAAGTTGCCTTTTTAAGATTGCTCCACATTGACTTGAAGTCTTTTTCAGCATTTGAACGCAACTTACTCAAGGTTTTATCAGTGGTCTTGGTTAAGCTTTCAAAGGCTTTAGCGAAGTTGCCTTTTCCCTTGATGTCCTTAGTAGCCTTTTTAGATTCATCAGCAACTTTAGAAATAGCACTTCTTAACTTTTTAAGGCTAGAAGTACCACTAGTTTTAACTCTTACTTTATGAGTTGAGCCTTTTATCTTCTTTGCTGCTTTATACAAGGATTTAAGGGAGCTAAGCCCCTTGGTCTTAATCGTAACTTTATGTTTACCAGTTACTTTCTTGATTGACTTAGCCAGCTTAGTAATTGACTTGCTACCACTTGCCTTAGCTGTGACTGTGACTTTATGCTTGCCCTTGATTCCTTTAAGAGCCTTAGATAAAGCCTTTACACTGCCTAATCCCTTAACACTTGCTGAAACAGAACTAATTGCACTAGAAACACGGCCAACCGAATAACCACCAGTAGAAACAGCTGAGCGTACTCTTGAAGCAGTTGATCTTCTAGTTGTTGTACGTCTAGTTGTAGTTCGTTTGCGTGTAGTTTTGCGCTTCTTTTTAGGCAGCTTGTACTTGCGTTCTGCCTTGGTAAATTGCAAAAGCTTCAAATAACTTTCACGGTCGAGTTTTTCAAGCTTACCAGTATTATTCTTAGCTCCTGTAAGCCATTTAGAATCAACTAAGTAATATTTACCTTGTCGTCTCGTAGGAAGATCACGGTAACGGATACGGCTGTTTTTGCTTACTTTAATTGGCTTGGCCTTAGTGTAAGACATTAGCCGCTTAAATAATTTTTCGTTTACGTAAGTATTCTTATTTGCTTCTTTACGAGAGCCGAAAAGCAAGCCTTTATCTACTAAAATAGAGCCTTTAACTTTTCTAGTATCTGAAGAATAGTTTTCGGATTTAGAATGTTTCTTTTTACTATTCTTCTTTTGCCGATCCTTTTTATTGTCCCTAGCTTGCTTTCTACGGGCTTCTTTCTTAGCCAGCTGTAATTGCTCTTCGTTAATGTGTTGAAGTCGCTTGAGTGCCCTTTCTTCAACTTGAGAGTAACTAACACTAGGTAAACCAATACCATAAGGCAATGATCCATTAGCATAATGAACAGCATTGCCAAATAGCTTAGCTGTATCCCTAGCATTTACAACCTCATCACCGGGTAGCAAAAAGCGTTTGAGATTGGCTCTATCTGGTAGCAATTCCCACGCGCCATTAGCATGAATGATTGATTCACGATTATGGGTTTGTGGGCTGTCTGTACCATCGTTCAAAATAGCCGGAGTTGCCCAACGTTTACGCCAATCAGTACCGCCAGCTAAATGAAGTGATCCAACTTTTAACTTGCCAGTAAAGAATTTGCCAACGTTGTTTGCTGCATCTTTGAGACCTTTAATAGTATCACTAAATGTTTTAGTGACGTTTTTCCATAAATCAGTCCAGAAACCAGCAATTGACTTGCCGAAGCTCTTAAAGCCATCAAAGACCTTACCCAAACCGCCGTGAGTTGCACTATTAAGTTTATGGTACATATCCGAGGCATTACGGTTGATACCTTTCCAGATACCGGCTGCAGCAGAACGGATATTCTTCCAGTTTGATGACCAACGGCGCTTTTCAATTGCAAGTTGAGTTCTTGCGGTTTGCCCTAGAGTTTTGAATAAGTTACCGTGGTTTTTCTTAAGCCGAGTACCGAACGAGCTAAAGTTCTTTAGTGTTGCTCTATTAGCCTTAGAGTTAGTTTTTACATAGTTCTTAGCAAATTTAGAAACAGACCGCATAATTTGTCTTGTTCCCTTTGAACTATGCTTATATGCTAAATCCCAGGCTTTTTTGAAGTTTCTACCTAAAGAGTTCTTAAAACTATTAACTGCTTGACCGGCTGTCTTAAGTCCCTTTTTAACGTTACGACCGACACCATTAGCCCATTTTCTAAACTTAGGGTTGTTCTTGTAAAGCAAAGTCGGAATGCCAATCAATGGGGAAATAGCAGTTAAAGCAAGCTCTTTACTATTCTTTTTAGCAAAGGACTTAGCATTATTGAATCCTTTGCCTACTGCTGTAATAGCTTTTTTACCTAATCCAACAAAGAAATCTAAGCTATTATGTGCTTGAAATCCTAGCCATTGTACCCAATTTTGTGGTTTTTGCTTTTTGCCTTGTCTTTGCCAGCCTTTAGTAAACTGGTTAACTCCTTCACCGCCCCACTTACCGATAAAGCCACCAATCTTTGAACCAAGCGCTGCTCCTAGTGGACCGCCAAAATACAAGCCAATTCCGCCACCAATGCCAGCACCGATACCTTTACCAATGTCTTGAGAACGCTTGTCAGCATTATGACGATCTTTGAAAGCATTCAAAAATGAAGAACCAGCATCAAGAGCGACACCAGCGCCAGCAATACCAGTAGCAACTTGTCCAGCTCTAGTAAGATTGCCGAAACCTTTAGCACTATGAATGGATTGAAGTGCACCGTTAAGCTTACCGGCACCGCCTTTTTCAGGATTGAATAAACCACGAACCCACTTAGCAGCAGTACGTGCAGCATTACCAATTTTTACGAAACCTTGTTCAGTCTTGCTGAAATTCTTAACGTCTTGAACGCCTTTGAGTCCAGCTTTTAAGGCTTTGATATTTCTGTAAGCCTTATAGCCTTTTTGTCCGATAGCAAAGAGCCCACCACCTACGCGGTCAAGTCCCTTAACTACCGCTATAGCTACAATAGCGTCAGCAATCGCTTTTATCGCTGTCTTATTTTTCGCTAGTGAGTTTAAAGCTTCTGCAATAACATGAATAGCACTACTTGAAGACTTGCCATGTTTAGCAGTAAGTCCAAACATGTTGCCGATGGTTGTGATGATTGAAGCAAAATCTTTCCAAACAGCCTTGGCCAATTGACCGCCGATACTTGCAATACTTGAACCGATAGTTTTCAGGTCCTTGGCATGTCCGCTAATCCAGCCAAACACACCCTTTAAACCTTTGTTAATACCGTTAATGGCACTATCCAAAGCCTTGGTAACATTAACAGTCTTACCGCCAGAAAATGCCTTCATAACATTATTCATGCCGGTTGAAACTGTCTTACCAAGATTTTGAAATTCCTTGTTGGTCTTTTTGCTACTTACCCAATTAGCAATTGCTGAGTAAACCGGACTTTCCATTTTAGCCAGTGGTTTAGTAAACGCACCAAGTAAAACCGGCATTTGACTTTGTACAACACGTGTCATACCTGGAATAGTCTTAGTAAAGTTACCAGTAGCCTTGTTAAACTTCTTACCAGCCTCAAGAACAACATTGATCATGTCTTGAGATTTGATTTTACCTGCAGACATCATCTTGTTCATTTCGGCCATAGTCATATTAGAGCTATGGTGTATCCGTCGTTCATAGTCAAGCAACATAGGACGTAACTTAGGGAAGGTATTAACAATTGACATCATATCTTGCGCTGATACCTTGCCGTTAGCCATCATTTGACTAAATTGAGTACCAAAATTTTCAACTGCAGCATCAGTTTGCCCAAACGCATCTTGCAAAGTAAGGATTGACTTGGTTAATTGACCAGTTTGTTTAGCATTGTTGTTGATTGCGTAAAACTTTTGACTAAGTTCATCAACCATTTTGGTAGAGTTTTGAGCTGCTACCGCCATTTGATTGATTTGATTGACCATAGCCCGACCTTTTGAAGCAGAATTGGTCAAAGTCAGCCACGTTGCATTCATTGTTTGCTGTTCTAAGGCGTATTGCTTAGCCTCGCCTACCATTCCGCCTAGAGCATCTTTAACGTGCCCAAACGCACTCATAGCCGCGTTAGAAATAACGTTTGCTGAAAAGATAGTACCGAAAAGACTATGTGTCTTCTTGCCTTCTTCATTCACTTGCTCAAAGTGAGATTTGATTCTAGCAAAAACGCCACCGGTTTTGTCGGTAGCGTCAATATCAGTATTATGCTTTTTAGGTAGTTCATTAGTTTTACGCTTAGCTTCATTTGCCTTGCGGTTAAGCTCGGAATTGTCAGCATCTAACTTGGTTTTATGCTCTTTTGGCATCTTATCAAGTTCACGCTTAGCCTCATTAGCCTTAGTTTTAGCTTCGGAACCGTCAACTTTAATCTTGGTCTTATGTTCCTTGCCAATATCCTTATCAATTGCTTGACCAGTTGACTTGGCTTCGCGCTTAACACTTTCAGCATTCTTCTTAAAAGAGCTGTCCATGTCTTTACCGGCATTTTTACCAATATTTTCAACCATGTGGTTAATTTCTTGGGTGTCCGACTTAACTTTATTAACAGGAATATCAATATCAATTTTAATTGTACCGTCAGCCATTAGTTACCTCCTTTCCTTGCTTGATCTAATAACGAATCGAACATGCTAGATAAGCTACTACTGTTGAGGGCTTGCCGTTCTAGTTCTTCTTCAGTCTTAGAACCGTCAACAGCGTAATAGTTTTGAGCATCAAGTAGTTCTTGTTTAGCTGCAGGATCCTCAATCTTGCTAGGATCCTCACGTCTAATAGCAAGAATACGTTGAAAGTATGTCTTAGGACCTAAGCCATCAAATAAGGCTTTAAAAGTGGTCCAGTGCATCTTCCCACGTTCTTTATTAAGATCAATTCCATATTGATCAAAAAAAGAGGCGTAGATAGCACCAGCATCCCTAACATAGTCGAATTGCTTAGTAGCTTCTACGCCCCTTTCATCGTTTTTATCTGGCTCTTTAAGCCCATAAGGTTGATCAGTGATGATCTTTGAAATCACATCAAAAGCCTTGGTATAAAATTGCGGATCATCTGGTAAATCTTGATTTTTGCTGAAAAACAGCTTGCAGGATTGCCGCCATTTTTGAAATGGACTAAGGTCCTTGTCTTCTTGCATTTGCAGATAAAGCAAAACAGTGTCAAAAGCTAGGTCAATGTCATAAATTTTTCCATTCCACGCGAATTGCGTTGTAGGACTATGAGTAAGACTTAGCATAATCAGTCACTATCTTTCTGTATCGTACTTTTCAGTTGCGGCTTCATCCTTAGCTACATTAAGCACCTTGTCAGCAGTTTGGTTAATCTTACCGATGATTTGCGCACAAATTTCGGTTGAATTGCCCATAGCCTTATAGATTTCTTCACCTGCATCATCATCTTGTAGCAAAGCATTTAAGCCATCTACACAAGCTTTCTTGAACTTATTCAAGTCGCTAGTAAGACGCTTACGACGTTCTGCTGGCGCTAAGTCAAACAATTCATCCTCATAGTCATCTGATGATTGTTCTTGGTAAAGCTTGTCTACTTGACTAGCAATTAAGCTAGACTGAATGCGGTAATTGTCGTCAAACTTAATTTTCCAGGTCTTTTCAATTCCTGGGAGCTTGATTTCACGTTCGTTGTTAAAATTCTTTAAGCCGTCTAATTCAATAACTGCCATATGCTACTCCTTCTTTATTCACTTTTGCCAGCACCGGCTGCTGGTACTTCTTCAATGATCTTAGCGTCAACAAGCTTGCCATCTTCTTTAGGTTGTGTAGAAGTATCAACTGTTGCTGAGTAAACCTTCTTAGTTGAAGTAGCAGTTAATGTTAACTGACCGTTAAAAATCTTAGGGCGACCGTTAAAGTCAATGTTGAAACTAAATGTTTGCTTTTGATTAGATTGACCACCAGTAGGAACAATGTTTGAGATAGTACATGCTGAAATAATAGGTGTGTTGTTCTTAATCCAAATAACACGTGTCTTAACAGCAGTACCGAACTTGAAGAATAAGTTTTCCACGTAGTCTTGTGCTGGATCGCCTACCTTGCGGTTACCTGAAACGGCAATTTGAACTTGCTTACCAGTTACCTCTGTTTCGGTAAAGCCACCGCCATCATAGTAAGCGTCATTAGTTGATGTTTCGTTTGCACTTGGCGTTTGGTTGTTAATACCAGAAGCTACCCACGCCCACTTACCGTTCGTAACATCATTTAAATCAACATCGCCGGCATCGTCTAATTGGGGTTCTATGTCCAAAAAAATCTTATTTACAAAGTTTTCAGGGAAACCGCCCTTATTAGTTTCTGTACCTGGCAAAAATTTAGTTTGTGCTGTATCAGCCATTTAAATTCTCCTTATTCATAAACAAAAACAGCCACGTCCATGTTATACGTAGCTGTACCTTTTAAATCTTCCATAACCTCAGCAGGTGCGCTCGGAATTTCAACATGATCAAAAATCCAAGGAGGTTCCTTGCTGATTAATTTTTCTTTTGACTTGTTAAGTGATTGCAGATACTCAATGCTGATTAATTTTTCTTTTGACTTGTTAAGTGATTGCAGATACTCACTCAATTCAAATAATTTGTTCTTAGCGTCCCCTCTATGCTGTGTTTTAACAGTAAAGGCATAATTATACTGCCAATACTGTTCACCGCTGTAATCCTCATCTACAAGGTGAGAACCAGGGCTAGGTGTAAAGCAAATTTGGTCATACTTGTCTAAAAACTTGATAAAAATTAAGTCCTTATTATAAGAATCTTTTTCTTTGATGTGTTCTTTGATGTGATTATTAATCAAACTAGCAATCGTTTCTTGCAAGTCATTAATTGGTTGCTTAGTTAACATTCCATTCAATTCCTTTGATAAAAGCACTCTTGACCTTTTCCATATCGTCTTTACTGCCTTTAAGCTTTAAGTCCCAGCGTTTCGAAGCTAACTTGTGAGTTGCAGTTGTGTAGTTATACACAGGATAGCCAGGCTTTGGACCAACTAAGCCATAGAACTGAGCTTTAGCATACGGCATGTAATACCAAATAGCAGAACCATCAGTAGCAACAGCCGTACTTTTACTCAAATTACCTTCTAAGTAAGGTACCCATTTATCCATGGCTTGAAGTGCATCGTTAGCCATTAGCTTGCGCGCTTTTTTCAGGCTCTCAGCGCTTAATTTACGATTTAAGCCTGATAAGTCGACATGAACTTCAACACCCATCAAATCACCCACAATCTATATTGATAAACTTCATTACTAAAAGGTTCAATATCACGATTAATCGTTGTAATTGTGTAATCATGACCGTTAAAACTAACCTTGTCACCTACATTAGCCTCAGTAAATTCATAAAAAGGCTTTGAATAAGTCGACATGACAACAATAGTTGCATTTGCTACAACTTGCCTATCATTGTTGGTACCCGAATACACTGTTCTAAGGCTGAATCTCACGTTTTTAATCTCAGTTTGAGTAACTGTTTCACTTTCACCGTAGGGGTCGCTCTTATCGACTTCTAAATGCTTCAAGGTGATAGTATCTTGAAACATCGCTTTAGGTGGTCTAATCATAAGGCACACCTCGATAGAGCAAGCCAGCTCTATATAAGTAATCGCTAGCCAGATTATAGACACCACCAGTGACGAAATTAATTGGAGTGGTTCCTTTCGTGACGGTTGTACCGTCCACAGATACACTTTTAACGTCTTTATCAGACATTTCATAAGGCGTAGACGCACCGACATCGTTAGAGTAATTAATCTGCAGAGTTAGGGCTTTTCTAAATAGGTAAACCCTTTCCTTGTCTGTGTCAGTGTCAATTGAATGAGACAAGTAATAAAAATTCGTTCTTGGATTAATCAGGTCTTCCGCATCTCGCTCCAACTTAGCAAATTTATCCTCTAATGCCGTGCCGCCTAGGTCTTGATACGTCTTAAAATCTAACAGCGGTGTCATAATCTAGCCTCCTAACTAATTGCCTAGGCCCTTATCAGCATTTTGCTTTACCTTGTCAACAGCCTTTTGAGACTTTTGCTTTAAGACAAAGAATGGGTCAAGCTTGAACTTGTACTCAACCAAATGGACCTTCTTAACGTCAGCATCCTTAGGCATTGTCCAAGCTTCTTTCTTAGCAAAGTCTTCAGGTGTTGGGAAGTTTGCCTTTGTTGGTACAAATGATGGTTCAATTGACATACCAGCAGGGTGAATACAGCCGACGCGCTTTTGTACAACGGATTCACGTCCACCTTGCTTAAGTGGCTCATCTACTACTTGAGTGCCATACATTGAAGTTGAGTATCTAATGGCACCGTTACCGAACAGATATGCTACAGAAGTGCCATCATCGTTTACAGGAATATCGTCATCAATAACTACTTGCTTGCCATTATAGACGTTGATTGGAGTAGCACCGTTTGAAGGCTGAATAGTATCAATCAAATTTTGTGACTTCATCATCGCATAGGTAGTTGAGTTAACTGCAATAGCACTCAAAATATTTTCTGGTTGATCGCCCATGAGTGAAAGTGCTGCAATAAATCCCTTAGCACTGAAATTAGCGTCAGTTGGTGATTGCACTGTTAAGTCGAGCACCTTTGAATTAGCAATGTCATCGACTTGAAACATGCCTTTAAGGACTGCAAACAGCATAACTTGATCACTAGTATTCCAGAAATTAGCAAATCTTGAAGCGATTTGTTGTTGAATTGGCGCACCGGTCATAAGCCGTGAAAGATCAGTTTCACCGAAAGCCTTGTTTTGGTAGAATTTCATACCAACTTGTGAACCTGAAGTAAGGTTGTCTACATGAATGTCAGTATCGTCGGTCCAATTGTTTGGCGTACCGTCTAAGTCGTTGATATATGGAATAGTGATCTTGGTACCAGGTTGATTTAAACGTCCACCTAAATCTGAATCGGCGGTCATAATACCTGATTTGATAAAATTATTGGTCTTTTCTGAAAGATTTTGTACCCAGTTGCCGAAGACGGTGGGAATAATCATATCTTTTAAATGTGTTTCAACCATTTAAAACTCCTATCTATTAAATAATTGTGACCATCTGTCAGGGTCCTTGCGATATAACGCAGTTTGTTCATCAAGACTCATTTCAGATGGCTTCTTTTCAACATCTGAATCATTGTTGCCACTAGACACAATATGCGGCGTGGGCTTTGATTCTGTTTTCTTTTCTTCCTGCTTAAACAGGAATGAATGATCCTTTTTAGCGGCTTCCAATTGGTCTTCAAAGCCTAGCAAATTGCCGTTATTATCAACAGAGACCTTGTCCATGTCAATAAATGGTAAGACCGCCTTATTTTCAATTGCACCAGCTTTACCGAGTGCAGTAGAAACAGCAAAGTCACGATTCTGTTTTGCTAATTTAGCTTCATAATCCTTCTGAGTTTGCTTGTTAGCGTCCTTCAATTCAGCAATTTGGGCTTTTAAAGCGTCATTGTCGCCGGCTTGCTTGCCCAGGTCAGTCAATTGCTTGTCACGGTCTTTCAGTTGGTCTTTAAGATCGCCAATTTGAGTTTCAAAGTTATCAGCTTTAGAAGCCTTACTTTTTAATTCACTCACGTCTTTACCATATTGAGCCATGACGGCCTTTACTTGATCAGCATTCAAGCCTTGTTTTTCTAAAAATTCACGTTCCATACTTTTTTCTCCTAACGTTTAATTTATACGTGGTACGACCACGATAAGAGCATAAAAAATAAGCCTTTTAACGACTTACTCGGGTCGATTGATTACTTGTTTGTCTTTAAATCTTCAATTCGTAAATCAAGTACTGAAATAAGTGATTTCATGATGTTCATTTGAATCTCCATATATCCCAGTTGTTTCTCTGAAATATTAGTATCATTAGTAAAAATCTGCTCAATATTAAAGACTTTATTATTGAGTATATTTTGTTCTTCTTTTAGCTTCTTAATTACTTGATCCTTTGGCTTAGCGTCAATAAATGCCATTTAGTTCTCCTTTGCTATCTGTTCTCTTGAATATTGTCTTGCTAAGAAGTCGTGTTCCTTAACAATTTTTCTTAATTTAGCCTGATAACCACGAACACCAGCGGAATATTTGCTAATACCGTCAGCATCCCCAGCTCTTTGAGCTAGTTCTAATTTGCGCTTATTTTTACGTACTCCACGCTCGTAATAGCGTTGTTTCTGCTGTATTTTCATCTTTGCTACAGCTTCTTTAGGGTTGTATTGCTTTTGGTAGTTATGTGACACGCCTTCAACATATGTCCAAAGAGCATGACCGCAATTAACGCCTTGTGTTCCCGCTGGTGTGCCGTATCCATAGTCATAAATGCTCGGATAGCCCTTCTTATATCTAGGGTCACTAGTCGGCACAATGCACACCACTTTTCCTTGTATTGGTGCACATGCTGGACGTGCTGCAGGGTGTGAACTCATAACACAAAGTACAGAATCAAATTCTTGCATTGAATTAATGCGCAAATCATTGTAAACACGTGAAGTGGTTGATTGAATCACCGTTCTTGTGTAGCCCTCAAGGCTCCATTCATGACCTGCTTTGTCAATTAACGCCGAACTCATACCTTTATCGCGCCAAGAATAAATGTTATTCATAAGTGCCCTTTGTGGGGTCTTTTTGCCTACAATCACATCGTTAACAGTCTTGTTTACTATTTCTTGGTAGGTCTTAGCAGCTGCATTTTTACCATAGTTGCGAGTCAATAGTGTCTGATTGACGTAATTATCAACGCCTCTCATCGTTTGATTGACGTAACTATTGATAATTGCCCTAGATTGTAAAGAAACGTCGTGAGCGGGCTTTTTTAACGTTTTAGCAAGCTTACGATTGAACTGCTTAGTAACTTTTAGCCCATCTTTTTCAATCAAGTCATAAATAGCACGCTTAGAATAGCCACTAGAACGACTAATTAAAGTAATCACCTTATCAGTTAATCCGCCCAATTCAGATAAAGCCTTTAAACGCCACTCCATTATTTTTTGTGGGTCTTTTTCAGCATTCATCAACTCTGGACGTGTCTTTTTAAATGAGTCAATCAAAATATAGAACATTTGCTGTTCTGTATAAGCATAATAGTCAGCAATATTACTTGCTTTCTCCATCATCTGAGCTTGCGTTATCTCTTGATCTGCCACTTGCTACACCACCCTCACTAGGAAACATTGACATTTCTTGCTCTGGCGGCTCTGGTGATTGCTCATCTTGAATTTCACTTAACCACTGGTCAGCCGTATTCTCATCAAGATTGTAGTTTCTCATTAAGAATTGCTTTTTAGGCAAAATACCAGCCTGAACAGCCTGTAAATCACTTTGGCGCTGGGCTTCCTGATCGACAAAGACACCATCATTGAAGTCAGGCGTGATTGTCAGCTTGTCAATGTCGCCAGACCAGCGTGCTTGCCTGTTGCTCCATACATCAGGTGTTTGCAACAGTTCAGCAATCGCATAAACGAGTTGATCAATCATTTTTTCGACTTGTGTCAAATAAGATGATCTTGTCTGATAGGTCATTGAGTTATTGGTTACCACTTCGGTTGCGGTCTGCACGCCACTAGGAGAGGTGGTAAAGGTGCCTTGGCTCAATCCGATTTCATTCTCAAACTCATGCAAGAAGAAATCCATTGAAGCTGTGTATTGTTCCGTTCTAATTTGAATTGCTAAATCTTTAAAAGAACTAGAATCGTCAGCACGTGCATTAATTGGAACGAATACCGCATCTTTAGGATCCCAATACAATTGAGAGCCTTCAGGTAGTGGCTTGCCGTTAATTTGTTCCTGTCGTCTTACCCACGTTCTCGGAATTGTAATACGTCTATAGCCTGTTTTAACGTCCCATGCAAAGCCATCATGTGTGGCGTTGATGTCATCCACTGTGTGCCAGTAGTTATCGCACAAACCTAAACCAAGTGGACTAGTTAAGCTCTTGTTGTTAGCCCCTGCATTTCTGTAAAAAGCAAACAAAGGCTTTTCTAAATGCTGAAAAGTCGATTGTGGTTGCAAGTCAGCATATTCATCAATTGAATTTAGTGGAACTAGCTCGCCGATATTGTTCGAATCACCAGATCTATAAAGCTCGTTTGTGATTGTGTACGGTCGGTAAACATTACCTTGATCATCTACTTCTTTGTTACTGCCCCACTGATGGAACTCTAACAAGGTATAGTAAACAGCTTCGTTGTTTTCAATCTTGCGAATACGCCTGGACAATGCAATTTCATCCACCTTGGTTGTGTTTGAATTAAGCGGGTAAACATCGTCAGCGTCAGCATAACTAAGTTTTACTTTGTCATCTTCAACATAAGGACGGATACCGCCAGAGCCTAACGCAATCCACTTCTCCAGCTCCGTTTCAAAGGTGGTGTAAAAGTCTTCCCTACGAAAAATGACATCTAAGAGCGCTTGTAATTGGTTATCGTCAACTTTAATTGAGCATTGCTCATTAAAAATCAATGATGCAAGTCGTCTTGATGCCATTTTCGTCACGTTGATTGAGTTAAGCTTGCGCTTGCACTTGTTCCCCATTGCATAATAATCTACCTGGGGCAAGTTATCTTGATAATAGTTCTTTGCCTTGCGAATGCGCTCATACTCTTCGGCTGGAACCTTAATTCGTGGGTCATCTGTGATAGCACTCAGTGATTTATATTCTCCCATGCCTAGCTTCGCACCTCCTTTACGAAAAAATCTCTTAATCCTTGCCCATATGTTCATGCAATCACCACCTAGACTGCTAATCCTAGTAGCTGTTCATTATCTAATACACCATACTTTAAAGCGTCGCAACTGTGATCAAATTCCTTAATGACACGTGGATTGTCACTATTAACTGTGGCTGGGTCCCACTGATATTTTTTGTGTTCATCAAGTAATATTTCGTTACCTGGTGTCTTTAGAACATGTAAACGCCCTTGTGCAGCTAAGTCTTGAACGCGGTCAATCATCTCAGCCTCGCCCAATTTGTGAACCTTACTCCATTGAGTGTTGTACATTTGCCAGTACTGTGTATAAATACCACCGTCAGCAGAATCAATCGTTTGATTATAGGGCACTACACCATACTTATCAGTGATCTGATTAATAAAGTCGTGTACTCGTTCTGCTTGTTCTGATGCTGATAATTTACGCTCATACTTAGTAGGATCGTAATAAAACGTGTCTAAAACATAAACGTTGTATTTATTGGTAAATGCACACGCCACACAAGCCGTTGCAGATACCATAAAGCCAGTGTCCATGCCATAAAAGATTTCAGTAATATACTCATCATTAGGGATGTGGTCCACAACTTTAAACAATTTCATGTTATAGACTTGTGTACCAAGCCCGACAGCTTCACCAAGATAAAGCCACCTGTAATAGTCAGGATCATTTTTCTTGTACTTTTCTATTAGGTCTAACTGCTGTTTAGTAGTGAAACCCAACTCATCATCTAAGTAAGTACTTGAATCAATAAAGTAATCTGGATCAGTTTCCCTTTGAGTTACCCACTCATTCACCCACGCATATGGGTTTCTTGGCGGATTATAGCTAATGAATATCTTTGCATTATTAACAAAAGTGGGCTTTTGTCGAATAAAGGTGGGCACAGACTGATCAAAAACATTCACATTCTTTAAATTGGCAAATTCCTCAAACCAGACGGCAATGACATTGCCCACGATGTTTGATTTTAGCTTCATCGGATCGTTAGCACCGTAGAAGTAAAATGTTGATCCTGTGCGAATATGTTGAATCACCATAGGGCTAACACGTGTTCTAAACTCTGATTCAACACCTAGAATACTCATAGCCCATAAAATTTGATTGTAGACTGAATCACGCAAATACTGTTGATTCTCACGAATGCAAATGATATTAACGGTTTTGCCCATTGCGATGTAAAACATCATCATCGTTACAAGCTTTAGACTAATAACACTAGACTTAAAAGAGCCACGACCGCCCTTGCAAACGATATAAGGCTTGTCAGTAGTCCACATATCATAAAAGTGCGGATTAATCTCCTTCGTTATCTGTACTGTTTTCGTGGTCTCTCAGCTCCTTCATCTTTGCTACATCATCAACAATAACCGTGCGATTGCTTGGATTGTCTTCTTCCTTAAGTGACTTAAGTTGTGCTTCACTGATGCCAGCATCAGCAATAGCCTTGCGTGCGTTAGCTTCATTAAGTTTCTGGAACGTTTGGTCTCTAAACTTATCAGGTCTACGATTTTTAAGCCAAAAAATAGCGGCTGAAACGTTAGGGTCTACCTCAGTCACCGTTTTGCTAATCGGTATCTTTTCATAGACATCGACGTTCGCAGCTGTAGCAATCAAAATTTCTTGTTTTGAAGCTTCAGGGTGGTCCAGTTTGTACACATTACTAAATTTAATCCGCTCTGCTTTTAGATTAAATTCATCCTTTTTGACCATCTTATAAGTAGTCGTGGTAACAGTGTGCCTCTTCATTGTCGAAATCAAACTGTTTTCAATTTCAGCATCAACGACCTCTTTACCCTTTTTTAGGGCGTTTGAAATGTCCTCATGTGTCTTTATCCATGATTGAAGAGTAGAACGCACTATACCCATTTTTTTGGCTATCTGATCGTTTGTAAGACCATCTCTAGCCCAGCCTTGAAGTAAAGTGAGATTTTCAGGCTTTAGCCACTTTTCCCATTTTGCTTTAGCCATCTAATCCACCTCACAGTTTATCCACCTCTACTCCCTGAAGAAGCTCTTTGACCGCCTCTCACCAATCTAAATGTTTTACCACCGAAATTAGCTCTCATAACACCAGCATGCTTACCGCCATTTGCTAATGCTCTACGGTTAGCCCTCATACTTTGCATTCCTCTACGGTTAACTAGTCTTTCAACTCTCTTGTTTCCTCGACCGGTTGTATGTAATCGTCGCTGAATACGTTGGTGTGAATCTTCATAAGCTGCTTTTTTGCCTGCTGTAAATAAATTCAACTGTCTTGCCACCTCGCTCACCTACTTCTTTTCAAAATACCGTTTCAACTGATCAAACGTAATGAACTCCTCATTAGCTGGAATGTTTGCTTTCTTGTAAAACTCTTCTTTTGCTTCATTACTTGGAAACACAACCTTGGTATAAAAATTAATGATTGTGTCGTCATTGTCCTTGTGCCTAAAATCTGCTTTCTTTTTGTTAAATTCAGCAAGACTAGCTAATTTGTCTTTTTCGTCTTCTACTTCATCATCGTATGGCGTTTCTTTCTTGCTCGGTTGCGGATCATCTTTAATCTCACCATCAAAATCAACATCACCATCAAACATAAAGTCGATATCAGATTTACTAAAACCCATATCATCAAAAGAGACATCTTTAGATAAGCTAACTAACTCATCTAAATCCCAATCCCCTTGCATACTTGGATTGTTCAACTGCACATTGAGTTTCTTTTCTGTCTTTTCATCAACGTCAATGATTGCCACTGGTACTTCATAATCTTTTTTACGATAAATCTTATCAGCGGCGGTTAAACGCTGATGTCCGCCCACTAAGACTCCAGTACGCTTATTCCATACCAGTGGCTCGATTAATCCATTCTCACGAATTGCCCTGATTAGCTTCTTTTGATTGCTTTCGTCAATGATACGAGGATTATAGTCAGCAAACTTGATTTGTGATCTTTTTATTGTTCCAAATTTAAAATGCTGCAATGGTTTAGACATAACTAACCTCCTCTACTTCCTGTTGATCCTTTATGAAAAGTAGGCCATAGTCTTCTACCGGAAACTGTTCCTATTCTTTTACCAGTTTTCCAATCCACACCGTGTTTAGCCAACACACGTCTTGCTGCTTGTACAGCTCTGTTTTCAGATAATCCATGTGCAGTCTTCCATGCTTTTTCAGCATTACTAGGTGGTCGAACTTTCCCGCTAGATACTAATCTTTGATATTCGCGTTTAGCTTGGCTTCGTTTAGCATGGTAACTATCTATAGCACTTTTGTTGGCACGATTGAATTTTTCTTCTCCTCGTGTGGATCTAAGTTGTCTGACAGAACGCAAGCGGTCATCCATAACTCCACTTAATGAACTTCCAACGCCTTTGCGATTAAGGTATTCTTGTTCAGACATTACTCTTTTGCGAACCATCATTAACCTCCTCTACTTCCTGTAGATCCTCTTTTGAAATTGCCTTTTGTCACAAGAGATTTCTACCCCCCCGAACGTCCAAAAGTGCCTTTTTTTGCATTAAATCGAAGCTTTTTAGCAATTTCAGTGCCACTCCATCCCTGATTGTATAGACTCATAATTTTAGCCCCTTTACCTGTTTGAATTGACCGCAATCTAGCTCTAATCCTGGACAATTCAGGATGCTTTTTGTGATACTCCTTTGCTACTGCTGCCCGCATTTTAGCCATCGCATTATCATCGGCTTTGTTCATCTTCTGAATGCGGTCTTGTGCCTTGATGTATTCTGGATCATCCAAGTATTTCATCTGTTGTTCAACTTGTCTTTGCAATCTACGCTCAGCTCTATCGCCAGCTAAAGACCTTGGTCTTTTTGTTCCTGCAGGATACCTATGTAGTCCAGCACCGGCGCTATCTGCAGCCCAAGAATGTAAATCTGGGAACAATTTCCTAACCATCACTTTTCACCACTCTTCTTATACGCTTCATATTGCAAAACTCCGGCTTCTGCTTCAGGGAAAAATTTAAGAATACGTTTGTAATCTTCAGGATAAATCCGTTTAATTGCTGAAAGCTCTTTTCCAGCCAAACTGTGAAAGCTAAATCCTAACTCTTGGTTAAACTTTGGATAAAACAAGTGATTCATCTTCATGTATTGCTTAATTTCTTTATCAGTCCAATACATGACGGGGTAAAAACGCCCACGCTTTTCATCAATTGAACCGGAATGTTTCAGCATTGCACGTCTTACGATGGAATCGTTAATCTTTTCGCCGCCTGCTATCCAGTAAATGCCCGTATCTTGTCTCAGGGCTTCATAGATAGCTCTAATTTTGACACGTGGCACACTATAGTCAGCATCTCTAAAAGAGCCGTAGCGGTAGAAATCCGCGTTTTCAAAATGAGGCACTGCAATAATCTCAACACCATAGTGCTTTTCATACTTTGCTAATGCCTCTTCTTGAAATTTGAGGCCAGGCACTAAATACATAAAGAACGGTTGAACGTGTTTAAAGTACTTCATGCACAGATCAAGGGTAACAATTGAGTCTTTTCCCATGCTGAAAGATACAAGCACACTATCTGTGATCTGACTTTGTGTCTTTACTTGGTCTAATAGACTCATGCTTGCTACTCCTTTCTCTTTTTAGATCTCGCTCCAGCTCTGCTAAAATTTGATTTTCTGTCTTAGAGCTAACCAATCCGAATCTTTTTGTTTTATACATAATTTTCACCAAAATAAAAAAGCGCCTTTTAGCGCTTATTTTTTCGTTTTCGTGGCTTGTAAATTAAAGGCTCTATTTTTGCTTTCCAAGCCTTTTTGTCTTTAACAGGTGTAATCATACTATCATCAACATTAAACAGCTTGAGTTGCCCTTTAACGGGTACAGGTTCGATTAAATCCCTCAATTCGATATTCCAATGAAACTCTTCATCGAAATCACTCCACTCAATACTTTTTAGATTAACTACACAGACAGCATATCCCGGTGCAGCGCCAACCACCTTTTTAGTGGTTGAGCACATCAACAAAGGTCCACGATATTTTGTCTGCCATGTCCTGTATTCAATCTTCTTGGTGCCTTCTATCATCTGCATAATATAGTCACCACGTACGGATAAAGCCTTCATTAATTTTTCCTCCTATGATCAGTGTGAGAATCGAACTCACGTGTATACCACTAGCACGCCTAAGAAATATATGAAATCTACATTGATTGTTCAACATTTTCAAGATATTAAACTTAAAAATAGAAATGATAGCAACGGTACAAGACTGATCGGATCAGCATATAAATGCTGAAATAACACGTGATCCTGAAGGATCAAAGAACTAGCAAGGAATTGAACCTTGCCCACATGTTAAGACGATGAAAACATGTGGTACCATCTAGCCCATAAATGCCACCCACAGGACAGGTGGCAGGTAATGTTTGTGCTTGCTCGCCGTTTTCCTTGGGTCTTCGCAAGCTAAGAGATATAGCAGAGTCGAACTGCTATATCTCTGTATAAAGCGTAGATTTGCGGTTTTCCACGCCGCTTCACTATCAGACAACAATTTTTAAATAATAAAGAAATATAAGAATTGTTAATTGACTCCCAACTTGAGAGCCTATGAATCGCGGCTGGACTTACACCAGCACCACCGTAACTTTAAGTCGGACGTGTCTTTTTGCCCGTTCGGGCTTTCACGATTCCGTTCTATACACTGAAAGGAGGTTTAATTAATGAACTTTAGCATCCACGCCGTTGAAAATTAGGTCTCGTGCTTTTCCTAAACTTTCAACACTATCAATATACCTACTTTCATGGTTGAATAGTGGTCGAACTTTGGGTTAATTTTGGGCGAAAAGTGGTTTATTTCTGGGCGGTTTTTGGTAGCTTTTTGGGTTTCTGAGGGTAGAAAAGTGCCGGTAACTCGGGACAATCACGCGCATCACGCCAATAATCGTAGCGTTTGATAAATTCTTTAAGAGCGTCCTTTTTAGAAGTCTTATATTCAGCATCAGACATGCCAACTTTCATTCTTGCTTGTTGGTTGTTTAAGTTTTCGATGTAGTAGGCTTCAAGGATCGCTCTATGTTTACCGTGGTACTCAAAGTTAGTGCAATCCTTAATCGCTACTAGCACTGTCAATGCTAAGTATTGGGCTCTCTCTGCCTTGCTCATTGTCTCCACATAAGACTTTTCGGTTGAGTTGATATTGCTATGCCCTGACGGGGTTAAATTAAAACTAGCCCCTGTTAATTGACCAGGATGAATACCACCGTCATACATATAGCCCCAAAAATCCTTTTTTAAAAAATCGTTAACGTCTTTGCTTTCTCCCATTCGCCACAATTCCCCTCTAAATCACTTTAAATATTCTTAGAAAAATCAACGCCATAGCTGATATACCAAGGATTGCAGTATTTACCGTTGAGTTTCTGCTCTCTCCGCAACTGGATATAATCCATAAAATCGCTACAGCAATAAAAATAATCCCATAATCGCTCATCAATTCACCTTCATGTTTATGCCTTCTTTGTTAATTTTCGGATTTGATCCAATTTTTCAGCTAAATCATCGGCTTTTTCTTCTGGATCATGACCCGTTAAAACGTAGATTTGATTCATCAGGTCAATTAACCTTTCTCGCTCTGCTTCATCCTCATCTGACTGCTTGTGCCACCGTGTAGCTTTTTCATGATAGTATTCAGCACAATTTTGATAGTACTTAGCTAATTCTTGCAGTTCTTTTATGTCATCAGTCATTTTCATGCTCATTTTGTGTTTCTTTTAAAAATTCTTTTTCCGCTTCATTTGTCAAAAATTTAAGCGTTAGCATAGTAGCATTTAAGTTTAAATAAAGCTTTCTGGTATTAACTTTATGTCCTTTGTTCCAATGCTGTT
>SKEG01000692.1_pt1 | contig 32716 bp, 32 predicted proteins | sample 4826631 | NCBI WGS metagenome assembly SKEG01 (sample SAMN11008815, study PRJNA524170) | human gut metagenome | biome: Human fecal sample; material: Feces; isolation source: fecal sample from pouch patient p26, p34, p50 | host: Homo sapiens | place: Israel: Tel-Aviv | collected 2016-11-02
TTCAGCTGGAACAGGCGAAATGAACAAGCGCTATGGTTTTATCTATGTAGATCGAGATAATGCTGGTCATGGAAGCCTCAAACGTAGCAAGAAGAAATCCTTCTACTGGTACAAGGATGTCATTGCCAGCAATGGTGCAAGCATTGAGTAGAGCACATTTGTTCACTATTTTTATAAAATCTTCTCCCTACTTTATAATATGTGAAAAAGAGTTCAATTAGATGGAGCTTTTTGCTATAATGAGGGGAGAAAAATCAGACAGGAGATCGACATGTCAGAACCATTATTTTTACAATCAGTTATGCAAGAAAAAATCTGGGGTGGAACCAAGCTACGTGATGAGTTTGGCTACGACATCCCAAGTGAAAAAATCGGAGAATATTGGGCCATCTCAGCCCATTCAAATGGAGTCTCTAAAGTTGCCAATGGTCGCTACGAGGGAACAGACCTTGCTACTTTGTATGCGGAACATCGTGAATTGTTTGGCAATCGTCCTGAGCCTGTATTTCCACTTTTGACTAAGATTCTGGATGCCAACGACTGGCTCAGTGTCCAAGTTCACCCAGACGATGCTTATGGACTGGAGCATGAAGGCGAACTTGGAAAAACAGAATGCTGGTACATCATCGCAGCGGATGAAGGTTCAGAGATTATCTACGGTCACAATGCCAAGTCAAAAGAAGAACTCCGCCAGCAAATCGAGGACAAGAACTGGGATGCCTTGTTGACAAAAGTTCCTGTAAAGGCTGGAGATTTCTTCTATGTACCAAGTGGCACCATGCATGCTATCGGAGCGGGCATTTTGATTCTTGAAACCCAGCAATCTAGCGATACCACCTATCGTGTCTATGACTTTGACCGTAAGGATGATAATGGTAACTTGCGTGAACTTCACCTTGAAAAATCTATTGATGTATTAAACATTGGTGAGCCTGCAAATAGCCGTCCTGTAACTGTTAAAGCAGATGATTTGCGTTCCACTCTCCTTGTATCCAATGATTTTTTTGCAGTTTACAAGTGGGAAATCACTGGAAAAGTTGACTTCGAAAAGACAGCTGACTACAGCTTGTTGAGTGTCTTAGCTGGTCAAGGTCAACTGACTGTTGACGGAAAAAACTATCCAATCCAAAAAGGCAACCACTTTATCCTACCAAGTGATGTTGAAGCGTGGATATTAGAAGGACAAGGTTTGGAATTGATTGTTAGTCATCCATAAAAAAGAAAGGGCCTGAGTTCACTACTCAAGTCCTTTTTAATTACATAAATTGGGCGATAAAGACCACGATGATGATGATTGGAATGATGAAACGAAGAAGGAAGAGCCAGACTTGGAACAGTCCCTGTTTCCATGCTTTTTCATCGAGATGCAGTTCCTCCATTGCAAGTGCCTTCTTAAAGATGTAGCCAGTAAAGAGTGAAAGGCAGAGAGCTCCAAATGGCATAAGGAGATTGGAAACCAAGAAGTCCATAGCATCAAAGAAGGTCTTACCAAAGATGTGAACATCCGCCATAACACCGTAAGAAAGGGCTGAAGGAATTCCAAAGATAAAGGTCAAGATTCCTAAAATAGCACTCCATTTAGCACGTTTACTGTTGTCCTGGTTGGTGATATTGCCCACATTGATTTCCAACATCACGACAGAAGAAGTGACTGTCGCAAAGAGGAAGAGCAGGAGGAAAAGAATGTAGAAAATAGTTCCAAAAGGCATCTTATCAAAGAGTTGAGGTAAGACGATAAAGAGCAAGCTTGGTCCCCCTTCAGACTGGATATTGAAGGCTGACATGGCTGGGAAAATGGCGAGTCCTGCCATGATGGATACTGAGATATTCATGGCAACGATGGAAATCCCTGACTGGACCAGATTGGTTTTCTTGTCCAAGTAAGAAGCATAGGTCAGCATGGCTGTAACCCCTAGTGAGAGGGCAAAGAAAGATTGTCCCAGAGCATAGAGGAGACCAGCACTGGTCAATTTTGAAAAGTCTGGTTTGAGGAAGTAAAGAACCCCTTCCATGGCATTTGGCAAACTGAGAGAACGACCGATGATGACGACAAAGATGATAAAGAGCAGGGGCATCATAACCTTAGATGCTCTTTCAATCCCTTTTTGAACACCACGTGATACAATAAAGATGTTCAATAAGATAAAGGCAGCTTGTGCGCCTAGGGCAATGGCTGGGTTTGAAATGATGGAAGTAAATAGCTGGGCATAATCACTCGTCCCAGCAAGTTGGAATAATTTTCCAAACTCAATGCCTAGATAGACTAAAATCCAGCCCCCAATAACACTGTAAAACGATAAAAGGATAAAAAGGGCAAAGGCACCAATCCAACCGATAAAGTTGTACTTGCTATTCTTGCCGAGTTTTCCAAAGGTTTTGATCGCTGAGACACCAGCACTTCGGCCGAGGGCAAACTCAGCTAGCAAAAGGGGAAAACCGATTAGAATAGTGGAGATGAGAAAGACTAGTAAAAAGCCTCCTCCACCGTTAGCAGCAGTCATATAAGGAAATTTCCAAACGGCTCCAAGTCCGATGGCTGAACCAGCAGATGCTAGGATAAAGCCCAGTTTAGAACCCCATTGCGATTTTTCAGACATAGTTAAACTCCTAAAATTAGTGTTACAAAAGAAAAAGCTACTGCCCTTGGCAAATAGCCTCATAAGTACTCAAAATGAGCCTTTCTTTTGATTGATAGACTTGACTATCCTATCATGTTTTCTAAGGTCTGTCAAGAAAACCATTTTCAAGCTTTTACACCTTTCTCAAAAAGTTTAAAAAATTCACAAAAACACTTGACTCTGACCTAAGGGGAGGGGTTATACTATCATTGTAAGGAGGAAATCATGTACCATATAAAAGAAGCTGCGCAGCTTTCGGGCGTCTCTGTCAAGACCCTACACCACTACGATAAGATAGGACTTTTGGTTCCTTTAAAGTCGGAAAATGGCTATCGAACCTACAGTCAGGAGGATTTGGAACGCCTTCAGGTCATTCTTTACTATAAATATCTAGGCTTTTCTTTAGAAAAAATAGCAGAGCTATTAAAGGAAGAAAGGACAGATTTATTGCCTCATTTGACTAGGCAGTTGGACTATTTGACTCGAGAAAGGGAACATCTGGATACCTTGATTTCCACCTTGCAAAAAACCATTCAAGAACAAAAAGGAGAAAGAGAAATGAGCATTCAAGAGAAATTTGCTGGATTTAACTACCAAGACCATCAAAAATACCACCAAGAGGCGGTAGAGAAATATGGACAAGAAGTCATGGACCAAGCGCTGGAGCGCCAGAAAGGTCACGAAGACGAAGCTACGGCTGCCTTCAATCAAGTCTTTCGAGCCTTGTCACAAAATCTTCAAGCTGGTCTACCTGTAACAGCATCCGAAAATCAAGAAGAAGCAGCCAAACTCTTGCAAGCTATTCGTACTTATGGATTTGACTGCTCTATTGAGGTATTCGGTCATATCGGTAAAGGCTACGTCTACAACCCAGAATTTAAGGAAAACATTGACAAATTTGGACCTGGAACAGCCCAGTACACATCAGATGTGATTGCCCACTATGTCCAAACTCAGACAAAATAAAATCGGAGGAGTATTCTTCCGATTTTTACTAAATTAAAGCACTACTTGCTTAATAATTTTTCTACTACATTTAGTTTTCGCATGGTCAAATCTACATTAAAAAGCTTTTCAAGATAGTTGATATGGAGTTTCTTTTGTTTAGCAGTTCTAGGGAGATAGAGGTAAAGGCAGTGGTTACCGATACAAATTTCTTCTTCACCGTAATCAATTTTCAATTTGTCTAAAGGGAGGCTTTGAATAGATTCTTGATAAAAAATCACGTGTATACGGTCATAAAAATAGTGTTCTCCAAAAGGGTTTTCTTGGACAATGTTTTTAAAAATATCCTTATTCTTAATGATTATTTTGAGATCGGCTCCAATCTTTTTCTTTATTAGAGTATGAACCTGTTCTCGTATTTTTTCTAAGGCTAAGTTACTTTCAAGAATGATATTACCACTTTGAATATAGGTTCGAACTTGTTGAAAACCGGCTTCTGTTAAGATATCTACTAGATAAGACATTTTAGGGATAGCATTTTTTCCATTAGGAGTAACTCCCCTTAACAAGATAATATGTTCCAAAGGACTTCCTTTCTTTTGGGGCTGATTTAGCCATTAAATAATTAAGATTTAGATTGGGTTTGATCCCGCCACCCAACCAGTACAGAGGGCAGAAGTGATGTTAAAGCCACCCGTGTGGGCATTGATATCCAGTACCTCGCCAGCAAAGTGGAGTCCAGGTACCAGCTTACTTTCTAGAGTTTTGGGATTGATTTCCTTGAGACTGACGCCCCCTTTGGTAACAAAGGACTTGGCAAGGGACATTTTTCCGGTCACAGGGATTTTGAGTGCTTTGATAGACTGGAGAAGTTGTTCGCGTTCCTTTTCAGTCAGTTGTTTGACTTTTTCTGGATAGCCTTGCACAAAAAATTCTGCCAAGCGTTCTGGAAGCAAAGTTTTTAAAGCGTTTTTCAAGGATTTTTCACGATTTTCTTCTAGGAATGCAGCCAAGTCCTTCTCAGAAAGTTGAGGGAAAACATCCAGTGAGAGAACCTCCCCACCCTTGACAAAGCTAGACATACGCAGAGCAGCAGGGCCAGACAAACCAAAGTGGGTAAAAAGCAGATCGTGCGTGATGACATGTTTTCCATAGCTTAACGTCACATCGTCTAGTGAAATCCCCTGAAGTGCTTTGTGTGGAAAATCCGTTAATAATGGACTTTCAGCGGCCTCAAGCTCGGTAATGGTATGCTTGAAATGACGGGCAATCTCGTGACCAAAACCAGTTGAACCAGTAGAAGGATAGGATTTCCCACCAGTTGTGACAATAAGTTTCTCACAAGTGAAGCTTTGGTCTGCGGACTTAAGGACAAATTGGTCATCTATCTTTTTAACCGAAACAATTTCTGTTTGAGTGAGAACTTGTCCGCCTAGCTCAGCGATTTTTTTATCCAAGGCTTCGATAATGGTCCGAGATTTGTCGCTGGCAGGAAAGACGCGTCCGTGATCCTCGACCTTAAGTTTGACTCCATTTTCCGTAAAAAAGTTGATGATATCGTGGTTATCAAACTGGGAGAAGACACTGTAGAGAAAGCGCCCATTTCCAGGGATGCCAGCTAGTAGGTCATCTAGAGTTCCGTTGTTGGTTACATTGCAACGTCCCCCGCCAGTACCAGCTAATTTTTTTCCAAGTTTCCGATTTTTTTCGATGAGGAGGGTTTTCTGTCCATAAAAGCTACTGGAAATCGTAGCCATCATACCAGCAGGACCTCCACCAATGACGATAGTATCAAAATGTTTCATAGCTCTATTGTACCACAAAAAAACAAGAGATGAAGTCACCTCTTGTCAAGAATGCAATTAATCAATTTCATATCCCATCAGCAAACCACCATCTTCTGCATAAAAACTGCAGAGACCAGATGTTGGGAGAATTTTAATATCCGCCTGTGGGAAATTTTCGCGGATTCGCTCTGAGAGCTGTTGGCAACATTTCTCGTTATTGCGTTGGGCCATGACAATACGACCACCAGCATATCCAGCTTTAATTAACTCTTCATAGGCTGCCTGAATCGATTTCTTTGGTCCTCGTGCTTTTTGTAGCAATTCGAGGGTTCCAGTTTCACTAGCTTCTCCAACCATACGGATATTGAGAAGGCCAACGACCGTACCGATAAGCTTGCTCAAACGGCCGTTCTTCACCAAGTTATCGACTTTAGCTAGGACAAAAAGTAACTTGGTTTTTTCTTGATAGGCAGTGATAGATTCAACCACTTCTTCAAAAGATAAGCCCTGGTCGATCAAGTCATTCACTTTTTCTACGAGCAAGTCAACTTCCCCACCAGCAGACAAACTATCAATTATATGAATTTTAGTATCAGGATGTTCTTCCAGATAAATATTTTTTGCTAGTTGAGCACTATTGTGGCTTCCAGAAAGAGTACCAGTGATGGTTACTAGGAAAATGTTTTTGGCTCCTTCAAATGCTCGCAAATAATCATCTGGGCTTGGACAAGCTGATTTTGAAGCTTCTGCAGTTGCATACATGGTTTCCATCATTTGGTCAATGTCAAGACTGGCATCATCAACAAAGACCTGATCAGCTACTTGAATGGTTAAGGGGACACTTACAAAGGTTGTGTCAATAGCTGGTGTTTCCAGCTGACGATAATCACAACCAGAGTCAGCAATAATCTTCCAAGTCATAGAAATTCTCCATCTTTGTCAGTTATACATTGACAAAGGTTCTGTCTTTTTTTACAATTATATCATGAAAGCCCTTGAAACAAAAGCCTCATCCGTCTGTTGTGACAAGTAGAAAGAAAATGTTATGTCTGAACGTAGAATCTCTGAAAAATCTCTTGAAAATCTCAGAAAATCAAACCAAGAATCCAATTTATTAACTAGAGAAGCTATTGAAACAGCCCTCTTGCAACTCTTGGAAAAAAAGGACTTGACCAAGATTAGTATTTCTGAATTGGTCAAACGTGCAGGCGTTTCTCGTGCAGCCTTTTACCGTAATTATGATTCCAAAGAGGAGATTTTAGAAAGCGTCTTTAAACGAACTGTCCACAATATTATGGAACAGTTGTATCATTATGATTTAAAGACAGATCTTTATCTGGTCTGGGTTCACCTTTTCCGAGAAGCAAGAAAGGAAGCCAGAGTGATTCAATTGGCCTTAGATTACCATCTGGAAAAAATCTTTGTCCAAGCCATGCAGGAATTTCTAGAAAAATACCATGGAAAATCAAAAGGTGTCAGCTCTTATCTTCATTCCTTCTGGAGTTCAGCCATCGTCTCAGTCCTTCTAAAATGGATCAAGGATGGCATGAAGGTACCAGCTGAAAAGATTGCGGATTTACGGTTACCATTTTTTAAAAAATAGAGAAAAAGGAGAAGAGATATGACTGAAAAAAGACTAGCATGGGATGAGTATTTTGCAGCCCAAGCCTTACTAATTGCCAATCGTTCCACTTGTAAACGTGCCAAAGTGGGCGCAATTTTGGTAAAGGATAATAAAGTTATTTCCACTGGTTATAATGGTTCGGTGTCAGGGACTGAGCATTGTATTGATCACGAATGTCTGGTCATTGAAGGTCACTGTGTTCGCACTCTTCACGCAGAGGTTAATGCCATTCTCCAAGGTGCAGAACGTGGGGTTCCCAAAGGCTTTACAGCCTATGTGACCCACTTTCCATGTCTAAACTGTACAAAACAATTGCTTCAGGTTGGTTGCAAGCGTGTGGTTTATATCAACCAGTACAGAATGGACGACTACGCCCAATACCTTTATCAAGAAAAAGGGACAGAATTGACTCATTTACCACTTGAGACAGTACAGGCAGCTCTTAAAGAGGCTGATCTAATGTAAAAATTATCAAAAATAAATGGTTTAGAAAGATTTTTACCCCGTTTTTTGGTATAATAAGAAGAATAAATTGAAAGAAGGAACTCCAAAAATGGGAAAAATTGAAGTTATTAATCACCCACTGATTCAACACAAATTGTCAATCTTACGTCGTACAGATACTTCTACAAAAGCTTTCCGTGAGCTAGTAGATGAGATTGCAATGTTGATGGGATATGAAGTACTTCGTGATCTTCCACTAGAAGATGTGGAAATCGAAACACCAATCACAAAAACAGTTCAAAAACAATTGGCAGGTAAGAAATTGGCTATCGTTCCAATCTTGCGTGCAGGTATCGGGATGGTTGATGGACTTTTGAGCTTGGTTCCAGCTGCTAAAGTTGGCCACATCGGTATGTACCGTGATGAAGAAACGCTTCAACCAGTTGAGTACTTGGTGAAATTGCCTGAAGATATTGACCAACGTCAAATTTTTGTGGTAGACCCAATGTTGGCAACAGGTGGCTCAGCAATCTTGGCTGTTGATTCTCTTAAAAAACGTGGCGCATCAAATATCAAATTTGTCTGCCTTGTATCTGCTCCAGAAGGTGTTAAAGCCCTTCAAGAAGCTCATCCAGATGTAGAAATCTTTACAGCTGCCTTGGATGACCGCTTGAACGAACACGGTTATATCGTTCCAGGTCTTGGAGATGCTGGGGACCGCTTGTTCGGTACAAAATAAAATAAAAAAGAGATTGACTTGGAAAAGGATTTCCAGTCACGAAAGGAGGTTGAATTTTTGTTTCTGTCTAATGAAAACAGAGCAAAAATTTGACCTTTTTTGACCAAGATATTATAATAGTCTTATCTTCAGTCATTTGACCAATAAAAATAAAACTCAAAAGGAGAAATGAATGATTCCTGTAGTTATTGAACAAACAAGCCGTGGAGAACGTTCCTACGATATTTACTCACGTCTTCTCAAAGACCGCATCATTATGCTGACAGGTCCAGTTGAAGACAACATGGCTAACTCTGTTATTGCCCAGTTGCTTTTCTTGGATGCCCAAGATAGTACAAAGGATATTTACCTTTATGTAAATACACCTGGTGGTTCCGTTTCAGCTGGTTTGGCAATCGTTGATACCATGAACTTTATCAAGGCAGATGTCCAAACCATTGTTATGGGAATGGCAGCATCTATGGGGACGGTCATTGCATCAAGTGGAGCAAAAGGCAAACGTTTCATGCTTCCAAATGCAGAGTATATGATCCACCAACCAATGGGTGGTACAGGTGGAGGTACTCAGCAAACCGATATGGCGATCGCTGCAGAACACTTGCTTAAAACTCGTAATACCTTGGAAAAAATCTTGGCTGAAAATTCAGGTCAGTCAATCGAAAAAGTTCACGCAGATGCAGAACGCGATAACTGGATGAGTGCCCAAGAAACACTTGAATATGGCTTTATTGATGAAATCATGGCCAACAATTCATTGAATTAATGATGAAAGAAGGCAAACTCGACTGGGTTTGCTTTTTTTGGTATAATAGGGAGAGATTTCTTAGAAAGAGGATTTATCATGTTTGAAAAAGTCAATCGATCTGGCTTGATTATCTATCTTTACTATAATCGTGATGCCAAAAAATTGCAGGATTATGGAGATATTACCTATCATTCCAAGAAACATCGTTACTTACAACTCTATGTTCCAACTCAAGAAATGGAGCAATTGGTCGGGCGCTTGGGCAAGGAAAAGTTTATAAAAAAAGTCAGGGTTTGTCATATCCAAGAGCTGGAAACCCCTTTTGTGGGCAATCTTCATCGATAGGAAAACGTTATCATCGAAAAAGTTCAAGAAAAGTGTTGACAATTTTCTGATAATTCGGTATATTCTTAACATGCTATTTAAGAAATAAGGAGACAAAAAAAGATGAAGAAAAAATTTGCCCTATCGTTTGTGGCGCTTGCAAGTGTAGCACTTCTTGCAGCCTGTGGAGAAGTGAAGTCTGGAGCGTCAAACGCTGCTGGTAACTCAGTAGATGAAAAGACAATCAAAATCGGATTTAACTTTGAAGAAACTGGTGCCGTAGCAGCTTACGGTACATCTGAACAAAAAGGTGCCCAACTTGCTGTTGATGAAATCAATGCAGCAGGTGGTATCGACGGAAAACAAATCGAAGTAGTTGATAAAGATAATAAATCTGAAACTGCTGAGGCGGCTTCAGTAACAACTAACCTAGTAACCCAATCTAAGGTATCAGCAATCGTAGGACCTGCGACATCTGGTGCAACTGCAGCTGCGGTAGCGAACGCTACAAAAGCAGGTGTTCCATTGATTTCGCCAAGTGCGACTCAAGATGGATTGACTAAAGGTCAAGATTACCTCTTTATCGGAACATTCCAAGATAGCTTCCAAGGAAAAATTATCTCAAACTATGTTACTGAAAAATTAAACGCTAAGAAAGTTGTTCTTTACACTGACAATGCCAGCGACTATGCTAAAGGTATTGCTAAAGCCTTCCGTGAAGCTTACAAAGGTGAAATCGTTGCAGATGAAACTTTCGTAGCAGGTGACACAGACTTTCAAGCAGCCCTTACAAAAATGAAAGGGAAAGACTTTGATGCTATCATCGTCCCTGGTTACTACACTGAAGCTGGTAAAATTGTAAACCAAGCGCGTGGTATGGGAATTGATAAACCAATCGTTGGTGGTGATGGATTCAACGGTGAAGAGTTTGTACAACAAGCAACTGCTGAAAAAGCATCAAACATCTACTTTATCTCAGGCTTCTCAACTACTGTAGAAGTTTCAGCTAAAGCAAAAGCTTTCCTTGATGCTTACCGTGCTAAGTACAACGAAGAGCCTTCAACATTTGCAGCCTTGGCTTATGACTCAGTTCACCTTGTAGCAAACGCAGCAAAAGGTGCTAAAAACTCAGGTGAAATCAAGGATAACCTTGCTAAAACAAAAGATTTTGAAGGTGTAACTGGTCAAACAAGCTTCGATGCAGACCACAACACAGTCAAAACTGCTTACATGATGACCATGAACAATGGTAAGGTTGAAGCAGCAGAAGTTGTAAAACCATAATAGAAAAATGTTGAAATAGGGAATGAGCCTCTGACTCACTCCCTGTTTCGGTGTTTAAGAACCTATCAAAAAGTGAGGGGAAACCCTCAAAATTATAAATAGAAAGAGTGAATCTTATGCTCCAACAACTAGTAAATGGTTTGATTCTAGGTAGTGTTTATGCGCTGTTAGCCCTAGGATATACCATGGTTTACGGAATTATCAAGCTCATCAACTTCGCCCACGGTGATATTTATATGATGGGAGCCTTTATCGGTTATTTCTTGATTAATTCTTTCCAAATGAATTTCTTTGTAGCGCTTATTGTAGCTATGTTAGCGACAGCCATTCTTGGTGTCGTGATTGAGTTCCTTGCTTACCGACCTTTGCGTCACTCTACTCGTATTGCTGTTTTGATTACAGCTATTGGGGTTTCTTTCCTATTGGAATATGGGATGGTCTATCTGGTTGGTGCCAATACCCGTGCCTTCCCTCAAGCGATTCAAACAGTTCGCTATGATTTGGGACCAGTTAGCCTAACAAACGTGCAGTTAATGATTTTGGCCATTTCCTTGATTTTGATGATTTTGTTACAAGTCATTGTCCAAAAGACTAAGATGGGGAAAGCCATGCGTGCAGTATCCGTAGATAGCGATGCAGCGCAATTGATGGGGATCAATGTAAACCGTACTATCAGCTTTACCTTCGCTTTGGGGTCAGCTCTTGCGGGTGCGGCTGGTGTTCTGATTGCCCTTTATTATAACTCTCTTGAGCCTTTGATGGGGGTTACTCCAGGTCTTAAGTCTTTCGTTGCCGCAGTACTTGGTGGTATCGGAATTATTCCTGGTGCGGCTCTTGGTGGCTTTGTGATTGGTCTATTGGAAACCTTTGCGACAGCCTTTGGAATGTCAGACTTCCGTGATGCCATTGTTTATGGAATCCTGTTGTTGATCTTGATTGTCCGCCCAGCAGGTATTCTTGGTAAAAATGTGAAAGAGAAGGTGTAAACGATGAAAGAAAATTTAAAAGTTAATATTCTATGGTTACTCCTTTTGTTAGCTGGCTATGGCTTGATTAGTGTATTGGTTTCAGTTGGAGTACTAAACCTATTCTATGTACAGATTTTACAACAAATTGGAATTAATATTATTCTGGCTGTTGGTCTCAACTTAATCGTTGGTTTTTCAGGACAATTTTCACTTGGGCATGCTGGTTTCATGGCGATTGGTGCCTATGCCGCTGCTATTATTGGTTCTAAATCACCAACCTACGGTGCCTTCTTTGGAGCCATGCTTGTAGGGGCTTTACTTTCAGGAGCAGTTGCCTTGCTTGTCGGAATTCCAACCTTACGCTTGAAGGGGGATTATCTTGCGGTAGCGACTCTTGGGGTTTCTGAAATTATCCGTATCTTTATCATCAATGGTGGAAGCCTTACAAACGGTGCGGCAGGTATCTTGGGAATTCCAAACTTTACAACTTGGCAAATGGTTTACTTCTTTGTCGTGATTACAACCATTGCAACCTTGAACTTCTTGCGTAGTCCAATTGGTCGTTCAACCCTATCCGTTCGTGAGGATGAAATCGCTGCTGAGTCAGTTGGGGTTAATACGACTAAAATTAAAATCATCGCCTTTGTCTTTGGTGCTATTACTGCAAGTATTGCAGGGTCACTTCAGGCAGGATTTATCGGGTCTGTTGTACCGAAAGATTACACTTTCATCAACTCAATCAACGTATTGATTATTGTTGTATTTGGTGGACTTGGTTCCATTACAGGTGCCATCGTTTCAGCTATTGTTCTTGGAATTTTGAATATGCTTCTCCAAGATGTTGCCAGCGTGCGTATGATTATTTACGCTTTGGCCTTGGTATTGGTAATGATTTTCAGACCAGGTGGACTCCTTGGAACATGGGAATTGAGCCTATCACGTTTCTTTAAAAAATCTAAGAAGGAGGAACAAAACTAATGGCATTACTTGAAGTAAAACAGTTAACCAAACATTTTGGCGGTCTAACAGCTGTTGGAGATGTGACTCTTGAATTGAACGAAGGGGAACTGGTTGGACTAATCGGTCCAAATGGAGCTGGGAAAACAACCCTTTTCAACCTCTTGACGGGTGTTTATGAACCAAGCGAGGGAACAGTAACACTAGATGGTCATCTTTTGAATGGAAAGTCACCTTATAAGATTGCTTCTTTGGGACTTGGACGTACATTCCAAAATATCCGTCTCTTTAAAGATTTAACAGTTTTGGACAATGTTTTGATTGCTTTTGGCAATCATCACAAACAACATGTTTTTGCTAGTTTTTTGCGCTTACCAGCTTTTTACAAGAGTGAAAAAGAATTAAAAGCTAAAGCTTTGGAATTGCTTAAAATCTTTGATTTAGATGGTGATGCAGAAACTCTTGCTAAAAATCTTGCCTACGGACAACAACGTCGTTTGGAAATTGTTCGTGCCCTTGCTACGGAACCTAAAATTCTCTTTTTAGATGAACCAGCAGCAGGTATGAATCCACAGGAAACAGCAGAATTGACTGAGTTAATTCGTCGTATCAAAGATGAATTTAAGATTACGATCATGCTGATTGAACACGATATGAATCTGGTCATGGAAGTAACAGAACGTATCTACGTACTTGAATATGGTCGTTTGATTGCTCAGGGAACTCCAGACGAAATTAAGACCAATAAACGCGTTATCGAAGCTTATCTAGGAGGTGAAGCCTAATGTCTATGTTAAAAGTTGATAATCTTTCTGTGTATTACGGTATGATCCAAGCAGTCCGTGATGTAAGCTTTGAAGTGAATGAAGGAGAAGTCGTTTCCCTTATCGGTGCCAATGGTGCAGGTAAGACAACCATTCTCCGTACCTTGTCTGGTTTGGTTAGACCGAGTTCAGGAAAGATTGAATTTTTAGGTCAAGAAATCCAAAAAATGCCAGCTCAAAAAATCGTGGCAGGTGGTCTTTCACAAGTTCCAGAAGGACGCCACGTCTTCCCTGGCTTAACTGTTATGGAAAATCTAGAAATGGGAGCTTTCTTAAAGAAAAATCGTGAAGAAAATCAAGCTAACTTGAAGAAAGTTTTCTCACGCTTCCCACGTCTTGAATAACGGAAGAACCAAGATGCAGCTACTCTTTCAGGGGGGGAACAACAAATGCTTGCTATGGGACGCGCTCTTATGTCAACACCAAAACTTCTTCTTTTAGATGAACCATCAATGGGACTTGCCCCAATCTTTATCCAAGAAATTTTTGATATCATTCAAGACATCCAGAAACAAGGAACAACCGTCCTCTTGATTGAACAAAATGCCAATAAAGCACTTGCAATCTCTGACCGCGGATACGTACTGGAAACAGGAAAAATCGTTCTATCAGGAACAGGAAAAGAACTCGCCTCATCAGAAGAAGTCAGAAAAGCATATCTGGGTGGTTAAAAAGGTCCGGGGGACCTTTTTAATCGGTGGATAGAGATTGCGAAGCAATCATCCGAATCCAGTGGATTATTTTAGTCGGCAGATGGAGATTACGGAGTAATCATCATTATAGTCCGGGGGACCTTTTTAGTCGGCGGATGAAGATTGCGAAGCAATTATCAAATCCAGTGGATTGTTTTAGTCGGCAGATGAAAATTACGAAGTAATCATCATTTCCAGTAGATTATTTTAGTTGACATATTTAGATTGCAAACAAATCTACATCTACATTAAAAGGTTAATTTCTAATAATTGAAAAAATCGAATAAAAGGTATCTTACTTTCATTCACAGAGCTCGATTTCAGAGCTCTTTTTGCTAGCTTATTCATACTTTTCTGAATTTTGAAAAAGAAATGTAAGCGTTTGATAGATTTACAAAAAGATTGTATAATAGGGATAAGAATAGAAAAGGAGAAGTCTCATGGCAGTTAAAGATTTTATGACCCGCAAGGTAGTTTATATTAGTCCAGATACAACAGTATCTCATGCAGCAGATTTGATGAGAGAGCAAGGGTTGCACCGATTGCCTGTTATCGAAAATGATCAATTGGTTGGTTTGGTAACTGAGGGAACCATTGCGCAAGCTAGCCCCTCAAAAGCAACCAGTCTTTCTATCTATGAGATGAACTATCTTCTGAATAAGACCAAAGTAAAAGATGTAATGATTCGAGATGTTGTTACTGTCTCAGGCTATGCTAGTCTAGAAGATGCAACTTATCTGATGCTGAAAAACAAGATTGGTATTCTTCCTGTAGTAGATAACCATCAAGTCTATGGGGTTATTACTGACCGTGACGTTTTCCAAGCCTTTCTTGAAATTGCTGGTTACGGTGAAGAAGGAATTCGTGTGCGCTTTGTTACAGAAGATGAAGTCGGTGTTCTCGGAAAGATTGTTTCTTTGATTGTAGAAGAAAATTTGAATATTTCCCATACTGTAAATATTCCGCGTAAAGATGGTAAGGTGATAATCGAAGTTCAAATCGATGGCTCAATTGATTTACCAGCCTTGAAAGAAAAATTTGAATCAGAGAATATTCAAGTAGAAGAAATCACTCGTACTTCAGCAAAAGTCTTGTAAGAAGGGAAGCCGAAAGGCTTCTTTTTATGTGCAATAAGGGATTAGAGCAAAAGATGGAAAGAAATGATAGATTATGGTATAATAAAATGATACAAAAAAGGAGTATTTATGGACATTTCAGAAATTCGTCAGAAAATTGACGCAAATCGTGAAAAATTAGCTTCTTTCAGGGGGTCTCTTTGACCTCGAAGGTTTAGAGGAAGAGATTGCCATCTTGGAAAACAAGATGACAGAACCTGATTTTTGGAACGATAATATCGCGGCCCAAAAAACGTCGCAAGAATTAAATGAATTAAAAAACACCTACAACACCTTCCATAAAATGGAAGAGTTGCAGGATGAAGTTGAAATTTTATTGGACTTTTTAGCTGAAGACGAGTCTGTGCATGAAGAATTGGTTGAACAGTTGTCAGAACTGGATAAGATGATGACCAGTTACGAGATGACCCTTCTCTTGTCAGAACCTTATGACCATAATAATGCGATTTTGGAAATTCATCCAGGATCAGGTGGTACTGAAGCTCAGGACTGGGGTGATATGTTGCTTCGTATGTACACTCGCTATGGAAATGCTAAAGGCTTTAAAGTGGAAGTATTGGATTACCAAGCAGGAGATGAAGCTGGTATTAAGTCAGTAACCTTATCATTTGAAGGTCCTAATGCCTATGGTCTTCTCAAGTCAGAAATGGGCGTGCACCGTTTGGTGCGAATTTCGCCGTTTGACTCTGCTAAACGTCGCCATACCTCTTTCACATCTGTAGAAGTGATGCCAGAATTGGATGATACTATTGAAGTGGAAATCCGTGAAGATGATATCAAGATGGATACCTTCCGTTCAGGTGGTGCTGGTGGACAAAACGTCAATAAAGTTTCAACAGGGGTGCGATTGACACACATTCCTACGGGAACTGTCGTCCAGTCAACGGTCGATCGTACCCAATATGGAAATAGAGATCGAGCTATGAAGATGTTACAGGCTAAGCTCTATCAAATGGAGCAAGAAAAGAAAGCTGCGGAAGTCGATTCCCTCAAGGGTGAGAAAAAGGAAATCACATGGGGAAGCCAAATTCGTTCTTATGTCTTCACGCCTTATACAATGGTAAAAGATCACCGAACTAGCTTTGAAGTTGCACAAGTAGATAAGGTTATGGATGGAGACCTAGATGGTTTTATCGATGCCTATCTCAAGTGGCGAATCAGCTAAGATAGAAAGGAACTCACATGTCAATCATTGAAATGAGAGATGTCGTCAAAAAATACGACAACGGAACGACTGCCCTACGTGGTGTTTCGGTAAGCGTTCAACCAGGGGAATTTGTTTACATCGTAGGACCTTCAGGAGCTGGGAAATCAACCTTTATTCGTTCTTTGTATCGCGAAGTAAAAATCGAAAAAGGAAGCTTATCTGTTGCTGGTTTTAATCTGGTTAAAATTAAAAAGAAAGATGTTCCTCTCCTACGTCGTAGTGTTGGGGTTGTCTTCCAAGATTATAAACTGTTACCAAAGAAAACCGTTTATGAAAATATTGCTTATGCAATGGAGGTAATTGGAGAAAGTCGCCGTAATATCAAAAAACGTGTTATGGAAGTCTTAGACTTGGTTGGATTGAAGCATAAGGTTCGTTCTTTCCCAAATGAACTTTCGGGGGGAGAACAACAGCGTATTGCGATAGCGCGTGCTATTGTAAATAATCCAAAAGTATTGATTGCGGACGAACCAACAGGAAACTTGGACCCAGATAATTCATGGGAAATTATGAATTTGTTAGAACGCATCAATCTCCAAGGTACAACTGTCTTGATGGCGACCCACAACAGTCAGATTGTAAATACCTTGCGCCACCGTGTCATTGCCATTGAAAATGGCCGTGTCGTTCGTGACGAAGCTAAAGGAGAATATGGATACGATGATTAGTAGATTTTTTCGTCATTTATTTGAATCATTAAAAAGTTTGAAACGAAATGGCTGGATGACAGTAGCAGCTGTCAGTTCGGTTATGATTACTTTGACCTTAGTTGCAATATTTGCATCTGTTATCTTTAATACGGCTAAACTCGCTACAGATATTGAAAACAATGTCCGAGTAATGGTATACATTCGTAAGGACGTAGCTGATAATAGTGAGACGATTGAAAAAGAAGGTCAAACTGTTACAAATAACGACTACCATAAGGTATATGATGCTTTGAAAGGTATGTCAACCGTTAAAAGTGTTACGTTTTCAAGTAAAGAAGAACAATATGAAAAGTTGACAGAAACAATGGGGGACAACTGGAAAATCTTTGAAGGTGATGCCAATCCTCTCTATGATGCATATATCGTTGATACAAATACACCAAGTGATGTAAAGACAGTAGCAGAAGAGGCTAAAAAAATTGAAGGTGTATCAGAAGTTCAAGATGGTGGTGCTAATACAGAACGCTTGTTTAAGTTAGCTTCATTTATTCGTGTCTGGGGACTAGTTATCGCTGGATTATTGATTTTCATTGCGGTGTTCTTGATTTCTAATACTATACGTATCACCATCATTTCACGAAGCCGTGAAATTCAAATCATGCGTTTAGTAGGTGCTAAGAACGGCTATATCCGCGGACCTTTCTTGCTTGAAGGTGCCTTCATCGGTTTGCTTGGAGCAACACTTCCATCAGTTCTGGTATTTATTGTCTATAAAATGGTTTACCAATCGGTTAATAAGTCATTAGTCGGCCAAAACCTTTCAATGATATCACCAGAAGTATTCAGTCCACTGATGATTGCCTTATTATTTGTGATTGGAATTTTTATCGGTTCAATCGGATCAGGAATTTCAATGCGCCGATTCCTGAAAATCTAAAATAAAATAGAAGTATATTTGAGGAGATTTTAATATCTCCTTTTTTACTACAAAAATTTTAGAAAAAAGTCTCCTTTTTTTTTATAAAAGCCTTTACAAAAAAAATTAAAGTGGTATAATTAAATCATAAAAGGTGCAAACGTTTTCGTAAAACGTTTGCCTAAATAAAAATAAAGGAGATTTGAATGATGAAAGATACATTCAAAAATGTCTTGTCTTTCGAGTTTTGGCAAAAATTCGGTAAGGCTTTGATGGTGGTTATCGCGGTTATGCCGGCTGCTGGTTTGATGATTTCAATCGGTAAGTCACTTGTGATGATCAACCCTAACTTTGCCCCACTCGTTACTACTGGTGGTGTACTAGAGCAAATCGGTTGGGGAGTCATCGTTAACCTTCATATCTTGTTTGCCCTCGCTATTGGAGGAAGCTGGGCTAAGGAACGCGCTGGTGGTGCGTTTGCGGCAGGTCTTGCCTTTGTCCTAATCAATCGTATCACTGGTACAATCTTTGGCGTATCAGGAGATATGTTGAAAAATCCAGAAGCTATGGTAACAACTCTCTTTGGTGGATCAATCAAAGTTGCTGATTACTTCATTAGTGTTATGGAAGCTCCAGCACTTAACATGGGTGTCTTCGTAGGGATTATTTCTGGTTTTATTGGAGCAACTGCTTACAACAAATACTACAACTTCCGTAAGCTTCCTGATGCACTTTCATTCTTTAACGGAAAACGTTTTGTACCATTTGTAGTTATTCTTCGTTCAGTAATTGCTGCAATCGTACTTTCAGCTTTCTGGCCACTTGTGCAAACAGGTATCAATAGCTTTGGTATCTGGATTGCTAACTCACAAGAAACTGCTCCAATCCTTGCACCATTCTTGTATGGTACATTGGAACGCTTGCTCTTGCCATTTGGTCTTCACCACATGTTGACTATCCCAATGAACTACACAGCTCTTGGTGGTACTTATGAAGTCTTAACTGGTGCAGCAAAAGGTAGCCAAGTATTTGGTCAAGATCCACTTTGGCTTGCATGGGTAACAGACCTTGTTAACCTTAAAGGTACAGATGCAAGTCACTACCAACAATTGTTAGATACTGTTCACCCAGCTCGTTTCAAAGTTGGACAAATGATCGGTTCGTTCGGTATCTTGATGGGTGTGATTGTGGCTATCTACCGTAATGTCGATGCTGATAAGAAACATCAATATAAAGGTATGATGATTGCGACAGCTCTTGCAACATTCTTGACAGGGGTTACTGAACCAATCGAATACATGTTCATGTTTGTAGCAACACCTATGTACCTTGTTTACTCACTTGTTCAAGGTGCGGCCTTCGCTATGTCTGATGTAGTAAACCTACGTATGCACTCATTCGGTTCAATCGAGTTCTTGACTCGTACACCTATTGCGATTAGCGCTGGTATCGGTATGGATATTGTTAACTTTATATGGGTAACTGTTCTCTTTGCCGTAATCATGTACTTTATCGCAAACTTCATGATTCAAAAATTCAACTACGCAACTCCAGGACGTAACGGAAACTACGAAACTGCTGAAGGTTCAGAAGAAGCTAGCAGTGAAGTGAAAATTGCAGCAGGTTCTCAAGCTGTAAACATTATCAACCTTCTTGGTGGACGTGCAAACATCGTTGATGTGGATGCATGTATGACTCGTCTTCGTGTAACTGTAAAAGATGCTGACAAAGTTGGTGATGCAGAACAATGGAAAGCAGAAGGAGCTATGGGTCTTGTCATGAAAGGACAAGGAGTTCAAGCTATCTACGGTCCAAAAGCGGACGTATTGAAATCTGATATCCAAGATATCCTTGATTCAGGTGAAATCATTCCTGAAACTCTTCCAAGTCAAATGACAGAAGCGCAACAAAACACTGTACACTACAAAGGTGTAACAGAGGAAGTTTACTCAGTAGCAGACGGTCAAGTTGTTGCCTTGGAACAAGTGAAAGATCCTGTATTTGCTCAAAAAATGATGGGTGACGGATTTGCTGTAGAACCTGCAAATGGAAACATTGTATCTCCAGTTTCAGGTACTGTATCAAGCATCTTCCCTACAAAACATGCTCTTGGTCTTGTGACTGAAGCAGGTCTTGAAGTACTTGTTCACATTGGTTTGGACACAGTAAGTCTTGAAGGAAAACCATTTACAGTTCATGTAGCTGAAGGACAAAAAGTTGCAGCAGGTGACCTTCTTGTCACAGCTGACTTGGATGCTATCCGTGCAGCAGGTCGTGAAACTTCAACAGTAGTTGTCTTCACAAATGCTGAAGCTATTAAATCAGTTAAATTAGAACAAACAGGTTCTCTTGCAGCTAAAACAGCAGTTGCTAAAGTAGAATTGTAATACACTTGAGGTTGGAAGCTGTTTTCCAACCTCTTGTTTTGGGAGAAAAGCATGAAATTTTTAACACTCAATACTCATAGCTGGATGGAAAAAGAAGCCGAGGAAAAATTCCAGCTCTTGCTTGAAGATATTCTTGATAAAGACTATGATTTGATATGTTTCCAAGAAATCAATCAGGAGATTACTTCGCCAGAGGTGGAGGTTAATGACCTTTATCAAGCTTTGCCAGCTGCTGAGCCTATTCATCAAGACCATTATGTTAGACTTTTGGTTGAAAAGTTGTCAGAGCAAGGAAAAGATTACTACTGGACTTGGGCCTATAACCATATCGGTTATGACCGCTACCATGAAGGTGTGGCTATCTTGTCTAAAACACCTATTGAAGCAAGAGAAATTTTGGTTTCAGATGTGGATGATCCAACAGACTATCATACTCGCCGTGTCGCCCTGGCTGAAACTGTAGTTGATGGTAAGGAGCTTGCAGTTGCAAGTGTCCACCTTTCTTGGTGGGATAAAGGTTTCCAAGAAGAATGGGCACGATTTGAGGCTGTCTTGAAAGAATTGAACAAGCCACTTTTACTAGCTGGAGATTTCAACAACCCAGCTGGTCAGGAAGGTTACCAAGCTATTTTAGCTAGTCCATTAAGCTTACAAGACGCATTTGAAGTTGCTCAAGATAAAAGTGGTAGCTATACTGTTCCACCAGAAATTGATGGCTGGAAGGGGAACACAGAACCCCTTCGAATCGACTATGTTTTTACTACCAAGGAGTTAGCGGTGGAAAATTTACATGTCGTATTTGATGGTAACAAGAGTCCACAAGTGAGTGATCACTATGGCTTGAATGCTATTTTAAACTGGAAATAATAACTGAAAAGAGGTTGGGATTCACACATTCCAGCCTTTTTTACTAGAGAAGCTACTAGAAATAGCCTAAATAAGTGAGACTACTGAAATGGAATAAAATATGGTATAATTGATAGGATAGATAGAATCGAGGATATTATGTCATTTACGAAATTTCAATTTAAAAAATATATTAGTGAAGCCTTGGAGGAGTTGAAATTTACAACTCCAACAGAGGTGCAAGTCAAGTTGATTCCTATTGTTTTGACAGGTCGTGACCTAGTCGGTGAATCAAAAACAGGTTCGGGTAAGACTCACACTTTCCTATTGCCGATTTTCCAGCAATTAGATGAAGCCGACGATAGTGTTCAAGCAGTCATTACTGCACCGAGCCGTGAATTAGCTACTCAAATTTACCAAGCAGCCCGTCAGATTGCAGCCCACTCAGAGGTGGAAGTTCGTGTGGTTAATTATGTGGGAGGGACAGATAAGGCTCGCCAGATTGACAAATTGGCAAGTAACCAGCCTCATATTGTTATCGGAACGCCTGGCCGTATTTATGACTTAGTTAAGTCTGGTGACCTAGCTATTCACAAGGCTAAGACCTTTGTGGTCGATGAGGCAGATATGACCTTGGATATGGGATTCTTGGAAACTGTTGATAAGATTGCTGGAAGCCTTCCAAAAGACTTGCAATTCATGGTCTTCTCAGCGACTATCCCACAAAAACTGCAACCATTCTTGAAAAAATACTTGTCAAATCCTGTTATGGAGAAAATCAAGACCAAAACGGTCATTTCTGATACCATTGATAATTGGTTGATTTCTACAAAGGGACGTGACAAGAATGCTCAAATTTACCAGTTAACTCAGTTGATGCAACCGTATTTGGCAATGATTTTTGTTAACACTAAAACGCGTGCTGATGAATTGCATTCATATCTGACTGCTCAAGGCTTGAAGGTAGCGAAGATTCATGGAGATATTGCCCCTCGTGAACGCAAGCGTATCATGAACCAGGTGAAAAATCTGGATTTTGAGTACATTGTCGCAACAGACTTGGCAGCGCGTGGGATTGACATTGAAGGTGTCAGCCATGTCATCAATGATGCCATTCCGCAAGATTTATCTTTCTTTGTTCACCGTGTTGGTCGTACTGGAAGAAATGGCCTACCAGGTACAGCTATTACCCTTTACCAACCCAGTGATGACTCGGATATCCGTGAGTTGGAGAAATTGGGAATCAAGTTTACTCCTAAAATGGTCAAAGACGGGGAATTTCAAGATACTTATGACCGTGATCGTCGTGCCAACCGTGAGAAAAAACAAGATAAACTTGATATCGAAATGATTGGTTTGGTTAAAAAGAAAAAGAAAAAAGTCAAACCAGGTTATAAGAAGAAAATTCAATGGGCGGTTGATGAAAAACGCCGCAAGACCAAGCGCGCTGAAAATCGCGCACGTGGTCGTGCAGAGCGTAAAGCAAAACGCCAAACATTTTAATAGAAAAAGTTGGAGTACTGAGCTCCAACTTTTTCTATTATGTGACTGAAAGTCACATAATAAACTAGCTCATATCAATAAAATAGTAGAGGTTCTAATCAATTTCAATAATTCAGAAAAAAGAAGACTGACAAAATATGACTACTTTAAGATGACACTAAAATTTGATATCAAACTCTAGCATATGGAGGAAGAAATCAAAATTAATGGATAGGTGATTACGGATATAAAGTTATAAGACTTGAAACTTTATTTCATAGACTTAATCACTCTTATCCTTCTTAAATTCATAGAGCTCTTCCAAGTAAAAATGAATTTTTTCTTTAATATATTTTAATGATTTATTATTAGTTATGTCTATAACACCAAACACACTATAGTGGTTTCGGTAAAGCTCATCATAATCAATCTGACTGCCTATGATGATGACTTCTGATTTTTTTGAACTAAATTGGATAGATTTTAAATAGAGTTTCATTTTTTTAGATGTTAGGGACCTTGATTTTATGATAAAATAAGTAGAAGATTTATATTTGTGGTTAATCTTATGCCCTTGTAGAATTTTTGTATTTTTGAATGTTTTATTAAAGAAATAATATTTTAAATACAGAGATAAAATATATCCAAATAAAGAATAGTGTAAAATTTGAATTGCCTTCATAGCTTTCCTTTCATTAGATATTAGTTTATCAAATGAAGAAAGATTAATATTATTGAGATACTAAAAAGTATCTATTTTATCATGAAATGTCTAAATTAAAAAAATTTTTACCATTTGAGATAGTATAGAAACCATTTGAGATTTTTATAATTTAATTTCCATCATTCTGATAAGATTAAACTGATAGAAGGAGGCTAAATATGAAAGACTACATTTTATATCAAGATAGAGCTATAGTAAAGGTACCACTCTCTAAAATTTATTATGTTACAACTCACCCAACAAAAGCTCATGCTGTTCTTTTTGTAACAGCCGAAGGGAATTTTGAAGCTTCAACCTCACTAGCTAAAATCGAAGAGGAAAGTGCAGAAGAACTTATTAGATGCCATAGAAAGTTTCTTGTGAATAAAGATAAAATAGCAGGATTTAATCATGAGACAAGAACGATTATGTTTTTGGATGATAGAGTATCAGACATTGCTTGTTCTAGAAGACACTTTACAATATTAAAAAATCAGTGGAAAAATATATAGGAGTGAAGTAGTGAATATTTTTATACTAGAAGATAATTTTTTACAACAGACTAGAATTGAAAATGTTGTCAAAAAAATTTTGGTGGATAATAAGATTGAGTATAGGCATTTTGAGGTTTATGGAAAACCTCAACAGCTTTTAGAGGACATTTCAGAGAGAGGAAGTCATCAATTATTTTTTCTTGATATTGAAATAAAAGATGATGACAAAAGAGGATTAGACGTTGCTAGAGAAATTAGAAAACTTGATTCTCAAGCAGTGATTGCTTTTGTAACATCACATTCTGAGTTTATGCCTGTATCTTTTGAATATTTAGTATCAGCTATTGATTTCATTGATAAAGAATTACCTGAACCATTATTTATCAAACGAATTGAAAATGTTATTTCAAGTGTTAGCGATAATCAAAGAAGAACAGTATCTGAGGACTCTTTTTATATTTACAGGATCCAAAGCTCAAATTCAAGTCCCTTTTAAAGATTTATTGTATATTGAAACATCAACAATTGCTCATAAGTTGACACTCTATTCAAAACGAGACATAGTTGAATTTTATGGACAATTATCCGAAATCATAGAACAGGAACCACGCTTATTTCAATGTCATAGATCGTTTATCGTAAATCCTTATAATATTTCTTCAATTGATAAAGAAAATCGGGTAGTTCATTTTCAAAACGGGTCCTCTTGTATTGTCTCTAGGTTAAAGATACGGTCACTTATGAAAGCTGTTGAAAGACTACATGACTAAGGAGATTTAGATGGTATTTTTGCTAGATATTATAAGTGTTTTTCTATTGTTATGTATCCATGCTAGGGTTGTAGATGAGCGATTAAATCTAAAAAAACTAGTAGTATCCATTATTCTGTTCTATCTTTCAATATTACTATTTATTGTTGTATTTAAATCAACAGAATTTTATTTTTTTGGGTCATTATTGATTTATCCCACTTTTTTTATCTTGTATACTTTGTCTATTGGTGAATTAAGAAGTAAGGTCTCTTTATTACTTTTTTACTCATTATTTCCACTTGGATTTTGGGATGTCATCAGAAATTTTTTAGGTTACTTTATAATTTCTAAGATTCCAATATTGTATAGACTATATGAAACTAATCTAGGAACAATGATTTTCTCTTTATTAGCTGAAATTATTGTGTTTTTTCTTATTAGTCTCTTTCGATATAATTTTAGTCATTTAAAAATAAAGAACTTAGATAGAAAGACAAAATTTATCTTAATTACTGCGGATATTTTAATGCTAGCTTATTTTATCTTCCCATCTTATATGAACTACATTGATAAAGTAAGTTGGGATAAAATATCAGATTATAAAGAATTATTGACAGCAGTTTACTTTTTATTGTTTATTTGTTTTGTTAATCTCTTGGATAGAAGATTACTTCAAGAACTACAGGAGAAAGTCGTTCTACAAAAAGAAATTCAATTGCAAAATCTTAGTAATTATAGTCAACAAGTTGAGGGGCTGTATCAAGAAATTAGAAGCTTTAGACATGATTATGCTAATATTTTATCCAGCTTAAAAATAGGTATAGATCAACAAGATATTAATTTGGTTTCTCAAGTCTATGATAGTGTTTTGAAAAATTCTGGTGAAAAATTAAAAGGCAAGCGTTTTGATGTAGCACATCTAAGAAATATCAATGATTTGGCGCTAAAGAGTTTACTATTATCTAAGTTATCGGAGGCCCAAAACTTATCTGTTCCAGTTTCCCTGGAGATTGGTGAACAGTTCTCTATAAAAAATATGGAACAAATAGACTTCTTAACAATTACTTCTATCTTGTTAGATAATGCTATAGAGTCCGCAGCAGAAGGAGGAATAGCAATTTGTTTTCTTGAAGATACAGAATGGAATAAATTAGTCATGATTGTAAAAAATTCTACTTTAGAAAGAGAGATAGAATTGAGAGATATATTCAAGCGTGACAATTCTTCAAAAGGAGAAGGTCGGGGTATAGGCTTGGCCAATGTTCGGAGAATTTTAAAATCTTATCCAAATGTGTGTTTGAAAACCACAAGTAAAAATTATGTCTTTACACAGATCTTGGAAATAGAACTTTAAAAGAGTCTGGTACAACAGTCTAACCTTAAATATAAAAAACGAACAAAACAAGTTATCTGACACTCAGAATTATGTTTTGTTCGCTTTTTTGTCTAATCTATCGATTTTAAAATTTCATAATAAAGAATTCCTAAAATCAAAATCTTTTTGTCCCATACTCTTTTGTTATGACTTTATATACATTTAAATGAGAAATAGTTATATGTTAGAAATTGGAGTTTTAAACATGTTTACTATACAAATCTCATACTATGAGAATACAATATGTTTCTGTATAAAATTATAAAATATATTAATTTATCAGTATTATTGTTATTGTTAAATATTTGACAATAATTACTATTGTAAATTTTATAAATTTTTCATCTGTACCTATAATATCTTATTTTAACGGTAGTTATTGATCGTTTTACAGATAATACAGGAATCCTTGTTCAAGCATTCCATGGGAATTACTTCCTCGTTCATTTGAACGATTTTACGTCCAGAGAACACTTGACGAGCATAAGTGAACAGGATCATCTTCATGAGTATAGCTTGATGGAAAGCAGGGCGAACATTGTGAGAGGTTTCTTCCAATAATATTTGGCTAGGGATGCTGTCCACAGAGAGGCTAATCATTCTAACTTTGTGAGTTGCTGAAATATCATAGGTAAGATTTACTTCCAAACTTAATTGATTTGCATTATAATCTTTATACATTGTCATGGTTTTCTAATTGTTATTTTATTTAGAATATAAAACATAACATGAAAAAACGAGCATCTCCAAGTATGGAAATGCTTATTTTTTGATAGTTAGAAGTAGTTTTGGCCTAGGTTATCTATAGAGATTCCACGAGTTCTCACAACAGAGGTTTACCGATAAAAAACCACTACAGTTGACAATTATGAAATAATGTACAATGTTTTTTATTTTATCTTTTATAAAAGCTTTGACTAGTTAAAAAATCGGGAGTTTCTGTTCATCTTAATTATAAGGTTATCAAAATCCTTCCAGAGGTTTCCTCCATAAATCTTTAACAGGTCTTCAGAAGCTATTGTTGGAAATTTTTTTAGAGATATTTGTTTTTTGTCCATTATTTAGACCTCCTTCGTTTATATCCTAATTATAAATAAAAGATTTAAAAAAATTTTTTGAAAATCCCAAAAGGTACCTATATAATCATAAAGTGTTATCTATAAGTGATTGAGGATTTTATCTTTATAGTAATCGAAGTAAGTTTTTCTATCAATGATACTCGTTACTTGGCCTTGTAAACCATATTGTATGATGTTACTGTCTTTATCTGGTAGTTGGGCTAGTGCAGTCACTTTAAAAAGATTTCCTTGTTCAGTTTTTGTTGCTGTTCTATCAATAGAATTTATTTTCCCAATTATTGTGATGCTTTGATTTCCGATTTTTTCTAGTTTAAGACGTGCGACCTGTTCTTCTTTAAGTAAAGGGACATACTCAGAAGTGACATAGTAAGTAATAAGTACCTCTTTAGTTTCTTGAATATTGGGGTAAATTTGGGCGATTTCACTACCGTTTGGAATTAGAGTTTTTCCATCAAATTCACTATTTAAATGAATGATTCCTGTACCTGGGGATTTAATAGTGTTGTGTTCAAAGTTAACATTTGCTTGCCCAAGTTGAGCTGTTAGCTCTGTGATTTGTGTTTCAACAGTTGTCAGCTGTTGAGATGCCGATTGTAGAAATTGGGTTCGTAGGACTTCTACTTTGGTTCCTAAACTACTATCGTAAGTCGCAACACTTCCTGTACCTGCTCGTTGAATATTAAGACTAGCGATAGAGGATTTTAGACTTGAGATACTCTGATTAATTTGAGAAAGATATTGATCATCTAATCCTTGCTGAGATTGTTGCTGGGATTGGACTAAGTAGGAATTTAAAGTATCTTTGTGTGGATTACTAGCCGACAAACTCGAACTTTTATTAGTGATAGCTTGACTAAGTTCCTCATACTCTGTTATTTGTTTGTAGATATTATTGATTTGTTTCTCTATAGCAGTGGCGGTATTTCCTGCTAAAGCTAGTTGATTATTAACCTCTGCATTGGTTTTAGAGATGCCTAACTCTATATCTTGAGATTGGCTAATAAAGTTGTTAAAGGTATTAATATAACCGAACTCATCTTCTCCTGTAAAGAGGTTATTTCCTTGTGACAGACTTGCTTTGAGAGTCTCGATTCCAGCTTTTTGCCGATTTAGGGTAGCTAGCCGTGTTTCAAGAGCTTGTTTTTGGGATTTCTCCATTGTTTCAGAGTATTTGATAACGACGTCATCTTTTTTGACCGATTGGTTATTGGACAGATTATTAGTTGTTATGGTGTTATTGCTAGTTGATTGGATTGAAGCGATGACTTGAGTTGGTGTAATCTCTCCTCTCGATATGACGGTGACTTCTTTTTGGGCAAATAAAGAGAAGATAAGCAAGAAACTTAGTAATAGGACTAATGGGACAATTAAGAGTGTCGCAAAATTATGGTAGCGGCGCTGATAAAATTCTGCACTTTTAAATAGCTTTGGGTTCATGATAAGTCTCCTTATTTGCTAAATAGATGATAATAGAAACCTTGTTTGGTCATCAATTCTTGATGAGAACCAGTCTCTATAACTTTCCCTTGATTAAGGACAATGACTTGATTAGTTCGTTCAGATATACTAAGACGATGGGCAACAAAGATGATGGTCTTGTCAGTCATGGCCATCAAATTTTCAATAACCTTTTTTTCAGTTAAAACATCAAGTCCGCTAGTTGCTTCATCAAGAATAAGAACAGGAGCTTTAGTCAGTAATGCTCTAGCCAAAGCAATCCGTTGTTTTTGACCACCTGATAAACCAGCTCCATCTGATAGTTCTGTTTGATATCCCATAGGCATTTGTTCGATGTCTTGACGAATTTCTGCTATCTCACAAGCTTTGATAATATCTTCTTGACCAATCATTTGATTAGCTCCCAAGGTCAGGTTTTCTAAAATTGATCCACTAAAAATATAAGCTTGTTGAGGGAGGTAGTTGATATGTTGTCGAAGAACCTTTTTATCAATCATTTTGAGGTCATTTTTGTTAATAGTGATTCGTCCCTTGTAAGGTTCAAAGAAGTTGACAATCATTTTAGCCAAGGTCGTTTTCCCTGATCCACTAATTCCTACTATACTGACCTTATCACCTTGTTTGATAGTTAGATTTATGTTATTTAGGGTGTCGCGTCCAAAACCATATTTATATGAAATGTCTTCAAAACAAATATCACCAGCCAGAAACTGCGAATCAGTTAAGGTCTGAGTTTTTTTGAATTCAGATTCGACTAAGTAAACTTCATTAAGACGATTGTTGGCTACCTTTGCAGACTGAAGTTTTGTTTGGAGGTTGATGATATTTTCCAAGGGATTAGTAAAGTAAGATAAGAGTGTGTTAAACGTAATCAATTGTCCAATGGAAATTTTACCTGTCATAACTATCTGAGCACCAAACCACAAGATAACAATATTCAGGATGAGTTGAGCTCCCTGTTTAAGGCTGCTTTGTAGGATAGAATATTTACTAAGTTTAAAAGATTTGTCCAAATAATCCACAAACTCACTGTCAATCGTCTGGTATCGAATTTCTTCACTGGTTAGGGATTTGATGGTTTCTATACCATTGATATCTTCAATAATAGCAGAGCTTACCATGGAATTGCTCTGCATAACATCATTATTCATCTTCTCAAAGGGCTTCATAAAAGCAAAAATAATGATGATATAAATAGGAACTGAAATCAGTGAAATAAGGAAGAGGTTGGTGTTTTGTACCAAGAGTACACTACCAATAATGATCAAGATAGAGACATCAAGGAAGAGTGACAAAATCATCGAAGCTAGAGCGTCAATGATTGAATTGGCATCTGTAAAACGAGAGATGACCTCACCAGTTCGCCGTGTCGCAAAGAAAGACATGGGGAGTTCAAAAATGTGGCGAATGTAAGAAAGAATAACATCAATACTTAATCGCTGACTAAGTACAGTTAAGAGGTAATCTCGTGAGAAACTCATCATCTGTTGCAGGATATAGGTGATAATCAGGCCAATGGAGATAATACCTAGGGTTGATTTCATCTGATTAGGAATGTATTCATCTAAAATCCCTTGAAGGTAGTAAGAGCCGCCAATATTGATAAGAGTCACCAAGAGACTAGATAACACGATATAAAAAATAAGTGAACGTTGCCTGAAAATTAAGGGGAGAAAGCTCATCAATCCGTTTTTTTTATCCTTATGAGGTTTATAGCTGGGAGCTGGAGCCAGAAAGATAGCTACACCTGTCCATTCAGAAGCAAATCTCTCCTTGGTCATTTTTGTTACTTTGACATTAGGGGCAGGATCACCAATGATAAGATGGTCTTTTATATTTTTATAGACAACGTAGTAGTGTTGTAGTTTACCCTCTTTATTAACATGAACGATAAAAGGATAAGGTATGTCTTCCATTTCAAAGAGGCTCATATCCGCTTGAATGGCTCTTGTTTCAAAACTCATTTCTTTGGCTGCTTTGACGATACCAAGAGCGGTCGTTCCTTCTTTATTTGTTTTAGCTAGTTCTCGCAAATGAGCTAAGGAATAGTCAGAACCATAAAACTTGGCAATAGACGCTAAAGCGGCAACTCCACAGTCCCTAGCGTCTATTTGAGGGACAAAGGTTCGTTTGTAAGATGTCATTTGTCAAATCCTTTCTTTTTATTTACAAGACTATTATGACAAAAAATAGGTAGAAAAATTGTTCAAATCTTAAATGGCTCATATAATATCTTGAATGGTGTTTTTGATTTTGAAAATTAGTTAACACCATTTTTAACGGCATATTTTTAATCATGAATGGTTACAAATTATGAAAAAAATACGTTTCGTGATGAAAATCGTACATTTAAAGACTTTACGGTAAAACTCGTGTTTTCTCTGGTATACTAAACTTGTCAAGATTGCAATCCGACAAAAATAATTAATATTAATACGGAGGTATTCCTCATGGAAACAAAAACAACGACTCAATTTGATGTTTTGGATACTGAAATGCTGGCTAGCATTGAGGGAGGAACTGATTGGGGAACAGTAGGAAAAGGAGCTGTCTATGGAGCAGGTATCGGAGTTGCTATGTGTGGGGTAGGAGGACTCCTTACTGGTGGTTCCACATGGGCTATGACTGCTGCCTGTGCTTGGGCTGGAGCTAAAATTGGTGGTTCTATTACTGCAATTGCTGATAATATTTGGTCATAGAAGGGAATAGAAATTATGTTTAATTACAAAATAGTAGATAATCAAGAATTAAGTAATATTTCTGGAGGTGGATTGGGAGGAGATGTACTTGTAGGAGCCTTGTCGGGTGCATTTCAGGCAGGACAATCTTGTATTGCTGGAGGCCCCCAAGCTTACTTTATTTGCGCAGCAGGAGGCGCTGTAGTAGGTGGCTTTGTAGCTTATGGATTGAGACCACCAAAATAGTTTTAAAAAGGAATGAGTGTTAATATGTTAAATGAAACTATGATTCAACTTATACTCATTGCAATTTGTTGTGTGTACATTATTTTTAACACCAAGGCTGATAAAAACCAAAAGAGAGGATATCGTACAGCTTTGTACCTTTTCGTTATGGCTGGTATTATATCCTATATTATGAATTATTTGAACTGGTTAGATTTTTTCTTACTGATAACTCCGATAATGTGCCTATTTAAATTTGAAGATCAATGGAGTTAGCAACGTTTGACACTTCAATAGGTTATTAGCTATCCTTTGGCTCTTTGTCAACTGTAGTGAGTTGAAGAAAATCATGACCACCCGTCAAACGGGTGGTTTGTCCCAGGGCTATAAGCCCAAATTACCAGCCAGCGCCTAAAGACGCTGGCTTTCACTTTGTTCAAGCCTTATTGCTCTTGACTCGTCACTTGCCTCTCAAAGAGGCTTTAGTATTACTTACCACTATCCCTAAAGGGATCCTCATATTCTTTTACACTTAATTTATCTAGTGCTATATCATGCTTTTCCTGTTCTTGAATATATTTCTTAATTGTGGTTTCATTAAGCCCTACTGTACTCACATAATAACCTTCTGCCCAGAAATGCCGATTCCCAAACTTGTACTTGAGATTGGCGTGTTTGTCAAACATCATGAGTGCACTTTTGCCTTTTAAATAACCCATGAAACTCGAAACACTTATCCTTGGTGGAATACTTACTAGCATGTGTACATGGTCTGGCATTAAGTGACCCTCTATAATTTCAACCCCTTTATAACTACACAAGCGATGAAATATTTCACCTAAACTACTTCGATATTGATTATAGATGACTTTTCGTCTATACTTAGGGGTGAACACAATGTGATAGAACAGTGCCACTTTGTGTGCGATAAACTATGAGCCTTTTGTGCCATATTTTTCTCCTTTCGCTTTACAATTGGCTTGAACACCTTTATTGTATCGCGTTTGGAGTTTTTTGGGTATAACCTTCGACGCGCACCCGCATAGCGGGTGATTGTTTTGTCTCGCACCTAACGGAGCGAGACGGACTAATAGTCACATAATCTAAGATCGAGAAAGGACAAATTTCGTCCTTTCTTTTTTGAGGTACGACGGGCATGTCGTATATCTGAGGTGTAAGTCCTCAGTGGGCACCTGCTACCGGTGAACCCAATAGCGATTCTCAAGCCTGACTATCGTGAGGTAACAGGAAGAATAAGGCATAGCGAAATCGTGGCTTAAAGAACAGGAATGTTATAGTAAGACACGTTTAGAGGATAAAGTGGCTTTACACTCTGAAGCACAAATAGGTATACCTAATCTATATATTTAAATCACG
>SKEG01000697.1_pt1 | contig 32556 bp, 29 predicted proteins | sample 4826631 | NCBI WGS metagenome assembly SKEG01 (sample SAMN11008815, study PRJNA524170) | human gut metagenome | biome: Human fecal sample; material: Feces; isolation source: fecal sample from pouch patient p26, p34, p50 | host: Homo sapiens | place: Israel: Tel-Aviv | collected 2016-11-02
AGACATACAGCGCGAATTTATGCGATTAGCATAAATTAAGTTTGCGGAGCAAACGATACTCCTTGGGCTTTGCACAAGGAGGTTCATCTTTCCTGCATCGCGAAGCGTGTTACTGAGAACGGAGTGAACAGTAACCTGTTCACTTTGCACCTGGCAGTACGCTTTGCAGGATATTATCTGAACGTGAACAGCAACCTGACAATACTTCTTAATTGAGACAGGAGAAAATATGTACAGAAAAATTTATCAGATACTGGAAGAAACCGGAAAAGTAAAAACAGCAATGATCCTGAACGGAATTCATAAAGGTGCGAAATGTATGATAAGAGAAAATCAGTGTATTTCTCTGAATGACAGTGAGGTACAGGAGTTTTGGAAAGATTATGAGAAAGAACTGGCAGCCTGTCAGGATACGAAACTTCTCTGGATTGGAGAAACAGAATTTTTTGTGGAGATTTATGTAAAAAATCCTCAGCTTATTATTCTGGGCGGCGGTCATGTCTCTCAGCCTGTAGCCAAAATCGGAAAAATGCTGGGATTTCATGTGACAGTCATGGATGACAGAGAAGACTTTGTGACAGCGGAGAGATTCCCGGATGCAGACAGGCTGATTACCGGAAGCTATGATGAAATTTCGGAAAAGATTCCTGCCTATGAAAATGCTTATTACGTTATTGTAACCAGAGGACATCTTGGAGACAGTGCCTGTGCAAGACAGATTATGAGACGTCCGTATACTTATCTGGGAATGATCGGCAGCAGAAACAAAGTAAAGCTGACCAGAGAGAAACTGTTGGGAGAAGGATTTACCGAAGAACAGTTAAATACCATTCATGCACCGATTGGTCTTCCGATTGGTGGAAATATGCCGGCAGAGATTGCTGTAAGTATCACAGCAGAAATCGTGCAGGAAAAGAACCGATACAGTGTTTCTTACATCGATGAGGCAGTAGAAAGAGCTGTCAGGGAGAAAAAAGAAGGCGTTATGATGACGATCATTTCCAAGAGCGGTTCTTCACCGAGAGGAACAGGAAGTAAGATGTTCCTGGATAAAAAAGGAAAATTATATGGAAGCATCGGAGGAGGAAATGTAGAATTTCAGGCAATGAAACATGCACCTGAGGCAACAGATACGGAGACTGTGAAATATAATCTTTCCAATGCGGGAGGCGCAAACCTGGGAATGATCTGCGGAGGTCAGGTAGAAGTTCTGTTTGAGGTTATGAAAGAACTCTCATAGGACAGTAACATGTGAAAAGTAACCGGTCAGAGATTGCGGAGCAAACGATACTCCTTGGGCTTTGCACAAGGAGGTTCATCTTTCCTGTATCGCGAAGCGTATTACTGAGAGCGAAGTGAACAGTAACTGATTATGTAACAAATTTGCAATAATTTCGGACATACAACTTGCATATTATGGAAAAATCGTGTATATTAATGGATAAGGGCGTAAGACCACGAAAATCAAGTGGTGAAATTTATAATTTTAGAGAAAGGAAAAGCTATTTAGTAGCAGGATTTTACTTATGAAGAAATCACTTTGGCTGGTCCTTTTGCTGGGGCTTGCATTTGCCGTTCAGGGATGTGGATTTGACCCAACGATTGATTCCAGCGTTATGATCGTAAAAGTTACCCCGACACCGGAAGTAACTCCAACGCCGGAAGCAGCAGAGGAAGCTCCGACACCGGAGGCAACGCCTACTGTAGCAGCAGAACAGACGGCCAGCGGAATTACTGTAGAAGTGAAACAGGGAACCTATTATGCGTCATCAGAACTGAACCTTCGTTCCGATGCAAGCGCAGATGCTGACCTGATCGCAAGCGTAGCAGCAGGAACACAGTTAAACAGTACAGGTGTATGCCAGAACGGCTGGATCCGCGTGGATTATAACGGACAGACCTGTTATGCAAGCGGAGATTATGTATCCACAACTGCCCCGGCAGCAGATGCCGCAGATACTTCAGAATCTTCAGATACATCTGAGGAAGATGGCTCTTATGATGAGAGCGCAGAGTAATCCTGCGCAGAAAATAAAATAATAAAAAGAAAAACGGGAATCGCATTTTCTATCATGCGATTCCCGTTTCTGCTCATACAGAGAAATTCTGTAAGTAAAGTTTTTAAGAGCAGTCTTATTGGTTATTTAGGATAGACCAGTCTTTCCGGTTTGATATCATAAAGGACTTCGTCAAGAAATTTTCCGGCCAGATATTTAGCCATTGGAAGATTCATGTCCAGATAATTTCCGCAGTCTTTCGCAGAGGCACCAGGAACTTCGCCTTCGAAGTCACGGATAAATTCAAAAGTTTCGATCATCAGTGGAACGATATCTTTGGATTCATAATCTCCATTTAAGAGAAGATAATTACCGGTACGGCATCCCATCGGTCCCCAGTAGATCATTTTAGGTCCGAATTCTTTATGATTTCTCAGAAAAGTAGCTGCCAGATGTTCAATGGTATGAAGCTCTGCCGTGTTCATAACAGGTTCCTCATTTGGAGAAGTCATACGGATATCAAAAGTTGTCACTACTGTGTTTCCTACCGGGTCTTTACGGGAAACATAAACACCTGGCTGTAATTTGATGTGGTCTATGGTAAAACTTGTTATTTTTTCCATGGTAATTCCTCACTTTCATAAAAATAATTGTCAACGGTATTATTTTAGCAGGCAATGGACGGAAAGTAAAGCGGATGTATGTTTTAGGCTTTTTGCATACATCCGTAAGGAGCTGCCAGTGGCAGGTCCTGTAGGCGACTTTTACTCACGAAAAATACCTCGCGGAATATTTCTGGTGAACAGTAACGGAGGTAAGTCTGAATATTTTGTGAAAAGAGTTGTTTTTTTTACTGGATAGGGTATAATCAGATAAGATTGTATTCAGAAAATACCATCGGGAGCAGGAATAATGAGTAAGAATAATCTGGATACGAAAAAATTTCGGAGGTAGAGAAGAAATGAAAAGAAAATTACTGGCAGCACTTTGTGTTACAGCTATGTCTGCAAGTTTACTGGCAGGCTGCGGCAGCAGTGATAAAACAGAAGACACAACAAAGACAGAAGAGACAAAAACAGAGGAAACTTCTGATCAGGAAAAGACAGCCACAGATTCTTCTTCAGACAGCAGTGAAGTAGCAAGCGAAGAAGAAGGTAAAGAAGCCGGATTCTCTGATGGTTCGGAGACAGAAGGCAGTGACTCTGAGAATGAGAGCACAGGTGTGCTTCTGGACACTTCTGAGGAACTGACAGGTACTCATCATGCAGAAATCGAAGTAAAAGATTATGGTACTATTGAAGTGGAACTGGATGCAGACACAGCACCGATCACAGTAACCAACTTCGTGAAACTGGCACAGGAAGGCTTCTATGATGGACTGACTTTCCATCGTATCATGGATGGATTTATGATCCAGGGTGGTGATCCGAACGGAAATGGAACCGGTGGTTCTGATGAGAACATCAAAGGAGAATTCAGCAGTAATGGAGTGGAAAACAATATTTCCCACACAAGAGGAACCATTTCCATGGCGAGAGCCAATGATCCGGACAGCGGAAGCTCTCAGTTCTTTATCGTACAGAGCGACAGCACATTCCTGGATGGTGATTACGCAGGATTCGGTCATGTGACAAGCGGTATGGATATCGTAGATCAGATCTGCAAGGATTCCAAACCGACTGACAATAACGGAACCATTCCGGCAGATGAACAGCCAGTGATTGAAACCGTCAAGATCACAGACTGATACAGATTACAGACTGACAGCAGTAGTTTATGAAATTGCTGTAATATCGGGAAAACGTAAAAAATAAGGGAAATATAGAAAAAACTATAAAGCAAAACGTCACAAAGTAAAAGAAAGCCATTACAGTATAGATCAGATGGATTTATTCTGTAATGGCTTTTTTCTTTTAACACCAGAAAAAACGGGGATTTCATGAAAATTTAATTTTTAATCACGAGAACCGGGATTGGCGGATTATTTGGACGGTTATAGTAATCACTTTTGATCACCAGATATTTATGCGGGTCCAGTTCTTTCAGCCATGCAAGGATCTGATCCCGTTCCTCAAAACCGGAATCACCGCCGCTGTAGATACAAAGGGAGATCATACCGCCCTTTTTCAGAAGCGATAAAGCAACGCTTAAAGCCTGAATACTGGTTTCTGCTTTCGTGGCAAGTGCATGGTCACCGCCCGGAAGATAACCAAAATTAAAGACAATACAACTGACACTGCCGGAGCCGACATATTTATCCATATTCGTATGAGACTCCAGAAGCAGCGTATAATTTTCCGGGGCATTTTCAGCAGTAAGTTTTGCCTGCGTTGCCTCAAGAGCCTGCTTCTGGATATCAAAAGCATACACTTTTCCGGATGTTCCGCACAACTGTGAAAGCAGAAGCGTGTCATTTCCGTTTCCTATGGTAGCATCGATACAGAGATCGCCCTCCTGTACCTGCTGTCTGATAAAATTGGCACACCATTGCGTGATCTGATAGTTTTTCATTTCTTCCTCCATGAATCCGGAAACATACAGGAGAATACAATTTCTGCATGATCCGATGATTATTTTATAATTCTGTTATTTATCATGCACAGGATTGCCGATAATGTCAAGTATTGGTGATCCGATAGTGATTCCATAAAATAATGTGGTTACTGTTACTCTGTGTCCAGTAACATAATAGGAACATGTGCAGAGGAGAAACAACAATAAATTTTTTTGATTGTTTTGCAAAGAAAACAAATCCTGTCTTGCATTTCTGATAATAATTAGTCTATAATAAAGAGAATTGTGCTATGGAAAGATTTGGAGTTATTGTTTCCCTGAGGCATTACAGAGCTTTCTGTTTCAGATGCAGGGAGCAGAGGAAACAACAACGATTCGGGAAAAAGAGGTAGAGAAAATGACACTGGAAGGAAAAACAGTATTATTAGGAGTGACAGGCAGCATTGCCGCATATAAGATCGCATATCTTGCAAGTGCACTGAAGAAACGTCATGCAGATGTTCATGTGCTGATGACACAGAATGCCACAAACTTTATCAATCCGATTACCTTTGAAACTCTGACAGGCAATAAATGTCTGGTAGATACTTTTGACCGGAATTTTCAGTTCCAGGTAGAGCATGTTTCCATTGCAAAGAAAGCAGATGTGGTCATGATCGCACCGGCAAGTGCCAATGTGATCGGCAAGCTGGCTCACGGAATTGCAGATGATATGCTCACAACCACAATTATGGCATGTAAATGTAAGAAATTCATTTCACCGGCCATGAACACAAATATGTTTGAAAATCCCGTAGTACAGGATAACCTTAAGATTCTGGAGCATTACGGATATGAAGTGATTGCTCCTGCCAGCGGCTATCTGGCATGTGGAGATACAGGTGCGGGCAAAATGCCGGAACCTGAGACACTGCTTGCCTACATTGAAAGAGAAACCGCCTGTGAAAAAGATCTGAAAGGAAAGAAAATCCTGGTAACTGCGGGACCTACACAGGAAGCAATCGATCCTGTAAGATATATCACCAACCACTCTTCCGGAAAAATGGGTTATGCCATTGCAAAAGCTGCGATGCTTCGAGGTGCAGATGTCACGCTGGTAAGCGGACGTACTGCCATTGAGCCGCCGATGTTTGTAAAGCTGATGCCTGTCGTGACTGCGAAGGATATGTATGAAGCGGTGACTTCTGTCAGCGATGAGCAGGATATTATCATCAAGGCAGCAGCAGTTGCAGACTATCGTCCTGCCAGAGTCAGTGATGAAAAAGTCAAGAAGAGTGACGGACAGATGTCCATAGAATTAGAGAGAACAGACGATATCCTGAAATACCTTGGAGAACACAAAAAAGAGAACCAGTTCCTCTGCGGATTTTCCATGGAAACTCAGAATGTGATCGGTAATTCCAGAGCCAAACTCACAAAGAAAAACCTGGATATGGTAGCTGCCAACAACGTAAAAGTAGAAGGCGCCGGATTCCAGGGAGATACCAATGTGCTGACTCTGATTACACAGGAGGAAGAAGTATCACTCCCGCTTATGAGCAAGGAGGATGCAGCTCTTAAAATCCTGGATAAAATTCTTTTACTGATTTCAGAGAAAGAACAGTAAGAGAGGTGGCTGATAATTGGGAAAACAGCTCTGCTCATTTGTGGGAGTAAACAGCGGAAAAACCGATATCAGACCGCAAAAGCAACTTTATATCAGAAAAGCAGAAATCCTGAAAAGGAAAATTCCAATCTGCTTTCCATCACCGTATTGTATCCGAAAGAGAACCACAGATACAGAAAAATCCACAAAATGATATGAAAATAAAACTGTACAGGATCTCACAACGGAACGGTAACAAGGAGGAAAAAAATGAAAACAAAGAAATTCACAACAACACAGCTCACCATGCTTGGCCTGATGGCAGCAGTTCTTCTGCTGATGGCCTACACACCACTGGGATACCTCAACATCGGACCACTGGCGATCTCTTTTAATGTGATCCCTGTTGCAATCAGTGCAGTTGTCCTCGGACCGACAGGCGGAGCCATCGCAGGTGCAATCTTCGGTCTGACAAGTTTCGGACAGTGTATCGGACTTGGCGGTACTAGCGCAATGGGAGCTATGCTGTTCAGTATCAATCCGATTCTGGCATTTATTCAGAGATTTGTACCACGTCTTCTGGACGGAATCTGCCTCGGCTATATTTACAAAGCCATGCGTAAGAAAACAAACGTATATGTATCCTGCGCAGTAACCGGATTCTTCTCCGCATTCCTGAATACATTATTCTTTATGACAGCACTGGTCGGTCTGTTTGGAAACACAGAGTATGTACAGGGACTCATGGGCGGAAGAAACGTGATCATCGGCTGCTGTATGATGGTCGGCATCAATGCAGTCTGCGAAATGGTTTCATCCACAGTGATCACAGGAGCAGTAGGTGCGGCACTTTCCAAAGCACACCTGATCCCGGCACAGAAAGCAGCAGACAGTGAGAATGGAAAAGCTGTAAAAGCAACCGTTTAAATCCTGAATGACTTTATCTGACTGAAGCTGTATATTGATATAAATACAAAAAGTAAACAGGCACGTGTAACAGCGTGCCTGTAAGTAGTTTATTCATGTCACAGGAAATTACTCTGTAATATTTCTGTGAAGTGAAAATGTAAATCAGCAAGTTAATAAATGGAGATAGAAAAGTATGATTTTAGCAATTGACATCGGAAATACCAATATTGTAGTTGGATGTATTGACGACAGAAAGACATATTTCATAGAACGTCTTTCCACAAACCGTACCAAGACAGAACTGGAATATGCAGTAGATCTCAAAAATGTTCTTGATATCTACCACATCAAAAAAACAGACATTGAAGGATGTATCATTTCCTCTGTAGTTCCGCAGATTACAAATATTGCGAAACTGGCAGCAGAAAAAATCCTCAAAAAAGATGTAATCGTCCTCGGACCTGGAGTCAAAACAGGACTGAACATTATGATGGACAATCCGGGACAGCTTGGCGCAGACCAGGTAGCAGATGCAGTAGCGGGAATCGCCAATTATCCAGTGCCTCTGATCCTGATCGATATGGGAACAGCAACTACAGCATCCGTTGTCAACAGCAAAAAACAGTATGTAGGCGGAATGATCCTCCCGGGCGTAGGAGTTTCTCTTGACGCCCTCACTGCAAGAGCCTCCCAGCTCAGCGGAATCAGCCTGGATGCTCCGAGACACGTCATCGGGAAAAACACCATCGAATGCATGAAAAGCGGTGTTCTCTACAGCAATGCAGCAGCACTTGACGGCATTATCGACAGAATCGAAGAAGAACTGGGCGAAAAAACAACCGTAGTTGCCACCGGCGGTCTGGCCAAAAAAATTATACCGCATTGTAAAAGAAAAATCATCCTGGATGAAGAACTTCTTCTCCGCGGACTTCTCATCATCTACGAAAAAAATAAATAAAATAGTCAGACAGATAAAACCAATCACTGCTTCGCAATTGTTAATCGGATATTCGCAATCTGCTTCGCTGCTTGATTTGGCTAAAAAGCAATCCTAAAATCTTCAGGAACCGGTGCGGTAAAAAGCATCGGTTCTTTTGTTATGGGATGGGTAAATTCCAACTGAAAAGAATGAAGCGGTTGCCGCTGAATCCGTCTGTAATCCGGATGATACAGATAATCACCCGGAAGCGGATGACCAATATATTTCATATGCACCCGGATCTGATGCGTCCGCCCGGTTTCCAGATGAAGCTCTGCCAGAGAATAATATCTGCCAACCGCCAGCCGTTCATAATGCGTCATCGCAGACTCCCCGGTTTCAAAATTCACTTCCCGGGTGATCACTGACCCCTCCATCCGCGCAATGGGAGCATCCACAACACCGGATTCCGGAAGAACACCATCCACAAGAGCCAGATAAGTTCTGCGAATCTGCCGTCTCTTCATCTGAACGGAAAGAACAGCAGCACTCAGAGGATTCTTCGCAAGGATCAAAGCTCCGGTTGTATCCCTGTCCAGCCGATTGATACACCGGTAAACAAAATCCTCCCCCTTCTGAGAAAAATACCAGGCAATCCCGTTAGCCAGAGTATTCTCATAATTCCCCATAGACGGATGCACCGGCATCCCGGCAGGCTTATTGATCACAAGAATATCCTCATCCTCATAAAGAATATCCAGATCCATCTCTGTACGGATAATATTCTCTCCGGACTCCACTTCCGGAACCGTAACCACCAGACGGTCCCCCTCCTTAAGAACAGACCGCCCAAAACCACGCTCCCCATTCAGGACAATACAATTCCCGGAAGAATTTTTCATAGAACTCAATATATGTCGGGAAAACCCCTCTTGTTTAAGAAAATCCAGAACCGTAACCGGATTTGTATCAGATGAAATGATATATTCAAGCACTCTCTCCATAATTATATATTTTCTTCCCCCTTTATTCTCATATTCCTTTTTATGCTGAAAACTAATGTATCAGATTTTTCCTTATATAACAACCAGAATGTTATACCTTTTCTCTTGAATCACCTGAAATTAAGAGTATAATACAAAGAGGATTTTGTTTACCGGTGTATTAACCGGCTGTATAAAGAAAGATAAAAAATGGTGGGGAAAGATGAAAGAACAGCAACATATTTTTACAAACAAAATGCTCCGGAGCCTGCTGGTGCCCGTTATTTTTGAACAGGTACTGAACTCCCTCATGGGAACTGTCGATACCATGATGGTCAGCAACGTAGGCTCCGCAGCCATATCCGCCGTATCCCTGGTGGATTCCATCAATGTCCTGGTCATTCAGGCATTTTCCGCACTGGCAGCAGGAGGGGCCATCATCTGCTCCCAGTACATAGGCCAGAAAAATCATGAAATGGCAAATAAATCAGCCAGACAGGTATTATTTATCATTACTGCCATATCAGCAGCAGTAACAGCCCTGTGTCTTGCCTTCCGCATGCCATTACTCCAACTGATATTCGGAAAGGTAGAGGCAGATGTCATGACTGCATCAAGAACATACTTCTTCTATACAGCCCTGTCCTTCCCATTTATCGCCCTGTACGATGCCGGAGCCTCCATATTCCGCTCACAGGGAAATACCAGAGGTCCGATGGTGGTATCTGTCATATCAAATGTGATCAACATTGGTGGAAATGCAGTTCTGATCTGGGTATTCCATATGGGAGTAGCCGGAGCTGCCATTGCAACCCTGGCATCCCGGGTATTCTGTGCAGTCGTAGTCCTCTGGCAGTTACAGCTTGACAGACAGCCAATCGTAGTAAAAGACTACATCCAGATTCGCCCGGATGGAAAAATGATCAGCAGAATCCTTGCTCTCGGAATCCCATCCGGAGTAGAAAACAGCATGTTTCAGCTTGGAAAACTGGCGATCCAGTCCTCCGTATCCACATTGGGAACTGTCGCTATTGCAGCTCAGGCAATGACAAACATTCTCGAGAACCTTAATGGAATCGCAGCCATCGGTGTCGGAATCGGTCTCATGACAGTAGTCGGCCAGTGCCTCGGCGCCGGCAGAAAAGACGAAGCAGTTTATTACATCAAGAAACTCTGCGTCCTTGCAGAAATCATCATCATTGCAAGCTGCCTTCTCGTATTTGCCTTAACCATCCCAATCACAAAACTCGGCGGAATGGAATCCGAAAGTGCCAGAATGTGCTTCCACATGGTATCCTGGATCACAATTGTCAAACCACTTGTATGGGTTATGGGCTTCATCCCTGCATACGGTTTAAGAGCAGCCGGAGACGTAAAATTCTCAATGGTTACATCCTGCATTACCATGTGGGCATTCAGATTCTGTCTTTGTGTATATCTCATCCGCTTCCAGGGCTTCGGCCCAATGGCCGTATGGATCGGAATGTTTACCGACTGGACCATAAGAGGAATCATCTTCGGAATCCGTTTCCACAGCCGCAAGTGGCTGAATCATAAAGTAGTATAAATAGAGAGAATCCTGTCTGTGATAGTTACTGTTCACACGCCACTATCCCGCGAGGTGTTTTGGCATGAATATGCCAAAATCCCGAGACATACAGCGCGAATTTATGCGATTAGCATAAATTCTGTGCATCGCGAAGCGTGTTGCTGTGAACGGAGTGAACAGTAACCTGTGATATGTTCTTGGTCTATTTAAGAAGGCATATCACATTGACTTTTCTTCTCTAAAATTATATAATAATTTCCGGAAAATAACATCGGAAAAGTGCCACAGGAAGACAGGTGAAACTCCTGCGCAAGTCCGTTACTGTAACAGCCAGATACTGCCCGCTTTTCCAAACGAAATACAATCTGCGGCAACCAGAGAACTATTTCAATCGTTTCGAGAGAAAAACTTTCAGGAGGGGTTTTGTTGCGCGCAGAATCCCTCCTTTTTAGATTATGCAGACAGTAACACCTGCCAGCACATAAACAGATATTACCGCAATAATTACCAAAAGGCGCGATAACCATCAAAAGGAGAACTCATGAAAAACGGACTGGAAGATTACTACGTGATCCGCGGAAACAAAAAAATGCGATTCGGCTACACGACAGGCTCCTGCGCCGCTGCCGCGTGCAAAGGCGCCACAGAAATACTCCTGAGCGGACAGAAACGGGAAACAGTATCTCTGATGACTCCCAAAGGAATCCTTCTGACTTTGCAGCTCAAAGACATTCACACAGAACCGGACAAAGTAACCTGCGCCATTCAGAAAGACGCCGGAGACGACCCCGACACAACCAACGGAATTCTGGTCTACGCCACCGTACAGAAAACCAAAACTCTCGGAATCCTTCTCGACGGAGGAATCGGCGTCGGAAGAGTCACCAAAGCGGGCCTCTCCCAGAAAATCGGAGAAGCAGCCATCAACCCCGTCCCAAAAGCAATGATCCTGCGCGAAGCCACAGAAACAGCCGAAAAATACGATTACGAAGGCGGACTGAAAATCATAATCTCTGTCCCGGAAGGCGTAGAGATCGGCAAAAAAACCTTCAACCCCCGCCTCGGGATCATCGGAGGAATCTCCATCCTTGGAACCTCCGGGATCGTAGAACCAATGAGCGAAGCTGCCCTGATCCAGAGCATACACGTAGAAATGAAACAACACTTTTCTCAGGGCGAAGAATACATTCTGGCAACACCCGGAAATTACGGAGCAGATTACCTCAGAGAACACATGGATCTCCCTTACGAAAGAAACATCAAATGCAGCAACTATGTAGGAGAAACCATAGATATGGCAATCGATATGGGAGTCAAAGGAATCCTCTTTATCTCCCACATCGGTAAATTCATAAAAGTAGCCGCCGGGATCATGAACACCCATTCCCACTGCGCAGATGCCCGAATGGAAGTACTGGCTTCCAATGCAATCCGTGCAGGAGCACCGCTCGAATGCGCAAAGGAAATCCTGAATGCCTCCACCACAGATGAAGCACTGGATATCCTCAACCGCTATCAGATCACACAGCAGACCATGAAAGAAATTCTGGACAGAATCCAGTTCTACTTAAATCACAGATCCTATGAACAAATTCTTCTGGGAGCCGTGATCTTCTCCAACACCTGCGGATATCTGGGACAGACTGCCGATGCAGCGGAGCTGATAGAGAAAATCAATGAGCAGAACATCAGAATATCCGGAATACAGTCAGATCAAAAAGGCCATTGATGAAAATATGAACCAACCATAAACAAATACATATACAAATAAACTCATAAGCAAATTGACAGAAACAGTCAAACTGATTATAAACGGATTCATTTATCCAATTTATATAAACAAATAACAGACAGCAATAAACACACAAAAGGAGGAAATAAAAAATGGTACATTTCGTAGGAGCAGGTCCCGGAGCCCCGGACCTTATCACAGTAAGAGGTAAAAAATATCTTGAGGAAGCAGACGTAGTCATCTACGCAGGTTCTCTGGTAAATCCGGAACTTCTCACCTATACAAAAGAAGGCTGCGAAATCCACAACAGTGCCAAAATGACACTCGAAGAAGTCATCGAAGTCATCGAAAAAACGGAAGCACAGGAGAAGACTACAGTCCGCCTCCACACCGGCGACCCATGCATCTACGGCGCGATCCGTGAACAGATGGACATTCTGGATGAGAAAGAAATCTCTTATGATTACTGCCCGGGCGTCAGCGCATTCTGCGGTGCAGCAAGTGCCCTGAACCTGGAGTACACTCTGCCGGATATTTCCCAGAGCGTGATCATCACCCGTATGGAAGGCAGAACCCCGGTTCCGTCCAAAGAAAGCATCCAGTCCTTTGCCGCACATCAGGCAACCATGGTAGTATTCTTAAGCACCGGAATGCTGGAAGAACTCAGCAGACGCCTGATTGAAGGCGGCTACACAGCAGACACCCCTGCGGCAATTGTGTATAAAGCAACCTGGCCGGAACAGAAAACCTTTGTCTGCACAGTGGGAACCCTTGCAAAGACAGCGGCAGAGAACAACATCACCAAAACAGCTCTTATGATCATCGGAGACACAGTAGCCGCCGGACACTATGACAGATCCAAACTGTATGATCCGGAATTTACAACTGAATTCCGTGAAGCGACAAAATCAAAAACACATCACTGATACACAACAGGAAGAAACCAATGAAAATCTCACTCATATGTTTCAGTCTTACCGGACAGGAAACCGGTGAAAAACTCTGCCAGGGTCTGAAAAAAGCAGGCATGACAGCAGAACTGGACCGAAAAAGTAAATATCTGCCGGATTCCATACAGATCAGCATCTCTGCATGGGCAGGAGAAAAGTTTCCCGTTTCAGATGCTCTCATCTTTATCGGCGCCACAGGGATCGCAGTCCGCAGTATTGCGCCATACGTGGCATCAAAGAAATCAGACCCTGCAGTCCTGGTGATCGATGAGTGCGGAAAATTTGTCATTTCCCTCTTATCCGGACATCTGGGCGGTGCCAATGAACTGACATTAAAAACAGCAGAAATCCTGAATGCAGTGCCAGTGGTCACAACAGCTACAGATTTGCATCACCGCTTTGCTGTAGATGTTTTCGCAAAGAAAAACAATTGCAACATTTTTAACATGAAAGCTGCAAAAGAGGTTTCTGCAGCACTTCTGGCAGGCAAAAGAGTGGGATTTTACAGCGAATTTCCCATAGAACATGATCTTCCGGAAGGATTAATCCAGTGTGATAAAAATGGAATTCCGGTCAGACCAGTGAATACAGCCTCGGAGTTACCTGCCGAAACCGCAGAAGATGCCGCAGGCAACTCACCATTCACAGCCGGAAAATCAGAACCGGCAGACATCGACTGCGGAATTGCAGTCACTGTACATACATCCTGTAACCCTTTCCCATCCACAACACAGGTTGTTCCCCTGTGCCTGACCTTGGGCATGGGCTGCCGAAAGGGAAAAGAAGTGCAGGGAATCGCAGAAGCCGCACAGAAAGTTCTGGACAGATCAGAATTTTATAAAGAAGCATTCGAACAGATCGCCAGCATTGATCTGAAAAAAGAGGAACAGGGAATCCTGTCATTATCAGAAAACTGGCACATCCCATTTATCACATATACAGAAAATGAACTGAAACAGGTGCCGGGAGAATTTACTCCCTCACCTTTCGTAAAAAAAATCACAGGCGTGGACAATGTCTGTGAGAGAAGTGCAGTCCTCGCCAGTGACAACGGCAGACTGCTACAGAAGAAAGCAGGAGAAAACGGCGTGACCACAGCAGTGGCAGCCAGAGAATGGAGGATACATTTTGAGTAAAATATATGTAATCGGAATCGGACCGGGAGCTTATGACCAGATGACTGGAAAAGCGATCCGCGCCATGAATGAAAGCGATGCGATCATCGGATATACCGTATATGTAGACCTGGTAAAAGAATATTTTCCGGGAAAGGAATTTATGACCACACCAATGAAAAAAGAAGTAGACCGCTGTGTCCTTGCTTTTGAAGAAGCCAAAAAAGGCAAAACCGTTTCCATGATCTGCAGCGGCGATGCCGGAGTCTACGGTATGGCAGGTCTGATGTATGAGGTTGGTGTCAATTATCCGGAGACAGAACTGGAGATCATCCCAGGCGTAACAGCGGCCACAGGCGGAGCAGCAGTTCTTGGTGCGCCACTGATCCATGACTTCTGCCTGATCAGTTTAAGTGACCTTCTCACACCGTGGGAAAAGATCGAGGCAAGACTTCTGGCAGCAGCACAGGCGGATTTCGTAGTATGCCTCTATAATCCGTCCAGCAAGAAACGCCACGACTATCTGCAGAAAGCCTGTGATCTGATGATGAAATATAAATCACCGGATACCATATGCGGTACGGTTTCCAATATCGCAAGAGAAGGCGAAGAAGCTCATGTCATGACATTAAAAGAGCTGAGAGACACACAGGTAGATATGTTTACCACCGTATTTATCGGAAATTCCCAGACAAAGGAAATCAACCACAAGATGGTAACACCGAGAGGATATAGGAATGTATAAAGTTCTTGTTTTTGCAGGAACCACAGAAGGGTATGAAATCTGCAGGTTCCTGGCAGAACATCAGGTAGAGACGAAGGGATTTGTGGCTACGGAATATGGCAGCAAGTCCCTGACAGAAAATGAATTTCTCACCGTGCAGACAGGAAGACTGGACGAAGCTGCCATGGAGCAGGTTTTTGCAGAGGAGAAACCGGAGATGATCCTGGATGCGACTCATCCTTATGCTGCGGAAGTTACCGTAAATATCCGGACAGCCTGTGAAAAAACACAGATTCCTTATCAAAGAGTTCTGAGGGAATCCGGCACTCATGAAGACAAAGCAGTCTATGTGGAAAGCGTTCAGGCAGCAGCAGAATATCTGGATCAGACACAGGGAAATATCCTGCTCACAACCGGAAGCAAGGAACTGGCAGGCTTTACCGGAATGAAAGATTATCAGGAACGCCTCTATGCCAGAGTTCTTTCCCTGCCAAATGTCATGCAGGCATGTGCAGAACTGGGGTTTGAGGGAAAACATCTGATCGGAATGCAGGGACCTTTTTCCAGAGAACTGAATGCGGCAATGCTCAGACAGTATAATTGCAAATATCTGGTAACAAAAGATACCGGAAAAGCAGGCGGTTTTCAGGATAAGATCGATGCTGCCCTGGAATGTGATGCAGTTCCGGTGATCATCGGACGTCCATTAAAAGAAGAAGGAATGTCTGTGAAGGAATGTAAACGATTTCTGACAGAACATTTTTCGCTGACACATCAGCCACACATCACACTTCTGGGAATCGGAATGGGGAGCCCTGAAATGCTGACCGTACAGGGCAAAAACAGCCTGGATCACGCAGACCTCCTGATCGGAGCCAGAAGAATGGTGGACTCCGTGAAATGTCCGGGACAGGATGTATTCATAGAATACAGAAGCCAGGAGATCAAAAATTATATTGATTCACATCCGGAATACGACAACATTGTAATCGTATTGTCAGGAGATGTGGGATTTTACAGCGGCGCTAAAAAATTGCTGGATGTCTTACAACAGAACAGACAATGTCAGGGTACTGCGACTCCGGAAATCCGGATCCAGTGCGGAATTTCTTCTGTTGTATACTTCATGTCAAAGATCGGACTTTCCTGGGATGATGCAAAGATTGTCAGCGCCCATGGCAGGGGATGCAATCTTATTTCTCATATTCGTAATGAGAAGAAAGTATTTGCCATTCTCGGAACCTCAGACGGTGTAGCTCTTCTGGCGAAGAAACTGGTGGAATATGGAATGGGAAATGTGATGCTCCATGTAGGAGAAAATCTGTCTTATGACAACGAGAAGATTTTTGCAAAAACAGCCAGCGAACTGACAGACTACGAAGGTGATCCTCTGTCTGTTATCTGTGCAGTCAATGAAAATGCGCAGACACGTCTGGAAACACACGGGATTAAAGACGAAGAATTTATCAGAGGCAAAGCACCGATGACAAAAGAAGAAGTGCGTACAGTCTCTCTTTCCAAACTGTGTCTGACAGAAGATTCTGTCTGCTATGACGTAGGAGCAGGAACAGGGTCTCTTTCCATAGAGATGGCACTTCGGGCACACCAGGGTAAAGTCTGGGCGGTTGAAAAGAAAGAAGATGCAGTAGAGCTTATCCGCCAGAATAAAGTGAAATTTGCCGCAGACAATCTGGAAATCATCGAAGGACTTGCACCGGAGGCATTGACAGACCTCCCGGCACCAACCCATGCATTTATCGGTGGTTCTTCCGGAAATCTGAAAGAAATCGTAAAGCTTCTGATCGAAAAGAATCCGCAGGTCCGCATTGTGATCAACTGCATCACACTGGAGACAGTTTCCGAAGCACTGGAAACAGCGAAAAAATTTGGATTTGAGGAAAATGAGATTGTTCAGCTTAATGCGTCGCGTTCGAAAGCAATCGGGCGTTACCATATGATGATGGGTGAAAACCCGATTTATATCATTACTTTGCAGAACCCCGGAAACAGCAATGTGGAGAAGAAATAACAGGAGAAACAAGGATGAAAATTCCAAGAATACTTCTTGCAGCAGGAGCCAGTGGCAGTGGTAAGACACTGATCACCTGTGGGCTTTTGCAGGCACTGGTAAACAGAAATATGAAAGTGGCCTCTTTTAAATGCGGGCCTGACTATATCGATCCTATGTTTCATTCCAGAGTTATCGGAACGAAATCAAGAAACTTGGACACCTTTTTTACAGATGCCGATGTCACCAGATATCTCCTTGGACAAAATGCGCAGGACTGCGAGATCGCAGTGATGGAAGGTGTTATGGGCTTTTATGATGGTGTGGGCGGCATTTCCACGAAAGCAAGTGCCTATGATCTGGCAGATACGACAGACACTCCGGTAATCCTGATCGTAAACAGCAGAGGCATGAGTATTTCCCTGGCTGCCTATATCAAGGGCTTTATGGAATACAAAGAGAACAGCCATATCAAAGGTGTGATCTTTAATCAGATGTCTCCGATGCTCTATCCCAGAATGAAGAAACTGGTGGAGGAAGAACTGAGAATAGAAGTCCTTGGATATGTGCCAAAGGTTGAGGACTGTGTGATCGAGAGCAGACACCTCGGACTGGTACTGCCGGAAGAAATCTCAGACTTAAAAGAACGTCTGAAAAAACTGGCAGCAGTTCTGGAAGAAACAATGGAGATTGACCGAATCCTTGCACTGGCTCAGAGTGCACCGGATCTGAATGTGCCGGAATCCCTGACAGCAAAGAACGAAGCATTTGGCTTTCGGACAGCACATAAGCTGAGAATCGGCGTGGCAGAGGATGAAGCATTCTGCTTTTTCTATGAGGATAATTTCCGGCTGCTTCGGAAAATGGGAGCAGAGCTGGTACCTTTTTCACCGATCCATGATGCACATCTTCCTTCTGATCTGGATGGACTGCTTTTTTATGGAGGATATCCGGAATTAAACGGAGAGGCACTGGAGAAGAATCAATCGATGAAAACAGAGATTGCGCAGGCACTCAGAGACGGAATGCCCTGCATGGCAGAGTGCGGAGGTTTTATGTATCTGCATGAACAGATGGAAGATATGGATGGAATCAGCCGTCAGACCTGCGGTGTAATATCCGGAAAATGCTACAGAACTCCGAGACTGACCAGATTCGGATACATTACCCTGACCGCCGGACATCCGGTATTTGGACAGGCTGCTGAAGAGATCGGGGAGATTCCGGCGCATGAGTTCCACTATTTTGACTCTGAAAACTGCGGCAGTGATTTCCATGCTGCCAAACCACTGAGCAAACGGGGCTGGGACTGCATTCACAGTCAGGAAACCCTGATGGCAGGATACCCTCATCTGTACTATTATGGAAATCCGGAAGTTCCGTGGGCTTTTCTGCTGAAATGTGAGGAATATCATAGCAGCAGCAAAGTATGAGAAAGATGAAGCAGGAGTAGAAACAATTATGATATATTACAGTATACCTGCCCTTGCAGCAGGTTTTATCCTTGATTTGATCATAGGAGATCCCAGATGGCTGTATCATCCGGTATGCCTGATCGGAAATCTGATCGCATTTCTGGAGAAAATTCTTCGGAAAATTTTTCCAAAGACCAACAGCGGGGAACTGGCAGCAGGTATCGTGGAGGTGATTCTGGTCTGTCTGCTCAGCGGAGGAATCCCTTATCTGATCCTGAAATTCCTTTATGGGATTTCTGTATGGGCGGGATTTGCACTGGAGACCTTGTGGTGTTACCAGCTTCTGGCGACCAAATCTCTGAAAACAGAGAGCATGAAAGTATATGACAGATTAAAAAACGGCACACTGGATGAGGCTCGTTATGCGGTATCCATGATCGTAGGCCGTGATACCCAGTCCCTTACAGAAGAAGGAGTAACAAAAGCAGCAGTAGAGACAGTGGCGGAAAACTCTTCTGATGGAATTATTGCACCGATGTTCTATATGGCAATCGGCGGCGTGTGGCTGATGTTTCTTTATAAAGGCATCAATACCATGGATTCCATGCTTGGTTATAAGAATGATAAATATCTGTACTTCGGCCGCTGTGCTGCGAAGCTTGATGATGTGGCAAACTTTATCCCGGCAAGAATTTCCGGCTGGCTGATGGTCGCAGCAACCGTGTTTGTGAAAATGGATACAAAGAATGCTGCGAAGATCTACCGCAGAGACAGAAGAAATCATGCGAGTCCGAATTCTGCACAGACAGAGGCTGCCATGGCTGGTGCGCTGGATATCCAGCTTGCCGGAAACGCTTACTATTTCGGAAAGCTTTATGAGAAACCGACCATCGGAGATGCAATCCGCCCTGTGGAAGTAGAAGATATCAGACGCTCCAACCGCCTGCTTTATGCGACTGCGATACTGGGCGTTGTGGTATTTTTACTGATCAGCATTGCATTGCGTTTCTGGTTATAGGCAGGCGAAGTGGATACTTTATCCGCCCGACTGTGTATCCGCCTCCCTGCTGTTACAGGGGGCGTTAAAAATGATCAGAACCGATGAGACAGGAGAAAACAGATGACAAAACATATACATGGCGGTGATGTTTACAAATACAGCCATTGCCTAGATTTCTCAGCAAACTGTAACCCACTGGGAACACCGCAGAGTGTAAAGCAGGCAATCATAGACAGCGTGGATGATCTGAGCGATTATCCACGGGTAGGCTGTGGACCGCTGAAAGAAGCAATCGCAGCTTATGAACATACACAAAAAGAATATCTGATCTGCGGTAACGGAGCCGCAGACCTTATTTTTTCCCTTTGCAGAGCGCAGAATCCGAAAAAAGCACTTCTGCTGGCACCGACCTTTGCGGAATATGAACAGGCACTGGTCAGTGTGGGATGTGAAATTGCCAGATATGATCTGGAGGAAACAGCGGACTTCTGCGTAAAGGAGAATTATCTGCATATTCTGCAAAAGGAAAAACCGGATATCATTTTCTTATGCAATCCGAATAATCCGACGGGAATCACCATGCAGCAGGAACTTCTGGAAAAAATACTCAGAAGATGTGCGGAAACCGGGATTTTTATGGTAGTAGATGAATGCTTCCTCGATTTTGTAAAAGAACCGGAGTCACACACACTGAAAGGAAAGCTGGCAGAATATCCGAATCTTTTTCTGCTGAAAGCATTTACCAAGCGTTATGCGATCCCGGGGGTACGTCTGGGATATGGGTTCTGCTCAGACAGAGAAGTGTTAGACCGGATGGAAGCGGCAACACAGCCCTGGAATGTGTCTACCATGGCACAGGAGGCAGGAATGGCAGCACTGAAAGAGACGGAATATGTAGAGACTGGCAGACAGCTTATTTTCCGGGAATCTGCATGGATGAAGGAGAAAATGACGCAGCTTGGACTGAAGGTATATCCGTCAGAAGCAAATTATATCTTTTTTCATGGTCCGGCGGATCTGTTTGAAAGCTGTGTGCCAAAGGGGATTCTGATTCGCGACTGCAGCAACTATCCGGGACTGGAAAAGGGATATTTCCGTGTTGCAGTAAAGTTACACGAACAGAATGAGAAGCTGATACAGGTATTGAAAGAGGTATCAGAGTAGATGCTGTCAGCTATAGACAGAACGTTTTAACCGGATCAGGCAGCGAACAGATTTGCTTATCGGTCTGACAGGATAGACATAACAGTTATGCAGGAGAGGAGAAGAAATCAAACATGGCAAAAGCGATTATGGTGCAGGGCACAATGTCTAATGCAGGAAAAAGCCTTCTGGCAGCCGGTCTGTGCAGGATCTTTAAACAGGATGGCTACAGAGTGGCACCTTTTAAGTCACAGAATATGGCACTGAACTCTTTTATCACAGAAGAGGGTCTGGAAATGGGCAGGGCTCAGGTCATGCAGGCGGAAGCGGCAGGGATTAAGCCGTCTGTCTTAATGAACCCGATTCTGCTGAAGCCAACCAATGATGTCGGTTCTCAGGTAATCGTAAACGGGGAAGTCCTTGGAACCATGAGTGCCAGAGATTATTTCAAATACAAAAAGAAACTCGTGCCGGACATTATGAAAGCCTACAATGCCCTGGCAGCAGAGAATGACATCATCGTGATCGAAGGCGCAGGAAGCCCTGCTGAGATTAACCTGAAAACAGAAGACATCGTAAACATGGGAATGGCAAAGATGGCAAAGGCACCGGTACTTCTGGTCGGGGATATTGACAGAGGCGGTGTATTTGCACAGCTCATCGGTACTGTGGAACTTCTGGAAGAAGATGAAAGAGAGATGGTCAAAGGTCTGATCATCAACAAATTCCGCGGGGACAAGACAATCGTTGATCCGGGTGTGGAAATGCTGGAAAAGAGAAGCCATATTCCGGTAGTCGGAGTGGCACCATATCTGAACATTCAGGTGGAGGATGAGGACAGCCTGACAGAGCGTTTTGACAGAAAACAGGAAGTAGATCTGATCGATATTGCGGTGATCCGTGTACCGAGGATTTCCAATTTCACGGACTTCAATCCGTTTGAAAGTATTCCGGGTGTTTCTCTTCGCTATGTACAGCATGTCAGTGAGCTGAAAAATCCGGATATGATCATCCTGCCGGGAACCAAGAATACGATGGAGGATCTTCTCTGGATGCGTGCCAATGGTCTGGAAGCGGCAGTACTCAAGGAAGCTGCAAGAGGAAAAGTTATTTTCGGAATCTGTGGCGGTTATCAGATGCTGGGAGAATCGTTGAGTGACCCTCATCATGTGGAAGCAGGCGGAACCATCAAGGGAATGGGACTTCTTCCAATGGATACGGTCTTTGCAGAAAACAAGACCAGAACCAGGGTATCAGGAAAATTCCTGAATCTGGAGGGAGAACTGACAGCTCTTTCCGGTGCAGAGCTGGAAGGATACGAAATTCATATGGGCGAGACTGTCCTGAAAGAAAATGCCGGACATTGTGTATCCATCGAAGATCATGTGTCAGGGATCGTGAAAGAAGATGGCGCATACTGTAAGAATGTCTGTGGAACCTATGTACATGGAGTCTTTGATAAAGAGGATGTTGCAGAAGCAGTTGTCCGTGCGCTTGGCGAGAAAAAAGGAATCGATGTGTCGCAGATGACAGGTGTTGATTTTGCGGCATTTAAAGAGACACAATATGATATTCTGGCAGCAGAACTCAGAAAGCATCTGGATATGAAGAAAATTTATGAGATACTGGAGCAGGGAATTTGAGGCTGGTACACTGGTTATTCACTGACAGGTAATAAATTACGAATTTGGGGAGGCTGAAAATGAAAGTAGAACTGGAAAATGTAAAACCAATGGATATAGAAAAACGCAGCTTTGAGATCATTACAGAGGAACTTGGAGATACAAAGCTGATCCCGGGAACAGAACTGATCGTAAAACGCTGTATTCACACAAGTGCAGACTTTGATTATGCAAAGAATCTCTGTTTTTCTGAAGATGCAGTGCAGAAAGCTATTGCAGCGATCAAAGAGGGAGCCTGCATTGTGACAGATACACATATGGCAGAGTCCGGGATCAATAAGAGAGTTCTTTCCCGTTACGGCGGAGAAGTATTCTGCTTTATCTCAGATGAGGATGTGGCAGCCACAGCGAAGGCAAACGGAACCACAAGAGCCACAGCCAGCATGGATAAAGCAGCAGCAATGGGAAAAAAACTGATCTTTGCCATCGGAAATGCTCCGACCGCACTGGTCCGTCTCTATGAACTGATCGAAGACGGTAAACTGAATCCGGAACTGATCATCGGGGTACCGGTAGGATTTGTAAATGTAGTACAGTCCAAGGAACTGATCATGCAGGCGGATGTGCCTTATATCGTGGCAAGAGGCAGAAAAGGCGGAAGCAATATTGCAGCATGTATCTGTAATGCCTTGCTTTATATGATTGATAATAACAGAGGCTATTAATAACAGAATCAGAGAAATCTCCGTCCAGAAGACTCAAAAGGAAGTTTACGGATGGAGATTTTCAATGGTCAGGCAATATTTACAATGGAATCAGAGGACTTATCTGATTCGGTGAAAACAAAAAATTCAAAACTGACATAAAACTGACCTCTAAAAAAATGAAAGAACTGGATATATTCATCAGGGTAATCGGGTGTTATATTAAAGTTTATTAAATGAAGAAGATGAGAAAGAGGTATTGATAATTGAAAAAAATCGCAGTCATTCATGATCTGTCCGGTATGGGAAAGTGTTCCCTGACAGCGGCGATCCCCGTGATCTCTGCCATGGGAGTACAGGCCTGTCCGCTGCCTACCGCAGTGTTGAGTAATCAGACCGGATATGGCTCTTACTTCTGGGATGATTACACAGACCATATGGAAGAGATCATGAAAGAATGGAAAAAGATGGACTTTAAGCCGGACGGTGTCTATACCGGATTTCTGGCAGGTGCCAGACAGGTGGATGTGATCCTGAAATTTGTGGAGATGTTCTGCACGAAGGAAACGCATATCCTGATCGATCCTGTGATGGGCGATCAGGGAAATGTTTACCGGACTTATTCCGAAGAGTTGTGTGAAAAGATGCGTACACTGGTGCAGCAGGCCACGGTGATCACTCCGAATCTCACAGAAGCACTTCTTCTCCTGCATGGAGAACAGGGAATGAGAGAACGGATGGAGGCATTTTCCCATATGGGAGAGTCACAGGAACTGAAAGAAATCGAGCAGCTTGGAAAAGAACTGGCACACCATTTCAGACTGGAGTCGATTGTGATTACAGGAGTGGATGTTCTGTGTGAAGACGGCAGTGTGAAGATGGGAAATCTTGTAATAGAGAAAGACGAAGCAGACTGGTATTTTTCCATCAAAGAAGGCGGCAGCTATTCTGGAACCGGCGATCTGTTTGCATCTGTGCTCAGCGCAGGAATGGTGAAGGGAATTTCCATGAAGGAATGTGTACAGAAAGCCATTGCATTTCTGACAGGTGCCATTCATGATGCTGTGCTGGAAGGAACCGACAGAAATGACGGTGTCTGCTTTGAAAAATATTTAAAAATGCTGTAACTGGTGTTGCAGATCAGACAGTGAAGAAAAGAATATCAGGAAAATATCTGTATCAGTCTATCCCACTGTAAGGTCTGGGCAAATCTGGTTACAACAGTCGAGGAGAAAAAAGTTTATGTCAGAAGTAACAACAATGAAACAGAATGTACAGAGTACAAGTACAGTAAAAAAGATTACTGCAACTGCGGTAATGGCAGCTCTTGCCACATTGATGACTGCCTATATCTTTCACATTCCGGTAGGTGTGAACGGAGGATATGTTCATTTAGGTGACACCATGATCTATCTTGCAGCAGCATTTCTGCCACTTCCTTATGCGTGCGCGGCAGGAGCTATCGGCGGAGGTCTGGCTGACCTTCTGACTGCACCGGTATGGGCACCGGCGACTGTGATCATTAAAATGCTGATCTGTCTCCCGTTTTCTTCCAAAGGAACGAAACTGGTGACTAAGAGAAACGTGATCGCACTGTTTCTTGCATTTATCATTTCTGCAACCGGATATTATGTGGCAGAGGGAATTATGTTTGGATTTACCGCTTCCTTCTTTACATCCATCAGCGGAAGTGTTGTACAGTCAGGCGGAAGTGCCATCATGTTTGTGATCATCGGTACCGCACTTGACAAGATTGGGTTTAAGACCAATATTGCGAAATAAAAATATCAGATGTCAGCGAAACAGATTCAGGACTGGCATAGATTACAGAGGAACAAATTAAAGAGGAACATGAAATGACAACAGATATCATTTACAGATATAAAAATCAGGTATATTTTAACATTACCAACAAATGTCCATGCAGATGTACCTTCTGTATCAGAAATACAGAAGATGCCATCGGTGAGGCATCCAATCTCTGGTTCGATCATGAACCGAGTCTGGAAGAGATTTACAAAGCAATCGATGAATTTGATTTTACAGACTGCAATGAGATTGTTTTCTGTGGATACGGAGAACCGACCATGGCTCTTGAGAATCTGATCGCAGTAAGCAAATATGTGAGAGAAAGATATCCATTCAGGATCAGACTGAACACGAATGGACTTTCAGACCTGATCCATAACCGTTCTACAGCAAAAGAAGTCTGTCAGGCAGTGGACAGCGTATCCATCAGCCTGAATATGCCGGATGCAGCTTCCTATAACGAAGTTGTCCGTCCTGCATATGGTGAGAAATCTTTTGATGCAATGCTGAAATTTGCAAGAGACTGCAGACAGTATATCGATGATGTCCGTTTCACAGTTGTAGATGTGATCGGAGAGGAAAAAGTAGAACAGAGCAAAATCGTAGCAGCACAGAATGGCATTCCGTTAAGAGTCAGAAAATATTCACCGTGACGGAAATTCTGCATGGATCATATTGATTGATAGAAGTTATTGTGCATTCCATAAAATGCAGAGGGAAGAATCAGAAAAAAAGATTATAAAAGATTATAAAATAAGCATTCAGGAAAAAACGTCCGAAAAGGTGTGCGGGATCAGCATACGTTTCGGACGCTTTTTGGATGTTTGTAATTGACATGTCAACAGGAAATGATTATGATATTTCTGGCGGCATTTTTGCTGGCTGAATTTCCTGTCAGATAAGTGGATTTTGAAAATCTGTTTATTTGAAAGGAAATGGATGAGAAATAAAGGAGATACGAAGGAGAAGAGGAATTATGAGTATTTCCATGATTGGAATTGATCATAATATGGCATCGGTAGACATTCGTGCACTTTTTGCATTTACGAAGAAGAATGCCGGGGAAGCCATGGAAAAAATAAAGAATCAGAAAGGAATCTACGGATGTGTGATCCTGTCTACCTGCAACCGTCTGGAAATTTGGGCGAGCGTGGATGACGATGAGGAGGTTTGTCTTTATGACTGTCTTTGCCAGTTAAAAGGGATTACCGAAGATTCTTACAGAGAATATTTTGTGGAGCGAAAGGATCAGGAAGCGGTGGAGCATCTGTTTTATCTGACCAGTGGTCTGAAGTCACAGATCATCGGGGAAGACCAGATTCTGACACAGGTGAAAGATGCCCTGAATCTTGCGAGAGAGAATTTTGCGGCAGATGGTGTACTGGAAGTTTTATTCCGGATGGCTGTCACAGCAGGAAAAAGAATTAAGACAGAGGTTCCTTTTTCCCACGGAAATCCGTCTGTGATCCATCAGGCGATCAGATTTCTTGCAGAACAGGGATACTCTCTGAAAGATAAAGTCTGTATGGTCATTGGAAACGGTGAGATGGGAAAAGTGGCAGCTCAGGCTTTGAGGGAAGCAGGGGCAGATGTGACTGTGACGCTCCGTCAGTACAGAAGCGGTGTGGTGGATATTCCGCTTGGATGCAAACGGATCAATTACGGTGAACGCATGGAGTATATTCCTCAGTGTGATCTGGTGGTCAGTGCTACTGCGAGTCCGAATTTCACTTTAAAAGAAGAACTGTTTCAGGAACTTCAGCTTAAAAATGATCTGATCCTGATCGATCTGGCAGTTCCGAGGGATATTGAGCCATCGATTGGAAAAATTCAGGGAATCACCCTTTATGATATGGACAGTTTCCGCATTAAGGAGATTCCGGCAGAATTTCAGGAGAATCTGGAAGCGGCAGGCGCTATTGTAAGAGAACAGATGGATGAGTTTTTCCAATGGCTGGATGGACGGGATCTGATTCCGAGAATCCAGGAGATTAAAGAGGAAGCGGTTCATGATCTGAATCTGAGAATTGCAAAAATACTGAAGAAGACTCCGATGGAAGAGGATGACAGAGAAAATCTGACGCAGGCAGTCAATACAGCAGCCGGAAAAGTGGTGAATAAGCTGATCTTTGGTCTGCGTGACAGTCTGAATCAGGAAGCCTTTCTGGAGTGTGTGGCAGGACTGGAGAAAATATATGAAGAATAAGCCTTTTTTTCCGATGTTCATCGATTTGTCAGATAAGAACATCGTTGTGGTGGGAGGCGGTAAGATAGCCACCCGCAGAGTAAAGACCCTGCTGTCTTTTACCAGAAATATCAGAGTGATCGCGCCGAAAGTGACCAGAGAGATGATGGAACTGGCGAAGACGGGGTATGTGGAACTGCTTACCAGACCGGTAAAGCGTACGGATTTTGCCATGGCGTATATGGTGATCGCAGCTACCAATGACTGGAAGCTGAATGATGAGATCCACAGAATCTGTAAAGAGCAGGGAATCTATGTCAATGTGGCAAGTGACAGAGAACAGTGTGATTTTTATTTCCCGGGGATTTATATGCAGGACGAGTTTGTGGTAGGAATTACGGCGAGTGGTCTTGACCATAAGAAAGCAAAGAAAATCCGCGAGGAAATCCAGAAGGTGCTGGAGCGCATTGCACAGGAGGATGAAGAATGACAACGAAAGTGATCATTGGCAGCAGAGAAAGCAAGCTGGCAGTGCTGCAAAGCGAAATGGTAAAGAGTTACATAGAACAGAAAAGTACTGCGGGAAATCATGAGCCGCAGATAAGTGTAGAGATTCTGACCATGAAAACAACGGGAGATATCATTCTGGACCGTACGCTTGATAAAGTGGGAGGAAAGGGTCTGTTCGTAAAGGAACTGGACAGAGCTCTGCTGAATGGCAGAAGCAATCTTTCCGTGCACAGTCTGAAAGATATGCCGATGGAGGTTCCGGAAGAACTTCCTCTGCTGGCGTTTTCAAAGAGAGAAGATCCGAGGGATGTACTGGTACTTCCGGAAGGAGTGACAGAACCGGACCCGAAGAAGCCGCTGGGGTGTTCCAGCTTAAGAAGAACGCTGCAGTTAAAGAAACTGTATCCGGAGATGGAAGTAAAGAGTATTCGTGGAAATCTGCAGACAAGACTGCGCAAGCTGGATGAGGGAGAATATTCCGGACTGATCCTGGCGGCAGCAGGTCTGAAACGTCTGGGACTGGAAAAGAGGATCAGCAGGTATTTTACACCAGATGAAATGATCCCGGCAGCAGGTCAGGGGATTCTGGCAGTGCAGGGACGGAAGGATCAGGATTATTCTTATCTGGATGGATACTGTGACAGAGATGCATGGCTGGCAGGAAGTGCGGAGCGTGCCTATGTGAAATATCTGGACGGTGGATGTTCTTCTCCTGTGGCAGCATATGCGGAGGTGAACGGAGAAGAAATTTTCATCCGTGGTTTATATTACAGTGAGACGAATGGAAAATGGCTCACAGGACAGATCAGAGGCGCTGCTTCAGATGGTGTAAAGCTGGGCGTGGATCTGGCAAAGCAGTTGAAAGAAAGCTGTGAGAGGGGAGAATAAAAAATGGCAGTTGGTAAAGTTTGGCTGGTTGGTGCAGGACCGGGAGATATCGGACTTTTTACATTAAAAGGCGAAGCGGTTCTGCAGCAGGCAGACGTAGTGGTGTATGACAGCCTGGTAGGGGAAGGAGTTCTTGCAAGGATTCCGGAACATGCAAGACTGATCAATGTGGGAAAAAGAGCAAGCCATCATACAATGGTGCAGGAGGATATCAATAAGGTTCTTCTGGAAGAAGCTCAGAAAGGAAATAAAGTAGTAAGACTCAAAGGCGGTGATCCGTTTCTTTTCGGACGGGGCGGCGAGGAGCTGGAGCTTCTTTCCGAAAACGGGATTCCGTATGAGATCGTGCCGGGAGTGACTTCTCCGATTTCGGTTCCGGCTTATAACGGGATTCCGGTGACACACAGAGATTTCTGTTCTTCCCTGCATATTATTACAGGGCATAAACGTGCAGGACAGGAGTATGATATTGATTTTAAGGCACTTACCCAGACAAAGGGTACGCTGGTGTTTCTGATGGGAATTGCAGCACTGGAGGATATCTGTAAGGGACTTCTGGATGGAGGAATGGACCCGGATATGCCGGCAGCAGTTCTTCAGAAGGGAACAACTGCGGGACAGAAGCGGGTGGTGGCGACAGTCAGTACTCTGAAAGTGGAAGTGGACAGACAAGGGATTGAAACGCCTGCCATTATCGTGGTGGGAAAGGTGTGTTCTCTGGCTGAGAAGTTTGCGTGGTATGAGAAATTACCGCTGGCAGGCTGGAAGGTGCTGGTTACCAGACCGCGTCAGCATATCTCAAAGACCGCAGATCTGCTTCGGAAAAAGGGAGCGGAGGTGCTGGAACTTCCATCTATCTGTACGGTGCCGGTAGAAGATAACAGCAGGTTGTATGAGGTATTTGAACATCTGGATACTTATCAGTGGATCATTTTTACAAGTCCGGCAGGCGTGGAAATCTTTTTCGAGGAAATGGACAGAAAAGAGATGGATGTACGCAGTCTGGGACAGGCAAAGATCGCAGTGATCGGTGAGGGCACGAAGAAGAAACTGAAAGAGCATCATCTGTTTGCAGATTTTGTACCGAGTGTCTATGACGGAGATACACTGGGAGCAGAGCTTGCGAAAGAGCTTCACGGGGATGAGAAGATCCTGATCCCGAGAGCGGCGGCAGGAAATCAGAAGCTGACAGAGCTGCTGGAGCAGGCAGGTGCGAACGTGGATGATGTTGCAACTTACACTACGAAGTATGAGAAGAGCAGACTGATCGATGAGAAGAAAGAATTTGAGACCGGAAGTGTGGACTGTGTGGTATTTACCAGTGCTTCTACTGTGAAAGGTTTTGTGGAGGGAACTCCGGGGCTTGATTATACGGCTGTGAAAGCTGCATGTATCGGAAAGCAGACGAAAGCTGCGGCAGATGCATATGGGATGAAGACACGGATGGCGAAGAAGGCTACCATCGAGAGTCTGATTGAATTAGTGGAAGAAATGAAACAGGAAGATTGTTGATCAATCAAAATAAAAGGAGCGCGAAAGATATGGACTTAATTCAGAGACCAAGAAGATTAAGAGGCAGTGAAAACTTAAGAAAGATGGTAAGAGAGACAAGAATGGACAAGTCTTCTCTTATCTATCCGTTATTTGTAAAAGAAGGAACAGGAATTGAAGAGGAAATTCCGTCTATGGAAGGTCAGTACCGTTACAGTGTGGACCGTCTTCCGTTTGAACTGGAGCGTCTGCAGAAGGCGGGGGTAAATAATGTGATGCTGTTTGGTATCCCGGATCACAAAGATGAAGTGGGAAGCGGTGCGTATGACCCGAACGGAATTGTGCAGAAGGCTCTGAGAGAGGCGAAGAAGCAGTTTCCAGATATGTATTATATTACAGATGTATGTATGTGTGAGTATACTTCTCATGGACACTGTGGAGTGCTCTGCGGTCATGATGTGAACAATGATGCCACACTGGAACTGCTTGCAAAGACTGCTGTTTCTCATGTGGAGGCAGGTGCGGATATGGTTGCTCCGTCTGATATGATGGACGGACGTGTGCGTGCGATCCGTGAGGCTCTGGATGCGAACGGTCATTATGAGGCACCGATCATGTCCTATGCAGTAAAATATGCGTCTGCTTTTTACGGACCATTCCGTGATGCGGCAGGTTCTGCTCCGTCTTTTGGTGACAGAAAGAGTTATCAGATGGATTTCCACAACAGAAGAGAGGGTATGAAAGAGGCTCTGACTGATGTGGAGGAAGGTGCTGATATTATTATGGTGAAACCTGCCATGTCTTATCTGGATATGGTTTCTGAGGTTTCCAAGGCAGTGAATGTGCCGGTTGCTACTTACAGTGTAAGTGGTGAGTATGCGATGGTGAAGGCTGCTGCAAAGATGGGATGGATTGAGGAAGAGCGTATCATGTGTGAGATGGCAGTCAGTGCTTATCGTGCAGGTGCGCAGATTTATCTGACTTATTATGCAAAAGAACTTGCGAAATGCATGGATGAAGGGAGAATCGGATAATGGGTTTATCAGAGGAATTATTTGACAGAGCAGTGAAGGTGATCCCGGGTGGTGTGAACAGTCCGGTTCGTGCTTATGGTCCGATCGGGATGGCTCCGAGATTTATTGACCGTGCGGATGGATGTTATATTTATGATGTTGAGGGAAATGAGTATGTGGATTATATCGATTCCTGGGGACCGATGATCCTGGGACATAATTTCCCGGAAGTAAAAGAGAGTGTGCTGAAAGCCTGCGAAAAGGGTCTGAGTTTTGGATGTGCCACTGCGATCGAGGTGGAGATGGCGGAGTTTATCTGTGACCATATTCCGCATGTGGATATGGTGCGTATGGTCAATTCCGGTACGGAAGCGGTTATGAGTGCTGTCCGTGTTGCCAGAGGATTTACGGGAAAGAATAAGATTATCAAGTTTGCAGGCTGTTATCATGGACACAGTGATGCCATGCTGGTAAGTGCGGGATCTGGTGTGATGACGAGCGGTGTGCCGGACAGTGCGGGTGTTCCGAAGGGATGCACAGAGGATACGATGACTGCGGTTTATAATGATCTGGACAGTGTGCGTGCGCTGATGGAGCAGGCAGATGGCAAGACTGCGGCAGTTATTGTTGAGGCCGTTGGTGCAAATATGGGTGTGGTTCCTCCAAAGAAGGGATTTCTGGAAGGGCTGAGAAAGCTTTGTGATGAGTTTGGGGCGCTTCTGATCTTTGATGAGGTTATTACTGGTTTCCGTCTGGCTTTTGGTGGTGCTGCGGAGTATTTCGGGGTGACACCGGATCTGGTTACTTATGGTAAGATCATTGGTGCAGGTATGCCGGTTGGTGCTTATGGCGGAAGAAGGGAGATCATGGAGCTGGTTTCTCCGGTTGGTAAGGTTTATCAGGCGGGTACGCTCAGTGGTAATCCGATCGCTATGGCTGCGGGGCTGACGCAGTTGAAGTATCTGTATGAGCACCCGGAAGTTTATACGGAGCTGGAGAAGAAGGGGGAGAAGCTTTATGGCGGAATGGAGAAGATTCTGGCTGAGAAGGGGCTTCCTTATCATGTGAATCATGTGGCTTCTCTGGGTAGTCTGTTCTTTACGGAGCAGGAGGTTGTGGATTATACTTCTGCGAAGAGTGCGGATATTAAGGCGTTTTCTGAGTATTTTAAGGGAATGCTGGCTCAGGGGATTCATCTGGCGCCGTCTCAGTTTGAGGCTATGTTCCTTTCGGTGGCGCATACGGATGAAGTGATTGAGAGGACGCTTGAGGCTGTTGGGAAGTGTTTCTGATTTTTGGATTTATGTAAGGAACAGAATATATGAGTTGAAATAAATGAAAAAGGGGCTGCTGTTTCGTGGAGGGACAGTGGCCTTTTTTGGAAGAGAGCTGAGGTAAAATCAAAAGAGGAGGGACGCCCGGAAAAATATTGTATTTTGTGTGCGGTTTCGGGGCCTAAGATATTCTAAGCCGCCATAAATCTGCTAAAACCATGAGCAATCTGAGCCAAACTCGCCTGCGGCTCAGACAGTGTCTCAGATTGCTCATAACGCAGATTTCTGCCGGCTAAGAATATCTAAGACCCCTGCAAATGCACACGAAATACAATATTTTCCCGGGCTGTTAATTGGCTGAGAACTATATAATGGATATTACCAGTGAACCAATGGTATTTAGATAAATAAAGCATATTCCGGAGATTACTTGACATTTAAAAAGAAATGCCTTGAAAAATTTATGAAATATGAAAATAGTTAAATTCTTGTTCATTTTGGCAACGACAAATAAGCA